>Ga0105046_10000087_pt1 | contig 96522 bp, 78 predicted proteins | sample MAT03_FD_78385 | JGI IMG/M metagenome (GOLD analysis project Ga0105046, IMG submission 78385) | Freshwater microbial communities from Lake Fryxell liftoff mats and glacier meltwater in Antarctica - MAT-03 (megahit assembly) | ecosystem: Environmental > Aquatic > Freshwater > Ice > Liftoff... | reverse complement strand
CAGCCCATCTGTTCCGCGACGGGCTGCATGCAGGGCTCGTGCAACAACAACTTCCACGATCTGAATCCGAACGCCGCCGGATGTGAATACTTCTGTGTCCGCACCGGCGCGGTCGAGATGTGTGACAACGTCGACAACGACTGCAACGGCCAAACCGACGAGGGCTACAACACGACCACCGACGTAAACAACTGCGGCCAGTGTGGCAATCAGTGTCGATTCACCAATGCTGCCGCGACTTGTACGCAAAACGGCTGCGAGATGGGTGGATGTTCTCCGGGATTCGTCAACACGGATAATCAGACCGGCAACGGCTGTGAATACCAGTGCACACCCTCAAATGGCGGCGTCGAGATTTGCGACGGGTTGGACAACAACTGCGACACCCGCATCGACGAGACCGATCCTCAGTTGAACGCCAATTGCTTCCCGCAGGGCGAGACCGGCTGCGATGCCACAGCGGGAACCTGTGCGGGTATCTGCCAGCTTGGACGTTTTGCGTGTCTCGGTGGACAACTTGCCTGTCAGAACTACCAGCTACAACAGGCCGAATTCTGCGACAACGTCGACAACGACTGTGATGGCGGAACCGATGAGGATTTCGACAAAGACAATGATCCCCGCTTCTGTGGCGGATGTAGAACCCAGTGCTCATTCACCAATGCCGTTGCGTTGTGTGTCGACCGGGGTTGCGAAATGGGACCCTGCCACACCGGTTTCGTGGATCTCAACGGCGACATGAACGGCTGCGAATACGCCTGCAAACCCACAGGACCCGAGGTTTGCGATGGAGCGGACAACGACTGTGACGGTCTGACGGATAGCGCCGACAACAATGCGGCACCGTTGCTTGCACCACAAACAAACTTCTGTCGTACGGTTGGCCTGTGTGCAGGTGCTTCCCCGCAGTGTGTGCAACTGGCCGGGATGACTCAACCAGACTGGGTTTGCAACTATCCAGCGACGGTTCAAACCTCCGCACCGAACGTGATCATCCCGCAGGAAACGCTTTGCGACGGACTCGACAATGACTGCGACGCCGCCGTTGACGAACACGTACCAACGGTTGGCACCACTTGCACCGATACCGGTGTTGGCGAATGCCGTCGCATCGGCGCCATTGCTTGCGTACCGGGGAATGCCGCAGCCGCACCAACCTGTCAGTACGCTGCGGCCGCGTTGACGGCTCAACATGAGCTCTGCGACAACAAGGACAACGACTGCGATGGTCGCACGGACGAAATCTGGGATGACCCAACGGGTACGCGGTGTGGTGGCAATGGACCCTGTCTTGGTATTCGCGACTCGGTGGTGACAGTCTCCGCGGCCGGATACAACATCTATCAGTTCGAGGCGAGTCGCCCGGACGCAAGCAACACCTCGCAAGGTGCGCTCGCGACGCGGGCTTGTTCCGTGACGAACAAGAAACCCTGGACCTCGGTGACCTATGTCCAAGCGCAGGCAGCGTGCGCGAGTGCAGGAAAGCGACTCTGTCGTACCAATCGAACAACGTGTGCCAGTATGGTCGCGATCAACCCTGCCAACGACGAGTTCGGCCTCGCGTGCGCTTCGGGACGAACCTGCAACGCTTCGCAACCCACGTTCCCCTACGGATGCAGCTACGCCACTCAAACCTGCAATGGCAACGACAACAGCCAGCAGTCGATTGCGACCGGCTCCAAGGTCAACTGCACGACGAATGACCTCGACACCGCCAATGGAACTCAGGTCGCTTTCGACATGAGCGGAAACGTCTCGGAGTGGACCGATGACTGCGGTGGCATGCTCCCCGACGGCCGAAACATCTACACCCTTCGCGGCGGCGACTACCTGAGTGGCTTCTTCTCGGGTGTCGGGTCCGCCCTTGAATGCGACTTCTACCAGGTGCAAGTTGCCGCGAACTACAGTCACCCGTCGACCGGTTTCCGCTGCTGCACGACGTGCGCAGCGGGGCTCGCAGAGTGTAACGGGATGTGTCTCAATCTGGCGAACCACAACGGAAACTGCGGAGCTTGCGGCAACGCATGTTCCAACGGTGCGACCTGTCTGAACGGTGTTTGTACGAACTAGGTCGTTTCTTGCGAAACCGGTTCAAGGCGCCGGCCGAAGAACCGGCATGGCATCGTTCACGACCTGTTCACCACACCCCTTCTCGGTTTCGTTCCCTGGCCTAATCGGTAGAAACCCCGCACACTGCGCCGCCCTCGATCGCGTGGCGCGGGTCGCCCTCTCCAGGATACCGGTACTCGTCCTCGGCGAAAGCGGCACTGGCAAGGAACTGTTTGGTCGCGCAGTCGCGGCGCTCGGGCCAACGCCGGATGGACCGTGTCTCACCGTCAACTGCGGTGCGCTTCCCCGCGAATTGATTGAATCAGAACTATTCGGGCACGAGCGAGGCGCATTCACCGGCGCGGGTGACAAGCGGATTGGGTGGTTTGAGGCCGCCTCGGGCGGAACCCTGATCCTCGACGAAATAGGCGAGCTTCCACTTGAGATGCAACCCAAACTATTGCGTGTACTTGAGACCGGACGGTTTACTCGCGTTGGCGGCCGCAGCGAAATCATTACCCAAACTCGCGTCGTTGCGATGACCAATCGCGATCTACGGAGCCTGGCTCAACGCGGCGAGTTCCGTTTGGATCTGTACCACCGTCTTTCGGGCGTGGAAGTCCGTCTGCCGCCGCTGCGAGAGCGCAAGGAAGACATTCCGTTGCTCGTGGATCACTTTGTCCGAGAATGGTGTCTGGAAAATGCAACCCCCGTGTCCGATGGACAGCACGTTCAGGGTGCCGTCGCCGAGTTGTTCCTGTGCCACGATTACCCGGGCAACGTACGCGAGCTGCGCAATCTCGTCCGACGTGCGTTGTGTTTGCATGGCGATCCCTTGCAAGCGTCCGCCGTTGCCGAAGAACTTCAGCAATGCGGAAGCGAAAAAGTGTCTCAGGCTACCGGGAACAGCGCGCCAACCGACGAAACCACCACGCCCTTGCGAACGCCGATCGACGGCGTTCTCCTTCTGCATGGCAGGCGCTGGCCGCAAATCGAAGGCGCCGTCTTTAAATACGCGCTGCAAGAGTCGGGTGGGAACTACCGGGGCGCGGCCCGACTGCTTGGAATCTCGCGATCAACCTTCAACGACCGCGCCCGCAGAATGGGGATGTAGTACGTCAGGTCTTTGGGAGTTCCGGACGAGCCGTCCGCACTGGCCGAGGGCGCTTCGGCAAAGTGGCCGGTGTGCGGACCGGCGCATCCTTGAGCCATTGCGGAGCGCCCAAACGATCGAGCGAACCACGCAAGCGAAACCCATAGAAGCCGTCAGGGCGTTTGCCCTCCGCCTCAGCAACCTGAAGCATCAGCGCAATGGCATCGGCGCGTTTCAACAAACCATCAGACACCTTGAAACGAACATAAAGATCAATTCGCGACATCCCGGCCGGACTTGAAAGGCGAACTTCGCCTTCGACGATGAGCTCGCCATCGGGGCCCGTGGACTTCAGGTTATCGATGCGACCCACGCCATCCTCGAATACGATCTTGCCTTTGAGGTCGCCGATGCGAATGTTCGGTATCACGACGCCCGCCGCCAGAAACGGGTGCCCCTGCACTTTCAACTTGGCCTTGTTGTCGCCCAGTTCACATCCGCTGCATCCGATTTCGAGTTCGCCGGAGGCCGAGCGAATTTTCAATTCGGGAAGTTCCATATCTCCGAGCAAGGACAGGTTGCCCTTGATGGGAAGTCCAATGGCCGCTGCGACACCGGGAAGCTTCGCCAGCGCAACGTCTTCTATGTCTACCGACCCGTGGCCAATCTCTGCATTGGCTTCCACATCCACGTCCACATCGCCGCCAAACGCTTCGGCCACGACGTGATACGAAATGCCACCCATCAGATTCTTGAGCGGATTGGTGGTGACGCGTGCGCTTTCGACCAGAAACTGTTGTGGCTTACTGCCATCGGTCGGCCGCGTCTTCAGTTTGATGTCACTCATTGAGACTCCGATGCCAAGCGTAGGTCCGATGTTGTCGACCTCAAAATCGTAACCTGCGTTTGATGCCATCGTTTCGATAAGATTCCCGATCTGTCCGTAGGGAAAGATGAAAACCAGCGAGACGAGGTAAACAAAGGTTCCAAACCCAACTGGAAACAGCAACCCCTTGGCAACCTCAAAGGTCGTCGCTGCGAGCACTTTCACGTCAAGCTCGCGTAATTTCTTGATCATGTTCGTTTCCGTCCGCGAACGTTCTTGGCGGGATCGGGAAGTTCCTTTTTCAGGCGTTCAATCGACGTTGCCGTCAATTCGATGTCCAGCTTGTCACGCTCTGCAAATCGGCGTCGCACGCCGAGTCGGGTGACATAGATAAGGTGGCTACCTGTCTCCAGGCGGTAAATAAATTTTCCGAGTTGTTTGAGATCGATCTGGCGAAGCTTGACGTCGACATTGTGCTCCAGATACCGTCGACCAACCGGCGCTGGTGTTCGTTCGTTTGTCTCGGGGATCTGGACGCCCACCTCTTTGGCGGCCGCTTCCATGTCGGTCGCAAGCTGAGGCGTGGTGTTGCCAAGGCGAACTTCCATCGCTCTCATCTTTTGTTTGGCTTCGAGATACTCGATCCGATTGCGTGCGATCGCCTTCAATGCGGCGCGAATATCTTCGTTCTGACTATTGGTCTCGGCGATATCCGACGTAATCAGATATCCGCCCACCACCACCAGTAGTAGTCCCAGCGTCATAACCAGCGTGACAAACAGCCGTCGCTCGCGTTCCGTTATACGCCCCCACTCGCGAGAAATGCTCTCGAAGGGTTTGTTCAACAATGTTTTTAGTTTTTTCATGGTGACTTTCGCCTCAAACTTGGAGGGTCACGGACACTTCGACTTGATGGTCAAGGTGAATTGCTTTTCACCACCCGCAACCTCGGTGATCGCACCTTTAGAGATCTCTTCAAAACATTCGATCTCCTTAAACGCGTCGACCACCTTGTCCACCGACGCAACCGAATCAATGATGCCCTTCATGAACGTCTTGCGCGGGCGAATGTCGATCTCGAGAACATCCAACTTGATGTCTTCCTTCGGTGGCATCCGTTCCGACACTTCCCTGAATAAATCGTAAGCGGTGGACGACGGAACCGGCGGCATCTCCTCACGAAATCCGCGATTCATCAACGTCGTCACGTTCTTGGCATTCGAGTCCGGCTTGCCAAACAACTCTGTGGTTGCGGCGACCAGATCCGCCTCCAAACGTTCTCGTTCCTTGTGCGCTTTGCTGTAGGCCATGGTCACGTCGAGGCCAACACTCAACATCACCAAAGCCGCAAGGGTTCCGAGACGCCAAGCTCGCTGCCTCAGCACCGAAAAGCTCGCGCGATAGACAAAGGGACCACGACGGAGATCCAATTGCTTCGTGCCGAGCGCATTCGACCAGGCGATCGCTTCCGCGAGCGCAAACTGCGGACCGTGTTGTTCCAACTCAGCATCCATCGAGCCGCCTCGCAACGATTCAAAGGATCGCAACGGCAACTCCAGCTCGGCACCGATTGTCTCGGCCAGGCCTCGAAGGGCAGCGGAGCCACCCACAACCGACAAACTTGAGGGTTCGACTCGATAGCGACCACGAACGCTCGCGAGAGACTGCCGAACCTCGCGAATTAACGGTGCCAAAGCGGTCATTGCGATCTCCGCAAGACGCAAATCCGTCGGATCCGTATGACGAATTCCAGGGTGAATTACACAACGCGTTTGCTTCGCATTTTCAGCCTGATCGAGCGGAACGGAAAACGCCGCAGCGATGGCTTCGGTTATCGGATGACCGCCCCGCTTGAGTGTACGCGCGAAGATGGGCAAGCCATCACGCAACACAGCGAAGTTCGTGCGCGAGTGTCCCACATCGAGCAGAACGCTAACGTCCGCGGGAGCCACGACCACTTCGACCTGCGTGATCTCCTCACCGGCCTCGGTCAATCCGGCAAGGGTCGGCAGTGGCGCGGCGACTTCACGTCGATAACAAAGCGGCGCTGCATAAAGGGCCCGTGGACTGACGCCCACCTCGGTCAATCGATCGAGCAAAAGACCAACATCGTCCATCCGGGCGGCGGCGGCGAGGACCCGCGCCGAACCGCCATCTTCTGAAAGAATCATGTGGTCAAAGACGGCTTCTTCAAGCGGCATGACCATCTGGCCTTCAAGCTCGTAGGGAACGACCTGGTCGATCTTCTTCGGATCTGTAAACGGAAGTTCAAGTTCGCGAATCGAAAGACGCTCGCCATCGATCGCGGAGACAAACACGGACTCCTTGTTGATGCGGGAAACCGCCTCACGTACTGCCGCAAACTGTCGTTCATGCAATGGCAAATCTGACTGGGCGATCGGGACCTCGAATACCTCGACAACCCGTGAACGCCGAAACCCCGCATCAATGCACACGCACTTGATGCTCGCGGTTCCAATATCGATGCCCGTTACCAGATGTGCCATATCAATTATTCCTCACGCCAGTACTGAAAGACGCCGGCCGCTTGCTCTGCCGCCACGTTTTGGCTGAGCGGATTAAATAGGGGTCGTTGGGTGTCCAGAATTGCGGTGATTTTCTTCTTCACCTTGCCGGCTTCGCCGGTTGCTTCAATCCGATAAACCCGGGGCGCACCTACGTACGCCACCTGTTCGAGATCCTGCCGGGTCAGGTTGATGCCCTGCAACGATTGCATCATCTCATAACGCGGATCCTCGCGAGAGATGGATTGCGCCGGATTGTTGAGAACGGCCACAATCGTGTTGATGTCGTCGAAGCCTGTCACGCTGCCGCGTTCGCAAAGAATGCTTGCAAGCGGATAGATTGTTCGGTCATCAAGAACGCGCGGATCTTTGGGTGGTTGCAAGGGATCCGGCATTGCCGCAGCCCGGATAAGTCCCACCAGCAGTGGCGTGCATGGACCCTTGATCATCTGAAGATTCACGCGACACTGTCTCTTCGAATCCGTGTTGGCATAGACCGTCAGATACGGGAGGAACGCTTCCAATAGAGCGGTTGAAACGCCGTACACCATGGCGACTTCCTCCACCGTGTCATAACTGCCGTTGTGCGCGTAGTACCGATCCTTGCGCGCATCGTAGCGATAGTCTTCAGAGCCAGAGCCCGATCCCGAAGGATCAAATTTCTGTTCATCGTCATCCGCCCAGTCGATGACGGCCCTTGCGATCTCGCTCCGATCGACAAATTGGCCCGACGAATTTTGCTGCTCAAACAACGTGTTGTAACGAGGCGAATACAACAGAGACGTGATCTCGCGGAAGAGGGTCCGGTGCCCAATATTTCCCGGAACCGAAACACCGCTGCCGCAGTTGATGTCGATCTTTCCGTCTTCGGCGGTGATCTCGGCGTCCATCGAACCATTTGCCACACCCAAACCCTTGGCCTCGGTCGTGTCAATGCCGAGAAGACTTCCGAACATCGCGGACGATTCTTTCGAGCCGCCGAAAAACGACATGATCGGACCGGCATAGTCGGTTACGCGCAGGCTAATCCCCATGCCGGCGCCGAGTGATCCAGACAAGAGCGATTTGGCCTGGGCCATAACCGGCTCGACGAAACGCGACTGGATCTTGATGAGCAGGCGCGAAAGGTTGACGGCCGAGCGAGCCATGTAGTGCGCACGAAGTTCATCGCGCGCGTTGGCAGTCTGTGCCATCTGAATCGACGTGTCGTAGGTAAAGTTCGCAACCAGGGTGATCATCAACGTCAAGGTCGTAATGGTCATCAGCAATGCGACGCCGCTTTGCCGATCGCGTTGTTTGCGCTTGGCAAAGCGGTCGCGCAGGACGGCCAGGAATCTTGGCGAACGGGAGTTCATCAAGTCCCCACCTTTGGCATGTACTGCACCTTCTCGGTCATCTGAATCCGGGCCGCACTAACAAAAGCCACTTCCTGATCGCGCTCGTCGATAACGGTGAGCGTGATTCGCACGTGGGTCGGCAAATAGTCGAGTCCATCTGCACCCGTGGTAGACCACTGATCTCGCCACTCCTTCACGCGGGCATCAAAGAAGCTGTACTTCAACCGGGAAATATTCGGACACAAAACGTAAGTGTCACCAACGAGCAACGTTGGATCCGTTCGTTGCAGTCGACGGGTCTCCTTGCGCATGAGGTTGACCACGCCCGGAAGTTCGGGATCCGGGGAGCTGTAATACCAAACGAGTCCGCTATCACCTTCGGCACCATCTGCGCGCATCCGTTGTTTGCCGAACCATGAAAATTTCAGTTCATCGATGTCGCTTGAGGATGCGATGAACATGGTCCGGCGGTCTTGGACTAGCGTATTCTCGTGTCCCGAGAGATAGGCCATCTCCAGTTCACGGGTCATACGCATCAGCGCGACCCGCGCCGTATGAAGTCGCTCCTGGGCCGCCTCGATCTTTTTCTTCGCCTCATTTGTTCGAGCGAATGCACCCCAAAGCGTCGCGGAGATGAACACCAGGATGGTGATCGCCAACAACACCTCGATGAAGGCGAATCCGGCGTTGCGTTCGGGACGGAGACGGCGTGTCATTTCGGCGCCTGCAACACGGCATCGAGACGAGCCGGATCGGTGAAATAGGTTGCCACCTCAAGCGTCTGTTCGCCGCGGCCCATTTCGCGCCACATCACCTTGACCGTCGCGCGACGGATGGACTCTTGCAGCCCTATTCGAATCGGTTCGAGCAACAGGTTCATCATGCCGCCCATCATGCCCGCCATGAATTGTAGGGGATTCTGACTCCCCGTTGTTTGCGCATCATTCGCTGCGCCGGGACCTGCGCCCTGCAGACCTTCGCCAAGATTGGTCGGCAGCTCAATGCGTTCAATGTCGGATGTCCAGGATATCTGTGGATAGCCGTCATCAGAAAAATCACCGGTCTCCGTTTCGTTGATGTCCGAAAACCCAAGTGAGACGATGCGATCTTCAATCTCGATGATTTTCGCACGGGCCAGAAAGGTCGAGATCGTTATCAGTTTCGAACGGTTCGTCATCTGAATGTTCTTCGAGACAATTCGAATGAGCACAATCAGCGACATGGCCAATATGGCGAGTGACACCATGACCTCTAGCAACGTGAAACCCTGGTCGCGCTTCATTCGACGACCTCATTGCCGTCGTCGTCGACGGGGGCTTCAACAGGTGGATCCACATAGCCACCCACAACTTTCACACGACCGGTCAGCGGATGAAGGATGAGCGAAAAGAACGTTTCGCCTTTTTCGTCTGCGACGTGCACCGTCGCCGCCTCACCAAAACCCAGAGGAAAAAAGTAGATGTATCCTTTTCCCTGTCCGATGGGTTCCGAGAGTCGAGGTGTAAACAAACTGTAGAGCTTGGCGTTCTTCACCTTCACAGGCTTGACCGTACGCTCCTTCATCGGTTGAAAGCGGGCCGGCTTTTTCTCGTACGGCTTGGGCAAATACCGCTCGATGGAGTACGCACCCGCTTCGCTACCCATTCCGAATCCAAACCCGAGCGCGCCCTTCTCACCTTGCTCATCGGGCTCTTCCGCCGGAAGGCCAGCTGCTTCGCGTTTTTTACTCTCTTCCTGGAGTTTCTGCAGACGTTCAAATTCCTCGCTCCGGGATTGTTCGGTTTCGCGATCGCGAGGAATGTAGAAGCGATCGTCAGAGACCTCAGCCCAGTACCGGTTTTCGTCGAAGTCGAGCACCAGGCGATGCACCTTGCCGGTCGTCGACGCCCGGTCAAAGAGATAGCGCATCGAGCCCGCCACCCGGCTCACGGTCGAACGCAACTCACTCTTCGAGATCGACTGAATGCCACGAATCGCCGATGCACCCAGCAGCCCAAGCAAAGCGACCGCAAGGATGACTTCAATCAGCGTGAAGCCATCGTCTCTCGGTCTATGTGCCCGCGTGTTTGCCATGGATCATCGTTGCGATGGAGCGGACCTGGCTATAGCTCCCAGGAATTAATGTCGTCTTCGCTACCTTCGGCCTTGTCCGGTCCGGAAGACGTAACGTCCACGCCATCTGGATCTTGCTCGCCTGGGCACTTCAAACTGAACGGTTTGCCCCACGGATCCTTGTGGTCTTTCTTCAAAAACTTCTGCGAAACCAGTTCTTCAATCCCTTGCGGACAGTTGTTGTTGTTGTCCATCATGTACTGCTGGACCGCGCCAATGACCTCGCTGACCTGAGTCTTTGCGACCCTGGTCTGACCCTTTTTGTAGTTGTTAAAGACCGTGACGCCAATTGTGGCCGCCACAAGCGAGATCAGCGCGAGCACGATCATGATTTCGATCAGCGTCATACCGGCGTCGCCGCGGAGACGGGGTTGCGTGTTTGTTTCCTGAGTTTCCATATTCATTCGCTCCTTGTTCGCTATTGCACAAACTGTTGCATCTGCATGATGGGTTCGATGATGGCGTACACCACGAACCCGACAATCACGGCCATTCCGACAATCATGATGGGCGTCAACATCGTCGTCAGACGGTTGACCTTGGCGTTCACATCGCGTTCGTACGCCTCTGCGACGTGTTCAAGCATCGTTTCTAGTTCGCCGGAACGTTCACCAACCGAAACCATGTGACACATCATGGATGGAAACTCTCCCGAGCGTTTGAGTGGAGCGGCAACCGATTCACCTTCGCGAATGGCGTCGCGTGCGTTCTCGATGACTTTCTCCAACACCGTGTTGTTAAGCACGCGTTTGACGATATCCAGCGCGGTCAAGACCGGCACACCGGACGCGAGCATGGTCGACAGGGTCCGTGCAAACCGCGCAACCGCAAGGTACCGCATGAGAGGTCCAATCAACCAGACTCGCAGACGAATCCGATCCAGTTTTGCCCTGCCTTTCACGCTATTCGCCCATTTGCGCACGACCCAGAAGGTGCCGCCGGCAAGTGGCAGCAACACAAACCAGTATCCGCCAAGCAAATGTGCAACGCCAATCAAGAATCGCGTCTTTAGCGGTAACTCCTGTTCGGAATCCTCAAACACCTGCGTGATCTGTGGAACCACAAAGATCATGAGCACGCCCATCACAAGTGATCCCACAACCGCCATGATCATGGGATAGGCAAGTGCGCCGCTGACCTTCGTCTTCAGTGCATTTTGCGAATCCAAAAAATCCGCAAGACGAGCCAAAACCGAATCCAGATTTCCGGCTGTTTCACCCGACCGCACCATGTTGATGTACAGATCCGGGAAAACGCCCTTGTGCTGGTCCATCGCCAGCGCGAGCGCGTCGCCCTCGTTGATACGTTGCCGAATCGCCGACAAAACCAATTGTAGTTTTCGGCTATCTGACTGTTCCGAAAGCGCACCCATCGCCTCGGTCAACGGAATACCCGCAGTCAACAGGGTCGCGAGTTGGCGCGTAAAGATCGCAATATCCTGCGGACCGATGCTCTCGAAGAGGCCGCGAAAATCCACATCGCGTTTCAGCGCTGTCTTGGTTTTTCCGGACGTGGCGGCCATACGGGTGCCGCCCTTCACTTCCCGAACCTCGGTCAAAAACACGGAGTCACGACGCAGGTTCTGCCGCAGACCCTTCGGGCCGTCGGCCTCGCGCGAGCCAGATACCGTCTTGCCCGCGCTATCTATTCCTTTGTATGAGTAAAGTGGCATGGTCAGGCTTCCACTGCGCTCAGGCAGAATCCTCGGTAGTGTTCATCAGGACCTCGGTGACGGTGGTCATTCCGGCGAGCACTTTTTGTGCACCATCGTCCCTCAGCGTTCGCATTCCCTTGTCGGTCGCGTGGCGTTTGATCGTTCCTGCATCCGCGTTCTTGATTGCGAGTTTTCGGACACCCTCGTCAATCATCAGCAATTCGTAGATGGCGGTTCGACCGCGATATCCGATACCGAGGCAAGCCGCGCAGCCACCCTCTCGCGCACGGTACAGCTTGCCCGGAGGTGGCGGTTTCGGCTGGTTCTTGAAGTGGATAAACTTTGCTTCACCGGAGGCAAACTTCTCGGCCGAGATCCCCATGCTCCGGAGATCTTCTGCATCGGGCGAATAGGCTTCGCGACAATCCGGACACAATCGCCGCACAAGCCGTTGAGCCAGCAACGCGACCAACGACGATGCGACCAGGAATGGCTGCACGCCAAGATCCACAAGCCGCGTGATGCCACCCGCGGCGTCGTTCGTGTGAATCGTCGACAGCACAAGGTGACCGGTCAACGACGCCTGTATCGCAATTTCAGCGGTGGGCAAGTCGCGGATTTCGCCGACCATGATCACATCAGGGTCATGGCGCAAAAAGGAACGCAATCCTGCCGCGAACGAAAGTTCGATCTTTTCGTTTACGGCGACCTGCGAAATGCCGTCGAGCTGATACTCAACCGGATCCTCGATTGTGAGGATATTGAGATCTGGTGAATTGATCTTCGCGAGGCAGGCATAGAGGGTTGTGGTTTTTCCCGAGCCGGTCGGCCCGGTCACCAGGACGATGCCGTGCGGTCGTTCAATGAGTTCGTTCATCGTGCGCAGGTGATCGTCACCGAAACCGATATCTGCAAGATCGTGCAGAATGTTGTCGCGATCGAGCAAGCGGATCGTGATGCGTTCGCCGCCCTTGACGGTTGGCGCGGTCGCGACACGCATGTCGATGTCCTTTCCAGCAATCTTGCGCCGAATTCGGCCGTCCTGAGGAAGCCGCTTTTCCGCGATGTTCAATCCCGCCATGATCTTCACGCGCGAGATGATCGACGGGATGAATTGCTTGGCCGCGTGCCGCACATCATGCAAAACACCGTCCACCCGGTAGCGTACGACAACTTCTTTTTCGCCCGGTTCGATGTGAATGTCGCTCGCACGTTCCTTGACGGCGTTGAACAACAACGAGTTGACCCAGCGAATGATGGGCGCCTCGTCGCTGACATCGAGAATGTCGACAAGCTCTTCAGCGTTGCCGGCCATCTCCTCGTCTCCATCACCAAGATCGCTGCCTTCCTGGCGTTGACCATAGACGTGGTTGATCGCCTCAAGGATGCGTTGCGGTGGCACCACCACGGGCATCACGTCGACGTTCATCAACCCACGGATATCGTCGAGCGCCCACAAGTCGAGCGGATCGGCCATCGCAACCACAACAGTGGTCCCCTCACGGCGAATCGGCAACAAACGGTGTTGTTTCAAAAACGAAATTGGCAACGCCGTCGCCAGTTCGGTCTGCAGTTCGCCGATCTCAAGTTTATCGCGATAGGGCACGCCGACCTGGACCGCCACGCCGCGCAGCACCGCGTGTTCTTCCGTCGCACGTTGTCGAACCAACAACTCCCCGATCCGCCCACCTTCGTCGATCTGCGTCTGCAACGCCTGAGCAAGCTGGTCGCCATTGACGGCACCCGCTTCGATCAAGATCTCGCCTAATAAACGTTGTCGCATGTTGCTCTCGAATCAGGGCGTGGCCATCAATGCGTCGGCGTCCAGCGGCTCGTCCGGAAGACTCGATTCCAAGACGGCGGCAACCCGTCGCTGGGGAACCCATCCGGTATCGCGCTCGCCGGAGGTAGCAGCCTTCGGTTCCGCAGCGGGCGGCTTGCTTGACGCAGGAAGTTCGATTGGCATCGACTGGTGCAATTCGGTATCACGCATCTGCATGATCGAACGTTCCTCAACCTCCATCTCCGAAACCGTTCGATTGATCTGCTCCAACATGCCGCGCTTCTTGCTGTAGTCGATTTCGGCGCCGAACTTGAAGTCATCCTGGAATGCAGTGAATCGCTCAATGAACTCGCGACGCTCGCGCATTTTCTTCTCAACGACGCGGCGATGATCCGAAGGCTCCGCGATAACGTGTGGCGTGAGCGCGATGATGATGTTGGTTTTCTGGTGGGTGATTTCCGTGTGACGGAAGAAGAATCCGAGGATCGGAATGTCACCCAGCACGGGAACCTTTTGAACGGATTCCGAAGTTCGATCCGACATCAATCCGCCGATCAGAACGGTTTGCTGATCCCGCGTCACGACGGTCGTCTTTGCAGCTCGCTTCGACGTTGCCGGACCCAACCCGTTGAAATTCGCCGACACGATATCCGAGATCTCTTGATCGACTTCCAAGCGAATAAGATTGTGCTCGTTGACGCTTGGTACAAGCTTCATCTTCAACGCCACGTCCTGACGCTGAACCGATACGGAAGGAAGAAATCCTCCCAGGCCAGCGCCGGCGCCGAGCCCCCCGGCACCACCCTGAAACGCGCCCGGAAAAGGAAGGTTTTGCCCGACCGAAATCTCGCCCTCTTCGTTGTTGGTGATGATGAGATAAGGATTCGACAACACGTTCACGTCGTTGTTGTTCTGCAGAGCCTGCAACAACACACCGATGGAGGGAATCTCGACTGCTGTACCGAATACGCGCGTGCTCGTCGACGGCAACACGGGACCGAACAAAGCGCCGGCCAGACCATTCAAGGCATCTCCCGCAACCAGCGATGCAGGCGAAAGTGTTTGATTGGCGCGAAAGCCACCAAGCAAAAGACTGTCGCCGGCTCCCTTGAGACCAACCGGGGCGCCACCATGAAACGCAACACCCAATTCTCGAGACTTGTCGAGCAATACCTCCATGATCACGGCATCGATGTAGACCTGCTTGCGAGGCTGATCGAGACGATCGATCACCTTGCGCATTGCCTGGAAGTCCTTCATGGAAGAAACGATGACAAGCGAGTTTGTGGGCCGGTCATAGTTGATGCGAACGTCGCCCTCGAACAACTGATTCTCGGAAGTTTCCTGTCCGGGGGCCGCCGAGGGACGGGGTGCAACCGGCGCGGCCGCAGCACCGCCTCGGCTGGGGCGACCCATCGCGGAAATCGCAACGGGAACGCCTGTCACCGCACCCAGAGTCACGGCAAGTTCGTCACAATTCGCATGCTCGCAATAGTAGATGTGAACGCGATCCAGTCCGTCGTCACCGAGTGGCACGTCCAGCTTCGTGACCATCATCCGAAGCCATTCATAGGCACGCGGTTTCGCAACCACGATGAGATGGTTGGTGCGCTCGACCGGGATCAGCTTCGTGATCTTCATGTCGCGCTCAAGACTCGGCTGCGACTGAGCCCCGGCACCCTCGGCTGTGGCGGGCTTCGCAGCGGCGGGCGGCCTGGGTGCGGCCTGTGCGCCGGTCTTCGAGCGACGGTAGCCCTGTCCAACGTAGTTCACCTCGAAGATTTCGGCCAACCGATTGGCCATCTCGATGACCGAGGTGTTGTTGACCCTCAGCATCCACATGCGCTCGTCGGTCCCCGTGGGTTTGTCGAGCTCGTTCAGGATCTGAATCATCTTGCGAATCATCGCGGCCTGATCGGTCACGATCAACGTTGAGCCCTGATATGCGATGATGTCGCCCTGTTCGCCCTTGAGTCGCTGCAACACGTTCTGTGTCACATCCGCCGCGTCCAGATAGTTCAGATGGATCAAACGCGTCACATAGCGCTTGTCGCTTGGGATTTCGTCGTCCATCCCAAGAATCGGGATGCCGGTGAAGCGAACACGGTTGGTCTCGACGATACGCAGGAACTTGTCCGTGGGTTCCACCGTTAGGCCCACCGCTTCGATCGTGGCCAGAAACAGACGATAAGCCTCGCCGGCAGTGATGAGTTGAGGCGAGATGATTGTCACCTTCTTGCCGGCAAGCACGGTCGTGCTTGGTATCAAGAACTGCGTACACGTGATGCTGGATATCCAGCTAATCAACTCGCTAACCTCGGTTTCGGGTTTGAGGTTCAACTTCACGATGCGCTTGCCCGCAGGCAATTTGCGACACGAGTTGAATTCCTTCTCACCAGGAACATCGACAAGCCCCGAGGGCGCTGACCTGGGCGTGGCCGTTGTCGTGGACGGTTGCGCAGGCGGTGGCGGGATCGGCGGTTGCGGGGGTGGCGGCGATTGCGGCTGGATCGGGGGTTGCTGCTGGATCGGGGGCGCTTCGGCAGGTGCGGGCACCGCGACAGCGGGATCTTGCGGGGCGTTGGGCTCCTCGGTCAATCGCGTGGCGCCTCGGGCCTTGCGGGCCGCATCGAGCAACGCGCCGCCCTTGCGCATCTTTCGTACCACAGGTTCAGCATCGGGAGTTTGGGCGCGCAGCGGACGGATTTTCTTGCCGCCGCGGGCGGCGCTCGATCCTTTTGGCTGCGCCGCATCGGCTCCGCCTGAGGGAGCGACCATCAGCGCGGCGAGCATACCGGCTAGCAATAGTTTGGTTGGGCTCATCATCGGATGTTGTATTCCTTGGTGATTTTCTGACCGTTGCGCTCAAGACTCACGGACAGGTGCCGCGCCGACTTGAGTTTTGAATAGACTTCGAGTGCTTTTTCCGGGCTCGACATTTCGAGACCGTTGATCGCGTAGATCACGTCGCTGTTCTGCATACCAATTTTCGCGAACGGTCCTTCGGGCCGAACGCTGTACAGACGAAAACCAGCGGGCTTTCCGTCGCGAATTTCGGGAACGATGCGGGCCGATCGAGACAGCAAGGCCATATTCCCCAGCAACTGTTCGAGGGTTCCCTTTTGTAGCTCGTAATTGTGATCGCCAGTCTGTTTCAGCCCGCGATCCAGTTCGGCGGCCAACTCGTCCGAGGGCGCTTTCTTTTCGCCCTCGGCCGCGGCTGCCTTCACATCCGGCGGTGGTTCCGGCGCGGCGAACAGGTCCAGATACTCGGCCTTGCCCTGGTTGTCGAAGTGAACGCGGGTTTCTTCGATACCAATGACCTTTGCATCGCGAACGACGTCACCAACCGCAAACGCGCCCGAGCCCAGAGTCTCGGTGTCACGAATAACCGCCATGGAATAACGAATGCCGGCAGGCGGTGGCGCGTACATCACTGCCATGAGTGAAATTGGCATTGACGTTCGAACGGACTCCAAGTTGGCCGAGGTCGGATCAAGCGGATCGCTGGCAGAGACCGCTTCGGGCGTGTCCTCGATCGGAGGACACGAAGAACAGAACATGTTGCGCTTCAAAACAGGCTCAAAGCCCTTGTCTTTCGCTGCCAGATTGCGAACGGCCGACAGAGGCGGCGCATGGGCCGGTGTGGCGCGCACAAGTTCAGACTCGGCAAGTCCGGATGTTGCGCGGGCAAGAAATAGCCCACACACACCCGCTGCAAAGAGGTCGACGGCCCAAAAGTGCTTGCGAAGAAAGGACTCCACTGTGACCGTCGTAAAAGCAAAGCCGGGGCCAAGCTCTACGCGGCAGTGGTCCCAATGAATTCAACTACTTGAGAGCAAGTTGACCCGGAAGTTCTGCCAATTTGGCACCATCGCGCGAAGAGGCCGACGATGTGTCACGGCGAGCGAGCCGTTGTCCGTCAGGCAAGCGTCGGCCCTAGCGCTGCTCTTCAAGGCGACGGTAGATGGTCCGCGTGGCGATTCCGAGAAGCTGCGCGGTTAGACGTTTGTCGTGTCCGCAGTGCGCGAGGGTCGCCTCGATCACGCGGCGCTCGATCTCGTCGAGCGGGGTTCCAACCGCAAAGCTCAAAATCTTGCCGTCCCCCATCGCGCCGGTGCCTTCGCGTACCTCCGAGGGCAGATCCTCGGGCGTTATCACGGAACCCGTGGCCAGAACCACCGCCCGTTCGATGGTGTTTTCCAGCTGGCGGACGTTGCCAGGCCAGTCGTGCCGACACAACGTTTCCAGAGCGGCAGGTGAAAAACCACCGACTGTGCGATTGTTTCGGCGGCTGAACACACGCAAAAAATGCTCGGCCAAAAGTGGAATGTCATCGCGTCGATCGCGCAGCGGCGGGAGGCGAATCGAAATGACGTTCAATCTGTAATACAAATCCTCTCGAAAGCGACCTTCCTTGACGGCAAGGACCAGATCTTGATTGGTTGCAGCCACCAGCCGCAAGTCCACTTTGATGCGCTTGCCACCGAGGCGTTCAATCTCACCCTCCTGTAATACGCGCAGCAACTTGACCTGGACATGGGTGGGAATTTCCCCTATTTCGTCGAGAAAAAGCGTGCCTCCATCGGCCTGTGCAAATCGACCTTCCTGGCGTTGGTTGGCACCCGTAAAGGCCCCCTTTTCGTAGCCAAAAAGCTCTGCTTCCAGAATGCTCTCGGGCAGAGCCGCGCAGTTGACCGGCACAAAAGGAGCTGCCGATCGCGCTGAACCGCCGTGAATCGCCCGTGCGATGAGCTCCTTGCCGGTACCCGATTCACCCAACAGCAGCACGGTCGCCATGGAGGGCGCAACCTGCGCGACGACCTCCATGGTGCGCCGCCAAGTCAAGGCTTGCCCGATCATCTGATGTTCGCGGCGCGCTTCGAGTTGCGCCCGCAGCGATCGGTTTTCTCGCAACAACGCACTCTTTTCGAGCGCCTTCAACACCGACCGCGTGATGTCGGCACGTTTGATCGGTTTGGTGACAAAGTCGTAGGCCCCCTGTTTCATCGCTTCCACCGCGTTTTCAACCGTGCCATAGGCGGTCATCAAGACCGTCTCGGTTTCGGGTGATACGTTTCGAGCCGCACGCAACAAATCGATCCCGGAGATCCCGGGCATCATGAGATCCGTCAGCATCACGTCCACCGATTCGCGCCGCAGCACATCGAGGGCCTCGGTCCCATTGGCCGCCGTCACAACCCGCAAGGCCTCGCGTTCGAAAACCTTCCGCAGGGAATCGACAATCCCCTCCTCGTCATCGACCACCAACACGCAAGGTAGGGATTTGGGGCCCAGATCCTGCGCACTCAATCCTGTCCCGCTTTTTGTCTCCGTCGAATTGACCACAACGCCATCCTATTCAATTTGAATGCCAACGACCTTCGGCGACGCCAAGTACGGAAAGGTCCGGCGATTACCCATCCATCATCGCACGCGAATCGACCGTCGGCTGGGTGAAATGCCAATTTGACAAATATCGCTGGTCAAAAGGTCAAGTCAGATGTCAATTTGACAAAATCGCGAATTCACCATGGATACCAAGTAATTCAAGGTGTTTAGCGCATCGTATCCGAAAACTTGACACCCAACAGATGTTCCGTAGTATACGTTTGTTCAGGTTGTATTACCGCGCAAAAACCGAAGGGGAAGAAACCATGGGTGAACTCAGACTGGTCCGAGAAGACGATACACGGGATGCCCTCACCGACCGGCAGCGCGAGATCCTTGATTTCATCAGCAAGTCCATTCGCCGACGCGGCTACCCGCCGACCCTGCGTGAGATCGGCGCGAACTTCAAGATTCGCTCGACCAACGGCGTGAACGATCACCTTCGTGCACTTGAGAAGAAGGGCTACCTGAAACGGGAAGATCTCAAGTCGCGGGCGCTTCGTCCGGTTGACAACGCAGCCGACGGGGAAATGGTCGAGATCCCACTTGTCGGACGGGTCGCAGCCGGACAACCGCTGCTCGCAGTCGAAAACATCGAAGACACGGTCAAGGTCGATCGTTTTTTCATCGGACAGTCCCGGGAGGTATTCGCGCTGCGCGTGACCGGCGAGTCGATGATCGAGGACGGCATCTTTGACGGAGACTATGTCTTTGTCCGGAAACAGCTACAGGCGGAAAAAGGCGAGATCGTGGTGGCGATGATAGAGGGCGAGGCCACCGTCAAACGTTACTTCCCGGAAGGCGACCAGATTCGTTTTCAACCGGCAAACGCCGCCATGAAGCCCATCTATGTTCGCAAGCAAGACTTCCGCAGCGTGAACATCATCGGCGTGGTGGTCGGCGTCTACCGCAAGATGAACTGACGGACGGGATTCGTCACACGGTTTTGACGACCTTTGCGGAAAGTCCAACCGGGCGATCCGCGTCGATCCCCTTGCTTTCGGCCATGGCAAGGGCAAGGAGCTGAGCTGGCAAGACGGCTGTGAGCGGCGTCAGCCATGCCGGAACACCCGGGCAGAGCGGCAGCCAGCCACAGCCCGACACGGCTTCTTCACCGATCACCAACACATCGGCTCCAGAAGCACTCAAAGTCTGGGTCAAATCGAGAATGTCGGCGCGCGTCGCATCGCCAGGGGAGATGACAAGGGTCGGTAAACCCGGCTCAAGCAGTACAACGGAACCGTGGCGAAAATCGGCCGCGGAGAATGCCTGGGTTTGCAAACGCAGCACTTCACGTAGCTTCAGCGCGACTTCGTGAGCCGTCCCCAGGTTGATGCCCCGGGCGAAGATGAGGCAGCGCTGCACCGCCTTCCATCGTGTCGCCTGTGCGACGGCGGAGGTCCGACTGAGATTCAGTGTGGTTTGCATCGCTGCGGGCAAAGCCTGCAACTCTCGCCATCTTTCGGCGCTGCCGTTTTTCACTGCACCAAGCAGTGCCATTGCTGCCAGTTGACAGGTATAGGTCTTGGTGGCCGCGATGCTGCGTTCGGCCCCGGCGCCCAGTGGAAGCACGTGGTCAGCCATCAAGGCGAGCGGCGAGGACTCATCGTTGGTAATTGCCAGGGTCGGGCGCCCCTGGGTACGGGCTTCTTGTAGTACGGATACGACGTCGGGTGACTGGCCCGACTGCGAAATTCCGACGACGAGTGCATGGTCGAATCGGGGCGGGGTCTTGTAATGGGTGTGCAGCGACGGCGTCGCCGGTGCCACCGGCGTCCCCCAGAGCATCGGCAACAAATATCGGGCGTATTCGCCGACGTGATCCGAGCTGCCACGCGCCGCCACCACAACATAGGAAAAGTCCCCCAGCCGCTCGACGACGCGCTCGACGATCGCCCGGTTGGCACGGATGAAGCGCTCCACCACCTCGGGCTGGGACGCGATTTCCTGAGCAAGAACGTGGCCCGTCGGCACAGGTGTTGTTTCCGTTGGGGGTCGGGTCTCACTGGACATCACTGGTTATTACCAGTTAACGGTTCTCTCGGCAAGCGAAAACAAAGCTGCTAGCGCAACGTACGGCCGTTTTCGTCCTGGACGAGACTCAACGGGTGGCGGGACGGGTGAATAGACGAAAGACTCCGTTCGACGGGCCGATCGTCCCGCACGAACGAAAGCTGATCCGCTACGAGAACGACCGGCTCATCGAGCTGCAGTCGTTTCTTCTCGTCGGCTGTGGCGATCCGCGCGGTCACGGTCGTCTCCGCCCGGCAAAAATGCAAACCGTAGCGGCTCTGCAAAATCTCGTACAGCGAGACGGTCTCCAGATTGACACCCAAGATCCCTTTGCAATTCGCGTGCGCGAGCCAGATCTCTTGCTGCATGACGGGCACATCGTTGGCCAGGCGAACGCGGTTGATGACAGCGACCTCGGCTCCAGGCGCAATCCGCAAATGGCTCGCCATGGCCGTGTTGGCGGGAACGAGCCCGGACTTCAAAACCTTGCTAGTGGGGATCCCTCCCCGGTCTCGAATCGCGGCCGTAAAGCTAAGCAGCGCGTTGAGCTCGAACAACGTCCGCTTTGGCGACACAAAAAAACCTTTACCAGGAACCGAGTACAAAACCCCCTGCTGTACGAGCGCAGACAGCGCCTGTCGGATCGTGATTCGGCTGACTCCCAATTCCTCGGCCCATTCACGTTCAGAAGGCAATTTGCTGTCGGCGACACGCTTTCCGGATTCAACGTCGCGCCCGATCCGTTCCATGAGCTGGCGGTAAAGCGGCGTGGCCGAATCGGGTGTGAGCATTCGGGCATTATACTCACAATCCTGGCAACGTTGGCCGGAGGCCGTCGGGTCGGGTAGCCTGAAAAACGGTGCGCGAACCTCTCGACTCACGGGCAGACAACCTGCGGGGCAAGCCTCTCTTGGGGTTGTTGCTCTCAGTGGTGCTGCACACTTCGTTCATCGTACCGCTGTGCATCTTCGCGTTCATCCTCGGCAGAGCGGCTGAAACCGAGCGATTGGCGGAGAAGGCGCTCGATGACGATGCGGTGGATATGGACTGGGAAACCGTTACACAGGACGAACTTCCCACCGACCTTCCCCCGATCGAAGACAAGCCGCCACCGCGGATCGCAAAAGCCAAGCCAAACCTTGAAGAAAAACCGCTGGCAGCGCCGGAGGCGGAAGTAGCAGAGGAAAAGCCGCCTGAGGAAAAACCTCCAGAGGAAAAGCCTCCCGCACCGCCACCTCCGCCGGAACAACAGCGCCTTCACGAAAAACTCGTCGACCTCGATCAAAACGAAAAAGTCGAACCTTCACCCGACGCGAAGTATTTGGCGCAAGCCAACAATCGCACCGACAAAGAAACCCGGGCGACGGACACCAATCTGGAAAAAGAGTTAAAAGGAACAGAGCCTTCCTCGCAGCCGTCCGACAATCAGGACGACAGGCCCGGCGATGCAGACGACAAGATCGCGCGAATCGCCGACGTGGCATCCCGATTGGGCCGCGAAGCCCCGAATACGACCCCCGTGGCGAAGCCGAGCACCGCGCCTTCGGCGAGTCCGGCCGATCGAAAGCGCGCCATTCTTTCAATGCGGCAAGTAGAGTCGCGCCCGCACACAGTGACCCCCGAAACCGCCAACCCGTCGCTGGCGCGCGATCCCGATGGCCTGCGAACGCTTCCGGACGAACCTGAGCCGACCAACCACGCAACCGACAACGCAAGTCACCCCGACGATCAAGGCGCCAAAACGCGCCTGCGATTGACGGGACAAGAGATGCAGTACCTCTTCGGCAAGGAGATGGAAGCCGACGTGCGTTTGGCGCAGACCGAACGTTCGCGGCGGCGCGGCAAGTTCAGCCGACATCTTGAGAATGCGCGCTCGGCACTCGAGAACTTTATTCCCGAGGTGCAACCGGGCAATCAAACGCGCTTGAATACGCGTGCGGCCCCCTTTGCGGCCTACCTCGCGAATATGCACCGCAACATCCACGAATTGTGGGGGTTCGGGTTCTTGCCTGATCTCGATGGCCGTACGCCTTCGCATCCGATGAACAATCGCGATCTGTGGACACGCCTTGAGATCGTCCTGGGTGGTGACGGAACAGTCGACAACATCAAGGTCATACGCTCGTCGGGATTGGTCACCTTTGACGTGGCCGCAGTCGACGTGATCTACAGCGCTGGCCCCTACCCTGAACCGCCCTCGGTCATCCGCTCAAAGAACGGAAAGATCTACCTGCACTGGTCCTTCCATCGCGACGAGCGGCAATGTGCTACGTTTGGCGCCGACTACTTCATTCTGGACAATCCCGCATCGGATGGCGACACCCACGACGCCACGAGCGTACCAAGGCTTCGCCCCGAGAAATCGACCCCTTCGCGGAAACTGTCCCGACTCTCAAACGCTTCCGGCGGTGAACAGGCGCAACACGAACATCGCGTTGCCGAACCGGACATGGATGCGCAACGCCTCGCCGAATTGCATCGCCCTCGCGACAACGATCCGGTGGCACGGCGAACCGCCGAGGGCTTTTTTGCGGGCTACGTTACAGGCGACGCGCAGAAGATGATGCAGTTTGTCGGGTTTCCGTTCTCGGGACCCGGCGGCGTTGCAGCATCTGGCCCCCGGCAGCTTGAATCGCAACTCAAGGGATTGTTCGCCGAGAGCTCTGCGCGCCGGGGCATCCAGTCACTGCAAATCCACAGCGCCGCAGGCCTTCGCTCGGCGCTGCACTGGGTACCCGAGCCCTTCGGAGATGATCACCGATTGCTCTTTGGGGTGGCGATCGCCGGAGGTGATACGTTTGTCGTGGTCTTGTCTCCGTACCTTGGAGGATGGAAGATCACCGCGCTGTTTCGTCACTGAGCACCCCGACGGGGGAGGAGTCGACGTCCGACAGGCTCACCGTTTGCGGGCGAGCGTGCCTTTTTTCGCAGCCTGTCGAAACTCGTCGGCCGTGTACACAGCTTTTTCCGTCACGACGTAATCGAATTCAGCGATCGGGCCAAGGGGATGGACACCGGAATGCCCAAGCTTGGAGGTGTCGATCGCCAAAATCTTCTTGCGGGCGTGTTCCAGGAACGCACGCTTGATCTGACTCTCTTCGGCGCTCGCGACGAAAGCCGTGCCCTCATTCTCCATCACACCAATGCAAGACATGACCGTATAATCAAAGCGCAATTCACCGAGACTCGCGATGGCCAGCGGCCCGACGAGCGATCCCGTTCGCACATGCGGCTCGCCCCCGGTCAGTGCAACCCGCAAATGCGTGTTTTTGCGAATCAATTCGGTAAACAGAGGCAAGCTCATCGTCACAACGAATTGTTCGCGAGCCGTTGCACCGCGAGCAACCGACCCGAGATGTTCTGAAAGAAAATACACACTGGTCGAAGCGTCGAGGAGCAACGAACTCGCGCCTTCAACGAGGCTGGCGACCTTGCGGGCGATCTCCCGCTTCTGGTCTCGCTGTTCGGCGAGGCGTTGCTCGAATGGCTGTGCGCGCGAATCGAACAGATCGTTGCCCCGTTGCTCCACCGCCATCACGCCGCCATGGACCTTGCGTACAAGCCCCTGGGCCTCGAGGGCATCGAGGTCGCGATGGATGGTCATGCGACTCACATCCAGGGTTTTCTCGGCATCCGCGACCGACAAACTGCCGCGCGAGCGGATCGCCTCAAGAAGAATCCGGCGTCGATCTTCGATTAACATTGCGTCCCGGATTGTATCAAAACATTCCGGTACAGGTTGAATCTTGTTTTACAAACGCTGCCCATCGTCGAGTGTCCCTGGTAGATTGCGGCCGCAATGAGCATGTTTCTTGGAATCGACGTGGGAACGAGTGGCGTCAAGGCGCTTTTGATCGATGAAACGGGCCGCACCATCGGGGAAGCAACCGCGCCCCTCGAACTGCAAACGCCCCAGCCAGGCTGGGCAGAACAGCATCCTGACGCCCACTGGAAGGCCTCGATCAAGGCCGTCCGCGAGGCACTCGCCAAAGCGAAGAAAACCGCCAAGGTCATGGCCATCGGACTCTCCGGTCAGATGCACAGTTCCGTATTTCTCGATCGGGAGAACCGCGTGATACGGCCAGCCTTGTTGTGGTGCGATGGTCGCACGACGGCAGAGTGCGAATGGATCACGAAAACCGTGGGTGCCGCAGGACTTCGCAAGCACACGAGCAACCCGGCGCTTGAGGGCTTCACGTTGCCCAAGGTTCTGTGGCTGCGCAAACACGAGCCAGCCGCGTTTGCACGACTCGCCAAGGTGGTGCTTCCCAAAGACTACATCCGCCTTTGTTTGACCGGAACGCTTGCGACCGATCCTTCGGACGCCTCTGCGACCTTGATGTACGACACCGCCAAACAACGCTGGAGTTCAACCATCCTGAAAGCCACCAAGCTCTCCCTGCACCTCGTTCCCGATGTGGTCAGTTCGAGCGAGGTGTCTGGGCGACTTAGTATCGCTGCCGCGGCGACACTGGGACTTCCCGCAGGCATTCCAGTCGCTGGAGGCGGCGCCGACAATGCGTGCGGTGCGATCGGCGTCGGAGTCGTCACTCCGGGAGAAGCCGTCGTCAGCTGGGGAACCTCGGGCACCGTGCTTGCGCCCACAGCGAAACCCGTCGTGGATCCAGGACTTCGTGCGCATACCTTCTGCCACGCTGTTCCCGACACCTGGTACGTGATGGGCGTCATGTTAACCGCAGGTGGCGCCTTCGGTTGGTACCGCGATATTGTGGCGAACAACCCCAAAGCCGGAGCCGATCTCAACACGCTGTTGAATGACGAGGCCGCAAGTATTCCGATCGGATCACTTGGCCTTACCTTCCTTCCGTACTTGCAAGGTGAACGAACCCCCCATCGAGATGCTACGGCCCGCGGCGCTTTTATCGGGTTGTCCCTGGCTCACAAACGCGCACACCTTTCGCGCGCCGTACTCGAAGGCATCACCTTCGGATTGCGCGACTCGGTCGAGATCTTGCGGGCCATGAAGTTGCCCCTCGATCGAATGTTGCTTACCGGCGGTGGCGCTCGGAGTGCATTCGTACGACAACTTCAAGCTGACGTTTTCGGCCTACCCGTTGTCCAGGTCAACCGCGAACAGGGTCCAGCATTCGGTGCCGCATTGCTTGCCGCCGTTTCGGTTGGCGCCTTCGCCAGTGTGCCGGCTGCATGCAAGGCCACGTTGTCACGCCTCGCGCCTACCAGGTTCGACAAAAAAGCACACAAGGCGTACGCGCAACCCTACGCGCGTTTCCAGAAGCTATACCCTGCCCTCGCCGGGAAGTTCTGATTCTCAGGAGAACCGGGCGACCGAAAACGCATCCAGCGCCAGATCCGGGTAAAGCGAGTCCGTCGACACACCCGCGATCTGTGCCGCCACGATATCACCCGTGATGGGTGCAAGGAGGATCCCGTAGCGGTGATGTCCCGTGGCGAGGAATAATCCTTCCACGTCGGTCTTGCCGATGATCGGAATCTTGTCGGTCGTGTACGGCCTGAAATTCGAGTAGGTGTCCACCACGGGCAGCGGCTCCAAACCGGGAAGCACCGAGCGGGCCATCGCCAGAATGTCGGCAAGGCCCCCCACGGTGACCTCTTTCCTGAACCCGACCATCTCAAACGTACTACCTATCAAAGCAACGCCGTCGGCCCGGGGGACGAGGTATCCATTGACAAACGGCGCAAGCACGTGCCGAAATAGCGGTGGGCGCATCTCGACAACGACCATTTGCCCGCGCGCGGGACGGACCACGTTGGGTGCCATGGCACCTTCTACAAGAGAGGACCAGCTACCGGCTGCAATCACCACGGCATCGGCGTGCAACGTTTCACCATCCAACTCCACGCCTTCCGCTCGACCCCCCTTCATCGCGACCCGCCGGACATAGCGGCCTTGCAAGAACTTCACACCTCGAACCGCAGCCGCCTGTGAAACTGCGCGGGCCAACAAACGCGCCGTCACGTGTCCCTCTTCCGCCATCAACACGCCGGCGTGAACATCCGGTGCCAACTCAGGTTCAAGCTCGTGCAGCGCTCGGTGATCGAGCCATTCCGAAACGAGGCCTCGCTCGCGTTGCCACTTAGCCCGGTTCGCAATGCCCTGCAGACCGGCATCGTCGAGCGCAAGTTCAATCAGACCCGAAGCCCGGTATCCAATGTCGATTCCCGACAGTTCGTGAAGTTCACGCGCAAACGCGGGATACAACGCGCGGCTCTTGAGGCCGAGATCCATCAAAGCCCCCGGTTCATCGCACTCCCACTGCGGGCCCAAAATACCGGCTGCGGCACTTGAAGCCTCAGCACCGGGAATACCGCGCTCGATGATGGTGCACGCAATCCCGCGATCACGAAGGCGAAGACCAACCGAGCAACCCATGACGCCGCCGCCCACGATGACGACGTGGGCACTTGAATTGGCAGACGATACTGCGGTCATCGAATGCGCAGTGTAGGATACGCCTTCGCGATGTCCAACCCCGCCCGCAAAAGCTGGACTATGTTGTTTGCGTTTGCACTTCTGTCGGCGTGCAAGAACACCCCCGCAGATTCAGTCCCGCATTCGCCGACAAGCATTGACGCTGCACAACCACTCGCGCAGCTTTTCACCCGTTCACATCCGTGCATGGGCACACGCTGCGACGTTCAGATCTTTCACACTGACACCCAACTCGCCAACACGGCATTTCTGCGGGCGTTCGAGGCGCTGGATCGCGTGGATGTCCTGATGTCGACTTGGCTCGAAAACTCCGACGTCTCCCGCATCAATCAAAGCGCCGGGTTAGAACCGGTCGTGATTCATCCTGAAACCTTCGCGGTCATCCAGAAGGCACCCTGGCTTGGTGACGTTTCCGAGGGCGCGTTCGACCTCACGGTCGGTGTTTTTCGCGGGCTGTGGAAGTTCGACGAGGACAACGACGGCTCGTTGCCCTCACGAGCCATGGTCAAGGAACGCCTCAAACTGGTGAATTATCGCGACATCATCCTCGACGAAACAAAGACCAGTGTCTTTCTAAAACGCAAAGGTATGAAGTTGACACTGGGTGGGACCGCCAAGGGATATGCCGTCGATGCGGCCGTCAAGGCGATTCGTGACACAGGGATCCAGGACTTTATCGTGCAGGCAGGCGGCGATCTTTTCGCCTCCGGGACCCGCGGTGATCGCAAGTGGCGCGTCGGCATTCGGGATCCGCGCGGCAGCCGGGAATCGGTCATCTACAAGCTCGAACTATCCAACGGAGCCTTCAATACCTCGGGCGACTACGAACGATTCGTATTACGGGACAACAGGAGATACCACCACATCCTCGACGCACGCACGGGCTTCCCATCGATGAGCACCCGTTCGGTGACGGTTCTTGCTGACACCTCCTTCGATGCGGACATGTGGGACACGATGTTATTCGTGATGGGCCCTGAAAAGGCGATGGCCCTCGTGGAAAAGACCGACGGTATCGAGGCGGTGATCATCGACGCCGACAATCACGTGCACATCTCTTCGGGTCTTCGGGATCGACTCACGAAGGTTCGCGACCCAAGTCCGGGTATCTAAACCTTCGACACCAAATGGCCCGCCAATCGATTGGCAGCATCCCTCACGATGTTGAACGGCTTGCCAACGCTGACATTCGGATGATCCGAAATGAAGCGCTCGGCATTGGGTGAAAAAGCGCCTCCGGTCATGAACACAAGTTTGTCGGCGGACTTCGGACACCGCCGGCGAACGGCGGCCTCGACGTCCATTCCGGTCATACCGGGCATCATGAGGTCGCAATAAACGATGGCGATATCAGCGCCATCGTCAAGAAGATGCTTCACGGCACGTTCCGGGTTCGTTTCGACCTCGACTTGATACCCCGCCGATACAAGTTGAGCTGACAAGACGGCCGCGACCATGGCGTCGTCGTCCACGATCAAGATGCGGCCACTCGCACTATTGTGAATCGATTCGTGACTCGACTCGAATCCCCGCGTCTGTTTCGTCTTCGCGTCCACCTGACCCCCCCGCAATGAAACAACCCCGCCACAATGGATCCGGGCGGCCAGAATACTTGACCTCGCACGGGGTTGCAACCGTCCCCGTTCGGCCAACTGCAACGGATTGACACGCGAAGCTGGAATTCCACGTCTAACCGTGTTACCGACAGTCACGCCCATGAGTTTTCAACCCATCGATACCCGATCCATCAACACCATCCGCACCCTCTCGATTGACGCAGTGCAGAAGGCCAACTCCGGCCACCCAGGCTTGCCTCTCGGGGCCGCGCCCATGACCTACGTGCTGTGGCAGCGCCACCTCATCCACAACCCGAAAAACCCGGCGTGGCCGAACCGTGATCGCTTCGTCCTGTCTCCGGGGCACGGATCAATGTTGCTCTACTCGATGCTGCATCTCTATGGATATGCATTGCCTATGTCCGAACTTCAATCCTTCCGGCAGTGGGGTTCATTGACCCCGGGGCACCCCGAGGCGCACTTGACCCCGGGCGTGGAAGCCACAACCGGTCCACTTGGACAGGGAGCTGCCAACGCCGTGGGTATGGCGATTGCGGAACGCTCCCTTGCCGCCCGATACAACACGGACACCCACACGATCGTCGATCATCACACGTTTGCAATCGTCTCCGATGGCGATTTGATGGAAGGCATTTCCGGCGAGGCCGCATCGCTCGCAGGACACCTCGGTCTCGATAAGTTGATCTATCTCTATGACGACAACAAGATCTCGCTCGATGGGCCCACGTCCATGGCGTTCACCGAGGACGTGGGAAAACGATACGATGCCTACGGATGGCAAGTATTGAAAGTCGGCGACGGCGATACCGATCTCGCAAGCATCGACGCTGCCATCACGGCTGCCAAGGCGGACACAACGCGTCCGTCAATCATTCTGATTCGTACTACAATTGGATACGGTTCTCCCAAGGCCAACTCGAGTGGCGCGCACGGCAGCCCCCTTGGCAAGGACGGCGTAGCCGCCACCAAGAAATCTCTTGGCTTCGATCCGGAGAAATTCTTCGAGATCCCGGCCGACGCTTCCAGCCACATGCTTGCCAGCGCGGGTCGTGGCGAATCCGCACAGGCCGCGTGGCAACAGACCTTCGATGCCTGGGCGGCTGCCAATCCTGCTCTCGCCTCCGAATGGGCGATGGCACTTGAAAACAAGCTGCCCGCCAACTGGGCCAATGTATTGCCCAAGTACACGACCGCCGACAAGCCCGCAACCCGTGCATCGGCAGGCGCAGCGCTCAACGCAGCGGCCAAGGCCATTCCGTGGATCATCGGTGGCGACGCCGACCTTTCCGGTTCGACCAGCACCAGCCTCAAAGACGGAGGCTCCTTCAACGGCAAAACCGGAGTGGGACGCAACATCCACTACGGCGTTCGAGAACACGCGATGGGCGCCATCGCAAACGGCATTGCGTACCACGGTGGCTTGCGCACATTCACGGCAACGTTCTTTACCTTCTCGGACTACGAAAGGCCGGCGTTGCGCATCGCCGCGCTCAACAACTTGCCGGTCGTATTCGTGTTCACCCATGATTCCGTCGCACTTGGCGAGGACGGTCCAACCCATCAACCCGTCGAGCATCTCGCGGCCCTTCGCGCCATGCCCGATCTCTGGGTGGTTCGTCCCGCTGACGGCAACGAAGCGTCGCAAGCATGGCGCCTCGCGCTTGAGCGCAACCACGGACCGACCGTCATCGTCGCATCTCGCCAAAATGCGCCGACCCTTGATCCAGAACGCTGTGCCTCGGCCGAGGGATTGGCACGCGGCGCTTACATCCTGTCAGAAGCCAAGGATGGCGAACCTCAGGCGATCATCATTGCAACCGGCACCGAGGTAGGCATCGCGTTGAAAGCCCAGGACGACCTGAAAACCAAGGGAATCCATACCCGCGTCGTCTCCATGCCTTGCTGGGAAGCATTCGAGGCACAACCGTCGGACTACCAAGATCTCGTATTGCCGCCAGCCATCACGGCCCGTGTCAGTGTTGAAGCCGGTGTGACGTTTGGCTGGGAACGCTGGGTTGGTCGGCGCGGAATCCCACTCGGCATCAATCGATACGGAGCCTCGGCACCGGGCGAGTTGGTCATGGAAAAGCTCGGCATGACGGCCGAGCGGGTCGCGGCAGCCGTCATCGACCTGGTCGGATAATCTGCCAGTCGGTCAAGTCGATACCGGGCGCGAAATCAGATCGCGTCCGGCTTCAACAAATTCGCCGCGCTCGACGTCGTGGGCCCGAACAATCCGCGTAATCTGGCGACCTTCGATTTCGTAGATGTTGTAGCGCGCCCGTCCAGCAGGCGATCCAGCGTACGAGGCCGAACCGGCACCCACCGAGGGGATCCGGGTTCCGCCGGGACCTTGCAGCCAGGCCATCTCGTCGCGGTGATCATGCCCATGCAGCACAAGGTCTGCGCCCGCATTTCGTAACACGGTCGTAAACGCATCCCGATCACGCAAGTTTCGGTTCTCGGCGCCCTTGTGCGCAACCGGAGGGTGGTGCATCAGCACCACTCGAAGACGTTTCTGCAACGATGGCTCCGTGAGCAGTGTTTCAAGGCGCTTCAACTGGGGCTCGCCAATCGAGCCCCAAGCCCCGAGATCGCGCGTCGCAACACAGGTGTTGACGCAAATAAATGCGATGCCATCACCCCGGATGCGAACGAAGGGATAAAGAGCTTCATCACAACGGTGGTCGGCCTTCTGGTAAACCTCGAAAGCTTTTTCGAACGCGCGCTCCCGTTCGACGTCGGGTGTGTACACATCGTGATTGCCGGGAATGACTGTTAGCTGTCGCGGCTCTGGCCCAAACTTTTCGAGCCATACAAACGCCGCACGCCACTCGCTCTGCAATGAAATATTGCCAAGATCGCCCGTTACTACCAGGTGGTCAATGCCTGGACTCTCTGCGCGCACACGCACCAGGTCTTGACCTAGCGCTTCGAGCAACTCCATGCGGTGCTTGCGGGTACGATTGAAGACAAGATTCACGGCGCCCACGGCGCGCTTGCCGAAGAATGCAAGCGGACTCCATCCAGAGAACGAGCGGAAGTGCGGATCCGTGACGTGGGCGATTCGGAACATCGTGTCTCTCCGATAGGGAACTAAAGCGTGCCCCGGTAGGTACAGGCGGAATCGCTGGTCTCCCAGACTGTCACCGCCGAAAGCTGCGGTACCCGTCGGCGAATCGCATCGAAGATGTAAATCGCCATGACCTCGCATGTCGAATTCTCAAGGCCGGGTACGTCGTTCAGCACGTGATGATCGAACTGCGCATGCAGGGGCGCCCACGCATCGTCGAGATCGGCAAAGTCGATAAGCCACCCGGTCTGAGGATCAACCGGCCCGGTCACGAACAGCTCGACTCGGTAGCTGTGGCCGTGCATGCGCCGACACTTGTGGCCTTCGGGCACTCGCGGAAGAAAGTGCGCCGATTCGAAAGAGAAAATTCGCTTGAGTTCAACATTCACGGCAGCTAAGGCTATCAGGTTCGGCGCCGACCGGCGATGTCGCCTGACGCGTATTCAGAAACGGGGTGTCGTCCTTTTTACAGTGGCAAACCTCGAAGTCGCGCACGCTGGCGAATCCGGCCCCAATAACCTGTGTTCGATTTTTCCCAGTTCAAATTGCTAGATCGCCACGTCTGGATCCTCGCGTGGTCCCGGCTGGTGGCAACGCTGGGGTTTTCCATGGTTCTGCCCTTCATGATCGTGTACCTCACACGCGACAGGCAGATGCCCATCTGGGCCGCGACGCTGGTCATGTCGGTAAGTGGTGCATGCGGCGCCCTCGCACAGGGGATCGCGGGGTCGCTCTGCGATCGCATTGGGAGGATGCCCCTCATCGTCGCCGCAAACATTCTGCGCACCCTCAACCTCGGCGCACTCGGGTTGTGTGTGTCCGTCCAAGCCCCGGTCTGGATTTTGGCCATCTTGTTTGTGAACAACAGCCTTGCCCGAGCTTTTATCGAACCCCCTTCACAGGCGATGGTCGCCGATCTCACACCGGTCGACCAAAGGGTCTCGGCGTTCGCGCTGCAGCGGATGTTCATCAATATCGGCTTCGCGTCGGGACCCGCACTGGCAGCCCTGGCCGACGGAACCATCGGGTACCACCAACTCTTTTACCTGAGTGTCCCCCTCAGTTTCGTCGGATTTCTCATCATCCTTCCCTTGCTTCCCTTGCGAAATGCCGCCAATCGGCCCGCTCCGGAAATCGCTCGGCTCAAGGACCAGAAGAAACCCAACTGGCTGCGGGCCCTGGTCGAACACCGTCATGATCGCGGGTTCATGTGGTACGCCGCCGCGACATTCTTGTTTTTTCTGCTCCAAATTCAGCTATTTGTGACGCTTCCGATATTCGCTGCCAAACACCTTGGACTCCCCAACGCCGAGGTCTCCCGCATCTTCACGGTCAACGGACTCATCGTCGTTGCCCTGCAATTGCCGGCCGCCGGTCTCATCAATCGCATTGGCCGGATGCGTGCGTTGACGATGGGATGCATCGGCTACGCCGTAGCGTATTCCGCACTGGGACTCGCCGGAAACCTCATGTTCCTGCTGGTTTGCGTCGGCGCAATCACCCTTTCCGAGGTCATGCTCGCGCCATCCCAGCACTCTCTGGTCACCACCCTCGCCCCCTCGGGGAGTATCGGTGCCTACGCGGGAATTTTTGGTCTGGCTCAGGTCGCGGGGCAGTCAGTGGGCCCTGCTCTCGGCGGTTTGGCGATGGAATACCTCAATGGAATGGTGTTGTGGGTCGCCCTCGGGAGCTTCGGTTTCATGGCTGCGCTCGCTTATTCACGTTCGCACCACCTCTCCAAGCTGCGAACATCAGCCTGATCGTCCTGCGACCGTAAATTTCCGGTTTGTCTCCGAAAGAAAAAAACCGAGATTTCACCGAATCTGCCTTGCGCCTCGCTTCGGTGTTGTATCATGCGCGCTCTCCGCAGCCCGCGAGCTTCGGATCAAGGGAGTTCAAACAGTCCTAATGACGAGAATCGAAGGAGAGGCCTTGCAAGCCCAAGAGAAACTCAACCTTCTCAAGTACTACCGCCAGATGCTTGGGATTCGCCGGCTTGAAGAAGCCGCCGCCAAGGCCTACTCGCAACAAAAAATCGGTGGATTTTTACACCTTTACATTGGGCAAGAGGCTATCGCAGCAGGAGCCGTCGGCGCCACCGAACACGGTGACTACTTTCTGACATCCTACCGCGACCACGGATTGGCCTACGCCAAGGGCACCTCCGCGCGAGCCTGTATGGCGGAACTCTTTGGCAAGGAAACCGGGTGTTCTAAAGGGCTCGGCGGCTCGATGCACTTCTTCGACAAGCCGAACAACTTCCTTGGCGGTTGGGGCATCGTCGGTGCGCACATGCCACTCGCGGTGGGAACGGCTTTCGCCTCGAAGTACCGCGGCGATGGACGTGTCACCTTGTGCTTCTACGGTGATGGCGCGGTGAGCCAAGGCGCTGCCCACGAAGCGATGTCGCTCGCATCACTGTGGAAGCTGCCCATCGTGTTTATCTGCGAGAACAACATGTACTCCATGGGGACACCGCTCTCGCGAACGATGTCTGTCGAAGACGCCTCTCAAAAGGCGCTGGCCTACGGGTTAGAACGCGACCGGTTCGAGGGCAACGATGTGCTCTTGGTTCGCGATCGACTTGCCGTTGCAGTGAAACGCGCCCGTGAAGAATCGCGTCCGTCGGTCATCGAGATCCGCTGCTACCGCTACCGCGGTCACTCAATGTCGGACCCAGGTCTCTATCGCACCAAGGACGAAGTCGAAGAGTACAAGCGCAAAGATTGCCTGCTCATCGCAGAACGACACCTCGCAGGGTACGGCATCGGTCCGGAAGATCTCAAGGCCATCGACGACGAGGTCAAAAACGAGATCGAGGATGCCGTCACATTCGCAGACGAGAGCGGCCACTTGCCCGCAGAACGTTTGCCGGATTTCAACTACGTCGATTGATTTTGGTGGTCTCAGCGACCGTCACCACTTCAGACCCAAGGAAGCAGAAGAAGCCCTATGCCCGTTGTTGAATATCGAGAAGCCCTTCGCCAAGCGATGGAAGAGGAGATGCTCCGTGATCCCGACGTCTTCCTGATGGGTGAAGAGGTTGGTTTCTACAACGGTGCCTACAAGGTCTCGAAAGGGATGCTTGAGAAGTTTGGCGACAAACGCATCATCGATTCGCCGATCACCGAGTGTGGCTTCGCCGGACTTGGCGTTGGTGCAGCGATGGTTGGCATGCGCCCCATCATTGAGTTCATGACCTGGAACTTCTCGCTCGTTGCCATCGATCAGATCGTAAACCACGCCGCGAAGATCCGACAGATGTCGGGTGGTCAGTTCAATTGCCCGGTAACTTTCCGTGGCCCGGGTGGTGCAGCCCACCAGCTGGCAGCGCAGCACAGTTCGGCATTCGAATCGTATTACGCACACATTCCCGGCCTCAAGGTCGTGATGCCCGCAAATCCGAAGGATGCCAAGGGATTGTTGAAATCGTCCATTCGCGATGAGAACCCCGTGTGTTTCATCGAGGGCGAAACGATGTACAGCGACAAGGGCGAAATCCCTGACGGCGAGTACACGATTCCACTCGGCGTTGGAGAGATCAAGCGTGAAGGAACAGACTGCACGATCATTGGCTGGTCCAAGATGGTGAACATCGGCCTCGCGGCTGCCGAAATTCTCGCAACCCAGGGCATCAACGCCGAAGTGCTCGATCCCCGAACGATTCGACCACTCGACGAAGATCTCATTGTCGCGTCTGTTAAAAAGACAGGCCGTTGCGTGATCCTTGAGGAGGGCTACCCCTTCGCGGGTGTGGGTGCCGAAATCGCCTATCGCATTTCGCAGCGCTGCTTCGACGATCTCGATCACCCTGTTGCTCGATTGACCAGCATGGACGTGTCGGCTCCGTATCACCGACAGGTTGAGAATTCGATCCGACCCACCCCTGAAAAGGCGGCGGACTTGGTTAAAAAAGTTTTGTACCTCGGTTAGTAGAAAAAGGACGACGAACAATATGGCTCAGCTTCTTGATATGCCGAAGCTCTCCGACACCATGACGGAGGGGGTTCTGCGGAAGTGGCAAAAGAAGGAAGGCGACAGCGTCGATCCTGGTGATGTCGTTGCCGAAGTCGAAACCGACAAAGCCACGATGGATTACGAGGCCTTCGATTCTGGCGTTCTACTGAAGTTTCTCGTCGCAGACGGGACCACGGTTCCCGTTGGTGGACCCATCGCCATCATCGGAAAAGCTGGCGAAGACATCTCGGCGTTGCTCGCCTCGATCCAGGGTGGTGGCGCAGCAAAACCTGCTGCCGTCGCAGCAAAACCTGCTGCCGTCGCAGCAAAACCTGCTGCCGTCGCAGCGCCGGCCCCGGCGTCCAACCCCGCCCCGGTAGCGACTGCTGCCCAGAGTACTGCGAATCGTGCACCGGCACCGGTTGCCGCATCCGCTGCCAAGGCAGACCAGGGAAAAATCCTCGCTTCTCCTCTCGCCCGCCGCCTGGCAGACGAGCTCGGTATTGCACTCCGATCGGTGACCGGCACCGGTCCGGGAGGACGGATCGTCGAACGTGACGTTAAGTTTGCTTCAGAAACCCGCGGAGCCGTTCCCGCCTCGGCCGATCTCTCATTCGTACCACCTGCGGATTCATCGCTACCAAGCCCGGTCTTGCCGGAACGGCGAACCGAAGCTCGACCCGCCCCGCTACCAACTGCTCCGGGCGATCAATTGATTCCACTGACCCTGATGCGCAAGACGATTGCGCGTCGCCTGGTTGAATCCAAGTCGCAGATTCCGCATTTCTATCTCACAGCCGAAGCCGACATGGACGCCGCAATGGGCTTCCGTCAGCAGGTCAGCGAGATGCACGGCGCCAAACTTTCCGTGAACGATCTTGTGTTGAAGGCGACCGCACTCGCCTTGCGACGCGTTCCCGAATGCAATGCGTCCTGGACCGACGAAGGCATCGTTCGCTTTACTCGCGTGGACATTGGTATGGCAGTGGCGGTAGAGGACGGACTTTTGACGCCGGTTATCCGCAACGTGGATGGCCGCACGCTCGGACAGATCGCAGAAGAGGCTCGCCGACTCGCCGGTCTGGCGCGCGATCGCAAGCTTAAACCCGAGGATATGACGGGCTCGACCTTCTCCATCTCAAACATGGGCATGTTGGGCATCGATCATTTTCAGGCCATCATCAATCCACCCGAGGCTGGCATCTTGGCTGTGGGTCGGGTTCGCAAGGAACCGGTGGTCAAGAATGATCAGATCGTCATCGGCCAACGCATGGCTCTGACGCTCTCATGTGATCACCGCGTGATTGACGGCGCAGCAGGTGCCAAGCTCATGCAAGCCATCGTTGGAATCCTCGAGCGTCCGATGACGCTCGCTTTCTAGGAAATCCATGGCCGATCTATTCGATCTGGTCGTTATTGGTGCAGGACCGGGTGGCTATGTCGCCGCGATTCGTGCTGCTCAACTTGGCCTTAAAACCGCGTGCATCGAGCGAGAACGCGCGGGCGGCATTTGCCTGAACTGGGGCTGCATCCCGACCAAGGCCTTGCTGAAAAGTGCGGAAGCGATGCGAACGATTTCGCATGCGAGCGAATACGGGATTGAGATCTCCGGGACCATTTCGGTCAACTGGGACAAGGTCATCAAGCGCAGCCGCGGCGTCTCCGACAAACTGGCCGGCGGCGTTGAGTATCTTTTCAAAAAGTACGGCGTTGAATACATCAAAGGTGTTGCAAGCTTCTCCGGTCGCGGCAAACTTGAGGTGACGAGCAGTACCGGAAAGCGAACCGTTAACGGCCAGAAAATTCTGGTTGCAACCGGTGCGCGTGCACGTCCTCTCCCCGGCATCACACCCGATGGCGACAGGATCATCACCTATCGCGAAGCGATGGTTACGCCAGAGATGCCCAAGTCGGCAATCGTTGTCGGAGCCGGCGCCATCGGTGTCGAATTTGCAGACTTCTGGAATGCCTTTGGTGCCGACGTCACGATCCTCGAGGCCGCACCTCGCATCGTTCCAGTTGAGGATGCCGACGTTTCCGAGGCCATCACGCGTGCCTTCAAGAAAAAGGGCATGAAAATTCACGTTGGCGCCCGAATCAGCAATGTGCAGGTCGCCAATGGACACGTGACAGCGACCTTCACAACCGCCGACGGCAAGTCCGACACTGTCACAGCGGAACGGTTGCTCCTCGCAGCAGGCGTGCAGGCCAACACCGAAGGGTTCGGACTCGAAGGCATGGGCGTTGCCCTCGATCGCGGATTCATCAAGATAGACCGTGGTACGTATCAGACCTCAAGCCCCGGCATTTACGCGCTCGGCGACTGCGCGGGCGCCCCGATGCTCGCACACAAAGCCATGGCAGAGGCCATTGCGTGTGTCGAACAGATGGCTGGACACCATCCCACCCCGGTGAACTACGACGCGATCCCCGGTTGCACCTATGCCTCGCCCGAGATCGCATCCATCGGCTTGACCGAAGAGAAAGCCCGTGCAGCGGGCATTGACCTCGGCATCGGAAAGTTCCCATTCTCGGCCAACGGCAAGGCGCTCGGTGCGGGCTATCCCGATGGATTCATCAAGGTTCTCATCGACAAAAAAGATCACAACCGAATCGTGGGCGTTCATGCCGTCGGGTACGGCGTCACCGATCTCATTGCCGAAATGTCGCTCGCGATCACGTCCGAGGCGACAGCACGAGATGTCGTCGCTGCGATTCATCCGCACCCTACGCTTTCCGAAGCGATGTTCGAGGCAACCGCAGCCGCACTCGGCGAAGCAGTTCATATCTAGCAATGGCTAGAAGTCGGGTTGGGAAAACCGACCAAGGGCCTGATTCGCAGCGGATTTTTTTGTGCGGCGAATTTTTTGAGGCGGGCCCGACTTTGCCGGTGCGCCGGCGATCGCTGGACGGGGCGCAACGTTAACGGGAAGCGTCGCGGTATCGGCTTGCGCCGGAGATGCCTCCGGTACAATCGGCGGTTCGTTGGGCGCCTTTCGCGGCGACGCGACAACCTGAGTGACCACACTACTTTTGTCTGAAGGCGGATTCGCCGCCCGTGTCGACGAGGGCTGCCCGAGCAAAAGGGCGAGGCCACCGAGAACGACAACGAGTACGGCCGCAGCACCCGCCATGACCCATCGCGTACGCTTCTTGTACATCGATTGCACCAGCGTCATCGGGACCGTTGGATCCGAATCCTCCTTCGGCATCAGTTTCTGAAGCTCGATGGCCTTCTCTTCTTCGGTCTTCTTTTCTTTGGTCGGACACTCGGCAGACGCGGGAATCAACGATTCAACGCCCTCAAGTGCTTTGATCAAGGCTTCACAGTTCGGATAGCGCTGATCGCGATCCGGAGCCATGGCCTTTTGTACAATCCGCGAAATCTCGGGGCCTAAATCGGCGCGCTTTGCCGACAGCGGCGGCGCTTCCGTGCTGTTTACAACGGCCATCATGAGATCGAGAACGTTGCTTTCACGATAGGGCGCCCGCCCGGTCAGTGCGCGATACAGAATCACCCCCATCGAATACACATCGGCACGTGCGTCGATCTCCCTGCGACCCCGCGCTTGTTCGGGCGACATGTAAAGAGGCGTACCCACCGTCATTCCGGTTGCGGTCAATTTGGCAACATCGGCACTAAGCATGCTGTTGTCTTCCGTGCGCGACACACCAAAATCGAGCAACTTCGGAAAGACCTCACCCGACTCTTCCACCAGGAAGATGTTTTCGGGCTTGAGGTCGCGATGAATGATTCCATTGGCGTGAACAACCGCGAGACCCGTCAAAGCCTGTCGCGTCCAACGCAAAAAATCGCGAACCAAAACCGCTGGCGCTCGACTGATGCGTGCACCAATCGTCTCACCATTGAGACGTTCCATGACCATATACAGCGTTCCGTCGGGAAGGTTTCCGAAGTCAAAGATGCTGACAACGTAGCGGTGCTGTACTTGTGCCGCGATGCGAGCTTCTTGCAAAAATCGAATCGCAGCACGACCCTGATCTTTGCGCAAAAACTTGATCGCGACCATCTTGCCGATGGTTTCGTGACTCGCTTGCCAAACGGAACCCGCCGCGCCTTGACCTATCATTCGGTCAAGACGATACCGGCCACCCACAAGTGACCCGACATCTATGGGTATGTTTGAACCCGCCAAAATTGAGACCTTAACGTTCTAAAAAATCGGAAGACCCGAGAACGGACTTGAGTCGACCTTCGGCACCGACATGGTGCCTCTAGATCGCATCTTTCTTCAATCCTTTCATGAAGTTGAGAGCAAATTACTGCCGACTGGTGACGGCGAGGCGTTTCCAAATTAATCGAAATAAATTACGTAACGGTCGGCACGATTTTTTCGATGATGTTGCGTGGTTACATGGTCGTTGCTGGAAGATTGTCGCTCCGCGTAATCGTATTTTCGAGAAAACGACTTTTACGCACGCCATCCCAGTTTTTGTTATCATTCGCCAATCATGAACCCATGTAGTCCGGGCTCATCCGCCGATAATCCGTCTTCGGAGCTCGGAGGTCATGCAACCTGGTTGCGGCGTAGGGCCTACGATCTCGCTCGCAACGAGGAGCTGGCACGCGATCTGGTGCAGGACACGTTTTTAGCCTATCTGAAACGCCCACCAAGCATCGATCGTTCGCTGCGCGCCTGGCTCGAAGCCGTGATGCGCAACCACTTTCGGATGTGGTGCCGTTCAAGCGACCGTCGTTCCCGCCGCGAATTGGCCACCCTGCGCGATGATTTCGATCCCGGACCCGAACCCCATCTGGATCGTCAGCGAACAGCCGCGGTGCTAGCCGAGGCCCTGGCCGGAATACAAGAACCATATCGATCGACGCTACATCTTCGTTATTACGAAGGTCTGCAACCTGCCCAGATTGCCCGCCGACTGGGCGTCCCGCAATCGACCGTACGGCGCCGGAGCATGGTTGGCTTGAAACTGGTCCGCACCCGTCTTTTGTCGCACTTCGGAAACTCGGAGGAACGACTCGACCAGGCGCTCGTTCGCGCATTGATTCCCACGGTGGCCTGGCACAAAGCGACCGGACTGCCCGAACGCACCCTTTCCCGCTGGATTCCGTCCCTCGGCGTCGCTGCGGTGGTCGCCGTCGGTTGGCTGGTTGTTTCGGATGGCAGTGACACCGCTGCGACAACTACGGCGCGCCATTCGCAACAATTCGGAACCGAGCGCGACGCTCGCCATTCGAATGGCGCAAATTACGTTTCCCCCGCCCGGTTGATGTTATCTCAACTCCCTTCTTTCCCTCCGGCGTGGCAATTCGATTCTGGCGGAGATTCGGGCGAGGTCGAGACCGGGGTTACCAAGTCTGGCAACCGCAGGACGCCCCCTGCTCTGCTTTCCTGCGGAAAGCTGCAAGACCGCATCAATGCTGCCGCCGCGGGTAACACAATTGACGTCCCGCCCTGCATCTTTCGCGAATCGATCGTCATAGACAAGCCGCTTTTCCTGCGTGGCCAACCCGGTACCGAAGTTCGCGGAAGCGACGTCTTCTCCGAATGGACACGCGTCGGAGAAACCTGGCGCAGCGCCAAGACAATTCCTGATTTTCCGGAACAAAACTGCACGCCAACGCCCACAGGCGAAAACTCGAACGAAGCGATTTGTTGGACTTTCGAGCAGGTTTTCGTCGACGGCACGCGACTGGCCCCTGTCGCAACGACGACGAACCTTTCACCCGGACGGTTCGCAATCGATGCACAGCGCCACGTGATCCTTGCTGAAGATCCAGCCACGCGAGAGGTCGAAGTTGCGGTTCGGCCTCACTGGGGTCGGGTCAGGGCAAACGACGTGACGATCAGTGGATTTACCTTTACCCACGCTCTCGGCGGCACCGAAATGGCTGCGCTCACCTTCGACCGCACGGCAACGCGTGCGAGACTTCATCGCAGTCACCTATCGCATTCGGGCGGCATCGGTCTCAGAATTGCGGGCAACGACACTACCGTATCACAGAATCTCATCCAGTATTCGGGGGGCATGGCCTTGTCGGTTGTGGCCGCCGATCGAATAACCATTTCTGGGAACGAGCTAACCCGAAATGGACTTGCTCATCGTCTCGACAACGGATGGGTAACCGGTGGCATCGGCATGATCGCGGCGAGAGTTGAGGTTCAGAACAATCGCATCATCGACAATCGCGGCGTCGGCATCAGTTGCGTGGGATGCTCCGACTCCCTCGTCCGGGCGAATCGAATCGGCGACAATGCCGCTGCGGCTGTCATTAATTTTGGCGCACGCAACGTCACCATCACGCAGAACATTTTCTGGCACAACGGTCAAACCTTCAAACACCCGGCGATGTTCATCACCCAGTCGAACGCCCTTGTTGTGAGCAAAAATACCTTCGCCTTCCACGATCGCGGCGTCGTCGTCAACGTTCAGGATTTTGCCGAACTCCCGTCTGGCTTTCAGACCTGCACCGCCTCGCGAAACAACAACATCGAGGAGAACACTTTCCTCGATGTTGGAGAAAGTGCAGTCATGATGACCGGTGATCCTCGACCGCTCGCCATGGTGAAGCCCTGCCCCAGCAACCGCAGCATTTCCAACCGAGTCTGGGACACCCGGGAGGCGCAGGACAACGTTGGAGGTGATCTGCTGGCGCTGTCGCCGGTCGAACGAGAAGACGCGCTACACGCTCTGCTCGGAGATCATTCCGCCGAGCGCCTTTCAGGGCCGGAATAACATTTCGCCGGCTTTCGGAACGAGAAGAATCCCTTCCGACTCGCGGCCTGCGTATCCGGCCGGATTGAAGGTAAAGGGGTCTCGATAGCCCAGGTTGATCCGCTCGCAAACCTCGCGAGAAATGCCGGTTGCGAGCGTCACCTGCGCCCGGCACCGTTCCACGCCATTCGCGAAAGTTCCACTGCCGCGAACATGTGTGGAATGCGCAAGAACGCCCCACGGGTGATGCTTGAATTGCTCCCATTGACCGAGGAAGTAGTCCCGACAGTGGTACCCCACCTCCAGTAAGGTCTTTCCATGCGTCACGGAAACCTGCTGAATATGCGGTCCGAAGATGATGAGTTCGCCACCAGGGGCAAGGACCGGTTCCAGTTTGTACATGCCCTTTCCGCCGGTCCAAACGTCCTCATACATCGTCGGAACACAGGACACGATGGTCTTGAACTGCCGCCCTGTTCGCTGCACGTGTAACGATTCAGACAGCGGCCACGCAGCTCGCCACGCAGACTCGGGCGTACCACAGGCAAGACCCGCCAAATCACCATCTTTAACGACGAGGCAGAGACAACGTTTGGGGACCGGCACCATCGCGCCCGCCGCATCGACGACCCGTCGAACGGGCGTATTGGCGATGCCGATGATCTCGGGATTGGTAACAAGTGCACCCAACCAGTGAAAGAAGTTCAGCAACTCGGGCCCTGAAATTCCGGGAAAGAGATACTTGTTGCCACCCGAAAACCCGACAACTTCATGCGGAAAAACCGGGCCGATGATGACGATCTCGTCGTAGTCGAAAACCCGCCGATTCACCTGCACCGGAACCGACATCGAGAATCGTCCGTCCGACAGCGTTTCAACCGTCGTCTGATCGAGGGTTCCAACCTGTTGCAAGGCACCGGGATCGTCCCAGGCATGGTTATACAGGCCGACTTTTGCATACATTCCATTGCGCTCGTCCGCAGATAGACCCAGCCGTTTGCAGATCGCCGACTCGGCCATCGGTTGGTGCGTGCCCAGCGCAACCAGGACGTCCAATTTCGAGATTGATTGACCAATCGCCTGAAAAAGCGCCTTGAAAACCCTATCGATCGGACCACTTCGCGTGTTGTCCGGCACGATGACGAGCACCCTGCGCCCCTGATATTGGGTCGCATCGAAGGCCTTCGCCACTTCATCGGCGACGCGCTCCGCATCCAGACGAGAATGTTCGGAAGCTACAACAAAGAATTCATTTAACGCTGGCATCTTGAATACTCGCGATACGATTTATTCGATGACTCGGAAACACGCAGGTGCGTGATCAAGCGTTGTTGATAAAGCCTACCACTGTCTTGCGTTTGCGGAGTCCGGGGCGAAAGCAAAGCTGGTAGGTGGAATCCGCGCCCACGATCCCGTCGACGCGCAAAACCAACTCGAAAGTGAGCTGGTCGCCTGGAGGCATGATGATTCGCACGACGGGTCCGTCCAGGTTCTGATTGGGAACCAGCGCCGGAAACGCCCAGGTACAGAGCAGCGTTTCACTCCCATCTTGGCGGAGGTACGCCCGCAAGACGCCTGCGGGCCCGGCGTCGGGGGCATCGTTCAACAGGCCAAGTTCGGCGGAAAACAGATCGTCGGCTGTCCACGAAAAGCGCGGGATCCGTGCGCTCGCCAGGATCGGGCGACAGGCATCCTTGACGGCCTGCAGAGCAGGTTTTGGTTTACTCGGCCAGCTGATGAGGCTGTTGTTGGCTGCGGTTGGCCACGGCTCGTTGAAACACCAGTTGAGCGCCATCGACGCCCTCGGTTTCTGACGACGCGCTTCCTCGAACAAACAACGATACCCCTCGGCCTGCATCAACTGTCCCCAGGCGACCAGCGACTCGATCGAGTCTTGTTTTCCGAAGTATTCCGCAATGAGTGACGGAAAAAGCCATGATTCCGGCGCCACGCCCCATGCCTCGAAGGCGTGATGCGTTTGCCAGATCGAGTCGCGACGCGGCGGCCACATATCGGCGGGTTGGATGAACGTTTTTAAGACGTCGACACTGGCAGGCCCTGGACAGCCGAACTCGGTATAGGCCGTATTGCTTGAAGATGCAAAGATCTGAAATACCTCGCGGCCGTCGGCGTCTCGAAATCGATAGTCACCATGCCCCACGCCCATGACGGGCGAAGTCGGCAAGTAGGGACTGTCCGGATCAAGGTCGTAGCAGTTGCGGTTCAGGAGGCGCAAAGCTTTCTTCTGGTCGGTCATTCCCGACCAAACATTGAAGAGCTCGTTGCCACCACACCACATTACAACGCTTGGGTGTTGGCGCAGGCGGAGAATGATCGCGCGCGACTCGTGATCCAAGGTGCGAAGGTAGGCCGGATCATCCGCGTAGTCGTTGCAAGCCAGCGGAAACTCTTGCCAAACCATGATCCCCATTTCGTCGCACTGCTCGAAGAAGGCTTCTTTGTTGACGATGGCGCCGCCCCAGCTTCGGAACAAGTTCATGTGTGCGTCTTGCGCCATCTCGACCAAAACCCGAGTTGTCTCGGGTTTGATGATACCGGGGAAGATCTCGGGACAAACCCAGTTCGATCCCTTTGCGAAGATCGACCTACCATTGACCTCAAGGGTCATTGGAGGCGTGCTACGTCCCTTCGGGAAGGTACCTGGCTCGTCCCACGCACCATCGTTCATGACAAGTTGAATGCGTCGGAAGCCGTGGCATCGCGATTGTTCATCAAGTACCTCGCCATCGGCGTTTCGCAACACCCACGTCGAACGATAGAGGTTTGGTGCACCGTGACCATTCGGCCACCAGAGCTGTGGCTGTTCCACCAAAAGCGAAAGAATTGTGTCTCCGTCGGCTGGATTGGTCACCGATGCAACCTTCTTGCCGTCGGGTGCCGTCAGCGCCCACTCGATTCGACCACCGGGCAAGGGAGCGGAAAGCGCCACGTGCGCATCGGCAGAAAGACCGTCCAGTGACGCGTTAAGAACGTAATGCAGATCGATGAATCCGAGATGGGACGCGGGACGATCCTCGACAAATGCGTCATCCCAGATCCCTAGCGGAATCAAACGGGGGTGAAAATCCCATCCGTATGACACCGATGGCTTGACGGAACGAGATGCCTGCGCCTTCGGGCGATGGGCCCCGGCATATTTCGGAACGGGTGCGATTCGGATTTGCAAAACGGAGCCCGCTTTCGATTGCGCCGTGATGTCGAGATCGACCGGCGCAAACATCCCCTCTTGTTCGTGCACGACCGCGCCATCAATCGAAACGACGAATTGATAGTCGACCCCACGCAGAACCAAATGGCGCCGCATACCCGATGCAACGGCTGCATCAGGCAGGCATGCACGATATACCCAGCTTACGTCTTCCATCCATCCGTACTCCGCCCAGTTCTCGCCCTCGATATACGGCGGCCAGCTTTCAGCGCGTGCCCAGTCAAGCTGGACCGCACCGGGTACCGTGGCGGGCACCCAACGCTCGGGTGCACCATCCGGGCTCTTGTGAAAGCCAACCTGCCATTTTAGTTCCGAGAGACGCGTTCGCATGGGAAAACGAGTAAACACGAATGGGAAGCCAGCGTCGAGGTACCAGGCGAGCGTTTTTGTGTACAGATCACGCGTTTCGGATAGCCGCTTCGACCCGCGGCGTTGTCTCGGGTCCGCTATACTCCGCGTCTCTTGAGCTCGACCTCCGAAATTCGCCCTCGTCGCCTCCGCCTGGTTGGAGAAGGTGCCGACGTGGCGGCCGACCTGGCTGCCGCGCCGCTGCCGCGCCATCCCGAGTGGATCCGGATGAAGATGCCCTCGGGGAAAAACTATTTTGACCTGCGAACCCGGGTTAAGGAACTTGGTCTTCACACCGTTTGCCAAAGTGCCTCTTGCCCAAACATTGGTGAGTGCTGGGAACAAAAGTCACTCACCATCATGATCCTGGGCGGCATCTGCACACGTTCGTGTCAGTTTTGCGACGTTCCGACCGGACGACCCGCGCCCCCCGATCCCGACGAACCGCAACATGTGGCTCGAATCCTGTCGGAGCTGGGACTGCGGCACACCGTCATCACGTGTGTGGATCGCGATGATCTTCGCGACGGAGGGGCCTCTCACTGGGCGCAAACCATCACGGCGGTCAAGGCAGCGTCCCCCGAAATGATCCTCGAAGTTCTGACGGGCGATTTCAAGGGTGATACCGGGGCGGTGGATACCGTCCTGAAAGCGAAGCCAGACGTGTTTTCGCACAACCTCGAAACCGTACCACGACTTTCGCGCCTCGTGCGGGTGCAGGCAAGTTACGCGCGCTCCTATGCCATTCTGTCGCACGCAAAGCGTCGAGGCGCGGTCACAAAGACCGGACTGATGCTCGGCGTGGGTGAAACCATGGACGAGATCTTCACGGTGATGAAAGAGATCCGAGAAATCGGTGTCGATATCTTGACGATGGGCCAGTACCTGCGCCCTTCGAAGAACCACCTACCGGTCGCAAGCTACATCACGCCCGATGAATTCGCGGCGCTTCGCTCCCATGGCGAGGCGCTCGGATTTCCGCATGTCGAGGCAGGCCCCCTCGTGCGGTCAAGTTACCACGCAGAAAATCAACGAAACATCGTGTTGGCGTTGCGGGCCCAGAGTTCACGCTAGCCCACACCAACGCGAACACCGGGCGGCACCGAGTAGGTGATCCATGCATTGCCGCCAATCACGGCGCCACGACCGATGATCGTGTCACCGCCAAGAATTGTCGCATTCGCGTAGATGATCACATCGTCTTCGATGGTTGGATGGCGTTTGCCTGTCGGAGCGCCGTCTTCCAGATCGCGACGCTTGATCGACAGTGCTCCAAGCGTAACACCTTGATAGATGCGAACTGACTTTCCGATCACTGTCGTCTCGCCAATAACGATACCAGTGCCGTGATCAATAAAGAAAGAATTGCCGATGGAAGCCCCGGGGTGAATGTCGATACCGGTGCGACCGTGGGCGAGTTCGGTCATCATGCGGGGTACGATCGGTACGCCCGCCTTGACCAGGCGATGGGCCGCGCGATACACGGCGATAGCGTACAGACCGGGGTAACACGAAACGATCTCGTCGATGCCCGTGGCCGCCGGATCCGAACGATAATGGGCCTCCACATCGGAGACCACCAGCGCCCGAATATCGGGCAGTGCTTTCAGAAAAGTGGAAGCAATGTGTTCGGCCCTTTTCTGGCATCGCGCTTCGGTTTCGCCACGGGTCGGTCGACGTTTCAACCCCATAAAGAGCAGTTGTTCAAGGCGATGTTCAAGCGATACCAGGACCGAGGCGAGATGTTCACGCAGCTTGGTCGAGGGCGTCCCGAAGGCAAGACCCGAACGGCCCCACCCCGGAAAAATGACAGCGAGAAGATCGTCGACGAGAAGCGCGATGTCATCGGGTGACGGCAGATTGCCAAAACCCTCGCCCCGGCCTTTACCAGACGATACCCGCAAGATGTCGTCGGCCAGTTTCTGATAAGAGGGGGTGGGTCGGGTTCTTCTTTGGATGGCCATGGCGTATTCGAACGGGTGCAATCGTACAACAGGTTTCGCCGCCCGGCGAATCCCCGCCGTCAAGCTTTCGGCACAGGCAATGCGGCCGCGACGGCCGTCAGCTTCTGCATCACCTCGGCAAGACGGCCTTCCGGGACAGACACCCGAGTCGGCATCCCGCCGCCCATCGCAAACATCGTCACAAAATCCAGGCCCGACTCGAAGTCCGCCGCAATCGAAAGCGAACCGGAACCGTGAACCACGGAGATCGCTGCTTGCATTTGCCCAAGCAACAACAGCTCCGTTTTGTCATACGGATTGCTTCCATCGACCCGCACATACGCCACGCCGTCCTTGACGCGATATTGACCCGATAACCGTCGAGACTCGTCCAGCAACGGATCGATCATCCGGGCGGCGGCCTCGATTTCATCCCAGTGTTCGCGGTCGCGGGTTCGCCCAACCAGATACTGAATGATTCGGCGCTTCAACGTTTCGTCGCGAAACTTCGCGCGCAGGGCGCGATCAATGCGCGTCCCGATCGGACCCGGTTCACCCCGACGGGTGTCGACCGCGCGAGCGTCCAGATCGGCCCCGTCGTACGGCTCCTCGCCACCTAAGATCCACTTCGCACCGGAATAGATCCCATCGAGATCGACGTGCATCGCAATTGTGTCCACCGGGCCGGCGCGACGGACAATCTCGGGCGTCACCATTTCGGGACAGGCGCCGTGTTCCGCCTTTGTGCAGAGCACGAAGCGATCGTCGCTCGCGTAATCCACGTGCCTTTCGTGATCGTGGTGGTCCACCCAGGCCACAAGGCGCGCGCCAAGCGCCAGAATGAAAGGACGGGTCACCTTGTCGAACGAAGATCCTCCTCCCTCAGCCGCAAATGCGATGTCCAGCACCGCGACGCGTCCGGGCAGGGTGTCGGCCCGGGGTAACGCGCGTGGCGTCAGGAACGCAAGATGAGGGATCGTGACTGCCAAAGTTCGGTCACTCTAGCAGGATGCATCACAAAAATTGCTGCCGCGCGAGCCGGGCCCATAATCTACCTCAAGACCATGGTGGGGTTTTGGATAGCGCTCGTCCTCGTTGCGGCTCCGGCCAAGCCGGTGGAGGCCGCCACGCCAGGCAATCGTAAGACCCAGATGTTTCGCACTGAGGTCAAGCCCAGGATTGATGCGGTCTTTGGTGGTCCGGACGAAGTGCGGGCCGCGATCGATGCTTTCTTGCAAGTCCAAAAGGATATGAATCGGGCGCGCGGTGAGTTCTCCATGGCCGTGCATCAAACCCTTGCCCTTTTGCCCCGACAACGCACCGGCAAAAAATGTCCCGAGGGCCTCTCTGCAAGTTACCAAAAGGCGCATGCAACCGGAACCGAGTTCTTGAACCTCGGTGCGAGGTTACGCGAACTGAATGCGGAAATCGCCCGCGCCTATCAACTGAGAGAAACCGCAGGACTGACGCCGGACTACCGATTCAAGGCGAAAAAAGCAGCCGAATTCTATTCGGAGCTACTGCGGGACTACCGCGAAATGCGTACGATCTTCCATGACCAGCTGGGAACCGAATTGCGTTACGCGGGTTGTGACACCCGCGATCTAATCAGTGCTACCGTTGACACGGCAGCAACCGCCATCAGCCAACGTCACGATCCCGAGGACGCAACCGAATGGTCCATCGAGCCCGCGGCACCAGTCGAACCCAAGGCCCGAGTGGCAACCAAGGTGGATTCCGGGGACGCATCGGCGCGGGCCATCTGGATTGAAGTCGACAACGTGGCGTGTTCACAACCCTCACGGCTCTTGATCGACGGCATCTCACGCGGTGAAATTCCTCCGGGCGAAAAATCGGCCGTTCGAACGCGCACGGGTAGCCGCACACTTTGCCTCCTGCCGCAAAGTGACAAACGAAACTGTGGCGATCCCGGGACTGAGCGCAAAACCTACCTCTACGAGGGCTTGCGACTCAGCGTCCACTGTGGGTCAAAGTAGGACGTTGAGCTGTAAAATCGCGCGTCGGTCGCGAACGCTCCCGAAGAGTCCGGCAACAGCCGATAAGTAGTTTTGTCTGTTCGCCTTCCCCACGGAGAAAGTTGTTCATGAAAACCGTGATTACCAACCGACGCCACATCCTTCGAGGCGCGGGTGCCACCCTGGCGCTGCCCTTTTTACCTTCGCTTTATCCCCGCCGGGCCGATGGCGCACAAGCCGTACCGCCATCACAGCGATTCTTCGTTGCGGCAATGACCCAACACGGCGCAGTCGGACCGGTCAGCATGTATCCGGCCGCGCAGGTGCTTGCGAACAAACTAGACATCCATCCGAACCACACCGCTCACATGGGAACCCTGGCGACAACAGCAATCGGCGCCAATGCCAGGTTGTCTGCGGTGATGACGGCGCCTGCCAGCCAGCTTACCCAGCGGATCGTCAGCAAGATGAACGTGATGCGCGGATTCGACATTCCGTATTACATCGGGCACCACACGGGCGGACACCTTGGGAACTACGTTCGGAGCGATCAAGGTCCGCAAAACCTGACGCCCATGGCGACGGTCGACCAGGTGATTGCGTACTCCCCAAAGTTTTATCCTAATCTCACGGGCAACAAGGCGCGGTCGATTGTGACCGGAATGGATTTCCGCGGGGCCTCGTGGGGCTACTCGAATCCAACCGCCGGCAACGGCACGATACAGAAGGTCGCGGTCGAATCGAATCCGATGACCCTCTTCGACAAACTGTTCGTGAAATCCTCCACTCCGGGAACGCCCCCGCCCACAGCCCGAAAACTGATCGTTGACCGCGTGCTGGAAAACTACCGTCGCCTTCGCACTTCCAACCGGCGATTGTCAATGGACGACAAGCAACGCCTGGATGATCACGTCGGCCGAATGTCAGAGCTGGAAACCAAGTTGAGCAACATGGCACCGGCACTGCAGACGAAAGCCTGTTCGGACTTCATGCGGCCCGCAACTTCGGGAGTGGGAAATAACCAAGACAACCCCGTCAGCGCCAGCGCCTATTTCAAGGCGGTCAACGACACAGTGGCCATGGCGTTCGCGTGCGGCTCAAGTCGAGTCGCGACCATCTGGATCCACTCTGCATTTGCAGACTATCCTGGCAGCTGGCATCAGGACACAGCCCACCAGTGGGAAGCACCAGCCGCCCAATCGCGACTGGTCACAGGATTACGCAATACGTTTGAGAGCGCCATTTTGGACCTGGCCGTGAAGCTGGATTCTATCGAGTTGTTTCCGGGAACGTCGATTCTGGATGCGACGCTTTACCAGTGGACGCAGGAATCCGGATGGGCCACCCATGACGCGCAGGACATGCCGATCGTAACTTTCGGCGCTGCCGGGGGGTATTTCAAGACCGGTCAATATGTCGATTTCCGCAGCCTGAATGCCAACAACCACCTGGATATTTTTCAAAAACAGAAACAATTCACGGGACTTTGGCTGCGGCAATGGCAGGCAACGGCCGCCCAGTCGATGGGTCTCGCACCGGCAGACTTCGAGAAAAACGGCAAAACCGGATTCGGTGACGCTTACTGGACATCAGCATACGACAAGGCCGTTCACGCGAACGTGATCAACCGTGCCAGCGATCCGGTGCCGATCGTGACCGCATAGCCGAACCCTCGTCTCAGACGAGCACCAACAACGGCGTCGTGGGACCCGAGCGCAGAATCGATCGAACCGGTTGATCCCTGGGTGACCTGCGCCTTCCCAGGGGATCGGGCACCTCGTCGACAAACCCCAAAACGTCGACCCTCGACCCGACGGCAAGGGCACGGCTTCCCACCAAATACGAGCCGTCCACGCGCACAATCACCCCGGGATCGGCTGGACTGGCGGCGTCGCTCAACAAGAAATCACGCGCGGTTTCCAGATACACCGCTTCGCCATACATGGGCCACGGATCTTCGGATCCGAAGAACTCCTCGTCCGTCACCTCAACCTGTTTTGTATGCCACAGCACGCCATCGTCGGTCGAGGTGGGCGGTGAAAGGTGTGTCACGATTCCGGTGACAAAAGCAATCTCACCGCATGAACAAGCGAACAAGGACGCAGCGGTGCGACGGCTTGCTGCAACCGATACCATCCGCTCACCGGTCTCGCGCAGTGACATTCGAGCCGATGCGCGTGGTGGCCCCAGCCATCCCGCTTCGCACAGGGCCATCAAATGAACCCAACTGCCGATGTTGCGGGCGGCATCCACAATGCGATCTCCCCCTCTCAATAACACCTCCCGTACGAGCGACGGATCCCGTCCGCTCGGGAGCGTGTACGGGAGACCTGGCCACAACCTGCGGATTCCACCGGGGAATGACGACGACTCGGCCTTTCGCAAGGGTGGCATGAACGCGGACTCCGGGATTCATGGTGGACCGAGTTTCCGCCGCACGCCAGCGGGTATTCGATGCGGTTTCGTATCCCTTCGCTCTCTGGTAGTTTGGCGCGGCCGATTGGAACGACATTGGGAAAGAAAACGCAAAGCAGTCCTGTACCGGATAATCCAACCTTGATGCCGCCAGCGAACCTCGCGCTGCGACTGATTGGTCCTGCCCTGCTTGGAATCCTGCTGGCACTTTTTTGGGTGACGCGTTCGTTTGCTCTCATCCCGCATTCTGCCGACGAAGGCATCTACTTTTACGGCGCCAAACGCATGGCGGAGGGCCTTGTTCCTTACCGGGATTTCTTTCATGCGCACCCGCCCTTTCACCTTTTGCCAACCGCAATCTTGCTCTGGTTGGCGGATTACTCGCTTGCGCTCGTCAAAGCACCTGTGTTTTTCTGGGCTGCATTCCAGGGCGCAGCGGCGTATCTGATCGTGCTACGTTTACAACCGAATGCATCGAGACTGGCCCGCGAAGCCTCCGGCTTGATTGCAGCCGCCCTTTTGCTTTTTTGCGAGAGTATGTTGAAGGGAGCGGCCTACGACACTGGCATCGTTCAGGCGAGTGGCATTGTCGCGCTCGGGGCGGTGTTGTTGGTCACAGGTCGGTTTCTTGGCGCGGGCATCGTCGTTGCGTGTGCACCCTTGACACTTTTGCAAAGTGGTCCGGCTGCCGCACTTGTGGTGATAGCCGCGCTTGCCATGGATCGGCGAAAGGGCCTCAAAACCATGGCTTCGGCCGCCGCAACCTTCGCTTTGGTTCATCTCATTTACTGGGGCATCGCAGGTTCGGCCTTCTGGCAACAGACCTATTTGTTTCACATCGAGAAGGTCGAAAACCGGGGCGAAGGCGCGATCCAGCTCGGCTATTCGTTGTACGACAACTGGGCGCTCTTTGTCAGCGCAGCGGTCGGCACATTGGCGTTGATGCTCGGCGAGCGCAAACAGCGCATCATCGGGATCCTTTGTCTCGGCGCAACGGCCCTCACCTTCATCGCCATGGCCACGCGACCGCGGGTGTTTCCCTTTTACTTTCTGCCAGCGTTTTTTTCCGCGGCGCTGGCAACTGGACTTGGGCTCGGGCGGATCGTCAATCGGATTCACGCAGCGCTACGTGAACGTAACGCATCACGGGTTGACTTCACGGTGTGGGCGCCCGCGCTGATTTGGGTGGGATTGCTGACGCTGCTCGCGGATCCCGTTTCATCCGCGATTTCGCCCGCGCGCGCTGCACAGGTGGCGAGCTACGAACAAACCTATACCTGGGTCGATGGACCCGGGATCGGAGGCGGCCTGAACGGCGTGATGCGCTCGCTATTCTGGCGAGACGGCAAGCGTGACAGGGGCGTTGACGCAAATCCGATCACTCAATATTTGTGGCAACGAAGCCGGTGGCTGAACGTGGTGCCCGACATGGTCGAGGCCGTACGAGCGGAACGTCAACTGCGTGTCGAAACGACCCTCTTCGGTGACTCAACCATCGTCCCACTCGTCGCAATGGAAGCGGGCGTTTCGATAACCGGAGACCTCGTGGATACCAATACCCAGCGCATTGGAGCCGGCAACTTGACGATGGCCGAGGTGCTCGCCCTCCTCGACACCCAGCCGAGCGCCCTCGTGCTCGTGGGGTCCTCGGGCATCGGCTCGAACCCCGAATTGCGAACCTACCTGCAACAAAAGTATGGGGTACTGCGCCACTTCACGCCTACAACCGGTCGGAATTTCACACTTTTTCGTCGAAAAACCTGAACCAGCACAGACAACGAAAATAGCTGATCAGAAATCCAGGGCGGATGACACTGCAACAACGGTGACCCCATCGCTTCGACTCATTCCAGGTGGAAGAGACCCCACGAGCCCACGGGCGCTCGTGGAGGGATTGCGCGCACGCCAGCCGTGGGCGCTCGATGCGATGGTGGAAGCCCATGGAGCCCGAATTCGCCGAGTTGTGCTGCGAATCCTCGGCTCGGGCGATCCGGATATCCTCGACATCGTCAACGAAACCTTTGCCCGTGCGCTCGAGAACCTGGGCTCGCTCGAAAATCCCGAAGCCTTCGGTGGGTGGATGGCTCAGATCGCGGTGTTTGTCGCGCGCGAATCGATCCGAAAACGTCAGCGCAGTCGAAGCCTATTTTTCCACGCCGACGACGTCGAAGGTACCAGCCCCCATGCGAGCGAACCCGATCGCGAGGCCAGTCGGTGCGTTTACGCTATTTTCGCCTTGATGCCGACCGATGAACGCATCCTCGTCGCCCTGCGCCGGATCGAAAAGATGTCCCACGATGAACTCGCCGAGTTGCTTCAAGTTTCGGTACCGACGATACGTCGTCGGCTGAAGAAGGCCGAGTCGCGGTTCGACAGACTCGCACAACGTTACGAGGCGCTCGCAGTATGGAGGGAGCAACCATGAAAACTGACGAAAACCTGTGGCAAGCCGTCGAGCGCGAACAGGCCGCTCACCTTGAAGAAAAACCCGGCCCGGGCGCAAATGCTTTGCGCTCGCACCTGGCGACACGTGTCGAGCGAGTTGCTCCACCCCGAAACCGTCGCACGATTGCGATGCTTGTACCGCTGGTCGCGGCAGCCGCCTGGATGATTTGGTACAAACCGAGTGACGTGCCTCGTTTGAGTTACACCGTTTCCGAACACGCGCAACCCACGAAGGCCATCCACCGTGCGCCCAAAGATCATTCCCTCGCACTTAAATTTTCGGATCGATCCGAAGTGGAGCTATCGGCGACCGCCGCCATGCAGGTTGAGTCACTTGAACCCGAAGGGGCAACGATTCGGCTGCTTTCCGGCAGCCTTCAAACACACGTCCGACATCAAGCTCAAACCCGATGGATCGTGCTGGCAGGCACGTTTGCTATTCATGTAACCGGGACACGCTTCCTCACGACGTACGTGAAGAGCGAGAAATCCATCGTGGTAGATCTCTTCGAGGGATCCGTTCGTGTCACGGGTGGTGCGCTTGGAGAAGGCGTCGCACTTCGAGCGGGACAAAGACTAACCGCCTCGGAACACTCCGGAATGTTTTCCGTGTGGCCTGCCGAACAGGCTCGCGTGGCCACAGTGGATCCGCCATCGGCGGAGCCCAAAACAACAGAGGATCCCAAGCCGGACCTTCGCCATACCGTAACACAGACCGCATCGGCATTGCTTGAGCAGGGAGACAAGGCTCGCTACGAAGGTCATTCGAGGCAAGCGCAACAAGCCTACCAATCCCTGCTTGATCGATTCCCGCGGGCACCGGAGGCGTCCGATGCGGTTTTTGCGCTCGCGCGGCTCGCGTTCGATTCGGGGGACATGCATTCTGCGGGTGTCCTATTCGGACGCTATGCAGCGAATTATCCCGAGGGAACCTTTCACGAACAGGCGCTCGGACGATGGCTCGAGGCGCTTGTTCGCGACGGCGAACAAGCCGAATCCAGGCGCGTTGCGCGGGTATATATCGGCCTGTATCCACGCGGGGACCACCTCAAGGTTGCACAAAACTGTCTTCAGCCGGACCGACCATGATGGCAGCATCTGTCGGACTGCAACTGCTTGTCCTGCTGACCCAGACCGCCGTTGATGCTGCGGTGGCTCGATCGGAAAGCATCATCGACGACGGCGTCGGATCCGCCATCGTTGCTGAGTTCCGCCAGGAACTGGGCACCTACGGTTTTGAACCCACAACGACAGGCACAACGACAGGCACAACGCCTCCCCAATTTTCGATATCGCCCAGCGGTACGACCATTGCTTCATTGCGCGAGAAGACCGTCGTCACGGTATCTATCGATCTTTTGAAGGCAAGCCGCCTTGAACGCCGCCGTCATTTCATCATGGTGATCGAGAAGGCCCGCGCGTTGTTTGATGCCGCCCCTGCCAATCCTCTGCCAGCGGAAGCCACGATGGCGCCCGCGACGCCCGCCGGGTCACCGATCGAACCCAAAACACCCGAAACGAAAACGCAGCCCATCCACCCCAGAGCTCCGGTCGAGCTCGGCGCTGCAACGCGACTATCCTATAACGAAGGCGATGTGGGCATTGCGTCGCACGCAGCCCTGATTGGACAGTGGATTGCGACGCCCCACATGGGGCTTTTCACTCGCCTCTTGTGGCCGCTGCAGGAATCGACGTTGGTAACCGAAGCACAAACAGCGCGACTCTGGACTTTCGGATGGGATCTGGGCGCGTCGTACATTCACCGCGAAGGGCCACTTCAGCCCTATCTTTCGGCCGCTTTGGGTGGCCGACTGTTGCTCATTGATGCAAAACTCAACCACCAACCAGCCGCAACACGGTTCGGACTGAACGCCAACACCGCCGTCGGCATTCGAATGGAGCTCGTGCAAAATGCATCCCTTTTCTTTCAGCTTGAAGCTGGATATGACGGCACCCTGGGAAACGACGGGGCGTCGGTTGAACCTGTGCGTGGACTTTCGGGACTAAACCTCGCGACGTCGATCGGGATTCTGTTTCTTCGCTGATCAGCAAAAGGCCGCTTTTGACACTCAGTAGGTGGAGAACTTCCACCATGCCTTTCGTACCAATTCCCCCTCCCGCGCAGCTTCACACGCTAGGATGCAGAGACTCCGGCGTGCGTCGCATCTACCCATGGAAAACCGTCGCTCTACCCCAGAAAGCCCCAACCCAACCGCACCCCTGATAGTTGGGGGATATTCCGACACGCGGCTCCTCGCCGGTCCCGAAGGTCGCTTTGCCGAGACGATGCGGGTCTTTCGCATCGCCGCCGAGCTCATTCGGGGCTTTCGCGCTCTACATTTCGTCGGACCGTGCGTCACCGTCTTCGGTTCGGCCCGATTTGACGAACAGCATCCGTATTACAAGTTGGCGCGCAACATCGGGCAGCGGTTGGCTCAGGCCAAACTGACTGTCTTGACCGGGGGCGGACCCGGAATCATGGAGGCCGCGAATCGCGGAGCCCGCGAGGCCGGAGGCACATCGATCGGACTCAACATTCAACTACCCGTGGAGCAACAGCCAAATCGCTACGTCGATCGCTTCGTAAACTTTCGGTATTTCTTTGTTCGCAAGGTGATGCTGGTCAAATACAGCCACGCCTTCATCGTCCTGCCCGGCGGATTCGGGACACTCGACGAACTCTTCGAGGCCCTTACCCTTATCCAGACCAAGAAAATCCGCCGTTTCAAGGTTGTCTTGATGGGGCTGGATTACTGGCGACCATTGCTTGACTTCATCGAGAATAACATGCGCGATTCGAAGACCATCGGCGAAGACGATCCACAATTGCTAATCGCAACGGACGATCCGGCCGAGGCAATCGCCGCCATCGAATCGTCCGGAACCTTGACGCCGCTGCGAGAACGCAAAAACAGGGTGCAACGCAAGAGCTGGCTTGGCGAGCGCTAGCGCACGCGCAACTTGAGGTTTCGGAACGAGACGCGATTGCCGTGATCCTGCAGCAGGATTCGGCCCTTGGGCTGCTGTCCAAATCCCTCGAATGCTGCATATTTGCTGCGCGCCACCAGGGCACGGAACATCTGGGACAACCGTTCGTATTCGACAACCTTGTTCCCGTTGAGCCAGTGCTCCACATGGCTACCTTTGACCACGATCCGACCTTCGTTCCACTGTCCGATCGGACGCATCGAACGTTTCTCGGCCGGAATCAGATCATAGAGAGACGACAGCTGACGGTTGCCCGCCGCACCCTTGTTGGCATCTTCGTGCTTGGCGTCGTCCAGCATCTGGTATTCCAGGCCAATCGAGGAGCCCTGGCTACCATAGCTCTCCTCGACAAAGTATTTGAGACCGCTGTTCGCGCCTTCGGTCAGACGAAAATCAAACTTCAACTCGACGTCACCGTACTCGGCTTCGGTGACGATGTCTCCGCCGTGTTCCGATTCACCACCACCGGACTCGAGCACGGTCAGAACGCCATCCTCAATCAACCATCCCTTGGCCGGAAACGCTTGCTTCTTCGCCCCTCGCCAACCGGCTGAACTCTTGCCATCGAAAAGCAGACGCCAGCCGGCTTTTTTGTCGGCCTTTGTCAGCCTGTTGTGCTCGGGCGCGCTCTCTGCGCGTGCGGGGCGGACCGTCAGACCAAACAACACAAGGGCGAGGAAGATGCGCTTCATGAGATTCTCCAGTCGAAGACTACACCACATGTGGACCCGAACAAGGTGCCCGAGGGTCGTGGCTAGCCGGCCAGCGTAATGACAAGCTGCTGACCGTCGCGCTGAACCGTCACCCGACCCGACCCACCCCGCAATAGCGCCTTCTCAAATTGCTGCAGGACTTCGACGGTCGCTATCGTTCGGTTCACGCCCATGATGATGTCGCCGTCACGTAACTCGCCGCTCGTAGGCCCGCGCGGATTGACGTAGACAACGCGAACCCCCTGTCCGTTGTTGAGGCCCACATCGCGTGCTTCGTTTGCAGACAGCGGTGTAACCACAATATCCAGCACCCGCATCTCGACGCCCGAAGCGCGCTCGTCCAGCACGACCTTTACCTCGAAAGTTTGGGCGCCTCGGATCCCCTTCAAGACCAACGGTGCGCCCGGCAAGAGGGTGGCAACGGCCTGTGCAAGTGCGTTCTTCCGATCGAGTTTGCGACCGCCGATCTCGGTCAGAACGTCGCCCGCACGAATACCCGCCTTGGCAGCGGGCGATCCAGGAACCACGCTCGCAACAAATGAGCCGGTTTTCTGAGTGGTGCCAAGTGCCGAGGCATTGTCGTGCGACAGATCCTCGGTCTGCACGCCCAGAAAGCCCCTTGATACGCGACCAGAACGCTGCAATTGACCTGCAATCTGCATCGCAAGATTGATGGGGATAGCGAAGCCGACGTTCATCGCCACGGCAGGATTCAAGATCGCACTGTTGACGCCAATCACCCGTCCGGAAAAGTCGAAAAGCGGACCACCCGAGTTGCCCTGATTGATGGCCGCATCGGTCTGAATAAAATCCTGGTATTGTTCTGGCACGTCGCCGAGCGATGTTCCGAGTGAGCGGTGCTTGGCGCTGACAATGCCCATCGTCACCGTCTTGCCAAGCCCAAGTGGATTGCCAATGGCAACCACATAGTCACCGACGCGAACCGCATCCGAGTTGCCAAGATTCGCAGCACGAAGATCGGTGGGCGGTTTGATGATCTTCACGACCGCAACATCGTTCGTGGGATCACTGCCCACAACCAGCGCGGCCAGTTTACGTCCGTCGTCGAGCAACACCTCGACCTCGTCCGCACCCGCCACGACGTGATTGTTGGTCAGAACAACGCCGGTCGGGTTGATGATGAAACCAGAACCAAGTCCCCGCTGAACGTCCTCGCGGGTCGGCGCGCGACCACCCATGCGCTCGCGCAGATACTCCATCAAGGGCGGTTCACGAACCACGCGACGGATGATCTTGGTGCTCTGTATTGCCACCACAGCGTGCTCAACACGCTCAACCAGAGGCGCAATCGATCCCCGCATCTCGCCCGGGGTTGCGACATCAAGGAGCGTGGGCGGTGCATTGGAAACCTGCGGCGCAGAGTTCGTGGACCCGGGCGGCGCCAATTGCGCGACCGTGACGGCGACGGGCTCGTGCGGCGGCGGTGAAAATACACCCGAGCTAAAAAGCCCAGCTGCCGCCGCCAAGAAGACGCCGACGGTCAACCACCGTTTCCAGGGCGGCCGAGCCATTCGCATTGCCGACATCGCGCCTCGTTCATTCACCATAGGAAGGATACCCTCCCGGACTGGATTATCCTCGGTAGACCACGATACCGCGATTCGGATCGTAGGGCGTCAAGGCGACCGTGACGTTGTCGCCCAGCACGACGCGGATTCTGTGTTTTCTGAGTTTTCCACCCAGATGGGCAAGAACTTGATGCTTGTTCTCAAGTTCGATGCGGAAATTACCCGCCGGCAAGACCTCAATGACCTTGCCTTGAAATTCAATGTGTTCTTCTCGGGCCATTATTTAATGTTTCTTCTCGCCTTGAAATTGGTGGGGAAACCTACAGCTTCGACCCCATGCGGTCAACACCCCAGAAACCCTCATTTTCACTGGACTTTTGACCACACAGGGCGCTGTTTTCAGCAAGGGTGGCTGGAATGGGCCCGCGAGCCGCTATAGCCGAGGGACCCACCGGCCGAAAGGGCCTTGCATAGCCCTGCCCCGCGGCGACATCCGCTCTCAGTCGCAATCGAGAAATTGTCATACGATTTCAACAACTACCGGCGCATGATCCGATGGATCCTTGCCCTTGCGCGCCTCCCGATCGACCATCGCGCTCCGCATACGCTCCGCCACCGCGCGCGTGCACAGCAGATGATCGATGCGCAAGCCACGGTTCTTCGGAAAGCCAAGCTGGCGGTAATCCCACCAGGAATAAAGTCCGCCTTGTTGATGAAAGCGGCGAAACACGTCCTGCAGGCCCCATTCCAATAAGCGCTGGTAGGCAGCCCTTTCCAAGGGATGACACAGAACCTGATCTTGCCAGGCAACCGGATCGTACACGTCTCGATCGTCGGGTGCGATGTTGAAGTCACCACAAAGCGCAAACGACGCTTCCGGCGTTTGGTGCTTCGCCAGCCAGGCGGAAAGACGCGAAAGCCATTTTAGTTTGTACTCAAATTTTGGATCGCCGACTGCCTTACCGTTCGGCACGTACAAACTTGCGATTCGGATCCCGGACACGGTCGCGCAAATGAAACGGGCCTCCCCATCGGCATCGCCGTCGTCGAAACCCACCGAGACATCGGCCATCGGAAGACGCGAAGCGATTGCCACGCCGTTGTAGCTGCGCTGCCCAAACACTGCACAGGTGTAGCCAAGCGACGTGAAAGCTTCGTGCGGAAAATCCGCGTCCTCCACCTTTGTCTCTTGCAGGCACACGACATCAGGCTTGGCGCCTTCAAGCCAGGCCGTCACGCGTGGCAATCGAGCTCGAATCGAGTTGACGTTCCAGGTCGCCAGTTTCATGGCGACCGACTATACTGCCGCTGTTCTGTGTTTCGGGCGCAACCGGCAATCAAATCATGAAAATCCACCTCGGCAGTGATCACGCAGGGTTCAATTTAAAGAACCGACTTGCGGCCCATTTGAAAGCCTGCGGACACTCGGTGGACGACCACGGTGTTCACACGCCAGACCGGGCGGACTACCCCGATCTGGCAGCCCCCGTCGGACGGGCCGTGCGTGACGATGCGAGCAGCCTTGGTGTGCTCGTGTGTGGCTCTGGACTCGGTATCTGCATGGCGGCCAACAAGATCCGAGGCGTTCGCGCTGCGGCTGCGTGGAACACCGAGAGCGCGCGGCTTGCACGCGCCCACAACAACGCGAATGTGATCTGTATGGGTGAACGATTGATTCCCGAGGCCGATGCGATTCCCATCCTCGATGCTTTTTTGGGGGCAACCTTCGAAGATGGTCGGCATGGCATTCGAATCGACAAGCTGACCAAACTTGAAGCTGCAGAATCCGATTCCACGGGAAACGTCGGCAGTTGATTGTCCTTGCCGGTGAGATCAGCGCGGGGACCTGCCGGCTCGCGCTGGTTCGAGACCAACAACCGTTCTTCGAGCGAAGCTACACCAGTTCGGACTTCGGCTCGGCGGATGCCGTCGTCGAGCGCTTTCTCCACGAAGCGCGCAAAAACCTTGGGGCCGAAACCCTTCCACGACGCGCCTGTCTTGGTGTTCCGGGACCTGTACAGGACGCGACTTGCAAGGTCACCAACTTACCCTGGTTCGTCGAAGCCAGAACGATCGAGCGCCGCACGAAGATCGAATCCGTAACACTCATCAACGACTTTCAGGCGATCGCACTCGGCGCAACGGTGCTTGGCGATGAACATTTGGTTCCGATTGGGGGCGGCCCACGCAAACCCGAAGGTCCAATGGCGGTTGCGGGCGCCGGCACTGGCCTTGGCGAAGCATTTTTGGTTTGGTCGACGGCCGAAGCCCGATACCAGGTCATTCCATCCGAGGGAGGACACGTCGAGTTCACGCCTCGAACCGGTCTTGAGGCAGGACTTGGCTCGTATCTATCGGGACGATACGGACGCGTGTCCTACGAACGCGTGTTGTCGATGCGCGGCCTCGCCGACATTTTCGGATTCCTTTCAAGCGAACCCGCTCTGGCGCCACTCGTTCGGGAGGAGACCCGCGCGCAGCTCGTGATGGAAGATCCGGCGTTGGTGATCACGCGGCAGGCTGCGGACAGTCGCGATCCCATTTGCGCCATGGCTGTCAATCAACTCTGTTCGACACTTGGTGCCTTTGCGGGAAACATGGCCTTAACGTTTCTCGCGACCGGAGGTGTTTACATCGCTGGCTCGTTAACGCCACGGCTACTTCCCTTCCTTCAGAACGGTGTCTTTCGTCAATCGTTTGAAGCAAAAGGCCGTTTTCAGCCGCTAATTTCGCAGATCCCTTGCTTTGCCATCACACACCCACAAGTAGGTCTATTGGGCGCAGCTTCGATGGCGGCAAGAGCTTAAAGTTACGGAGACTTAGCGCACACGAAACCCGTCGGTTACGTACGATCGGCTACGGTCACTGCGTTGCAGAACACCGAAGAGCAATTCGCGCTTTCGCAACTTGTATTGCTTGCAAAAGAGATGAGCCGAGGTGGGAGTCGATCGCCTTCAAAGGCGGTCGTCCTCCATGCGATACCGACTCCTGCCAAGATTCTGAAATCCCTTCCACTGCCGGAGCGCATCGCACGACCCCTTCACGAGATTTCGACGTCCGAGAACTCACGAGGAAAATGGAATGTGGCACGTTTGCTGGCCGTTCCGGGATTTGGACTGGGAAGTTTGCACGAGATCTTGCGAATCGCCGAAAATCTGGAGAGGTCACTTCGCGCCTCATGTCCCACCGAGAAATTGGAGGACGAGATCGCGACGATGACTTCAACGCGAAAACGGTCAGATACGCTCGAGCATTTACCCCTGCTGACCCGAGCAATCGAGATCATTCGGCAGGGGGCACCCGCCTCGGAAAAAGCAACGTTGGCGAACATTGAAAAGCAGGGACTCTCTCGGGGTGAGGTACGGCTTTCCGACATCGAACGGACCTGCCGTTTCCTCGGCGATTCGCTCCCCTTTCGAATTCTACGGCGGGGCGCAATGGCACTCGTCGTGACGCCGTCGCAATACATCAATGCCGAACGCGTACAATCCGTGGCGGTGCGCACGGTCGCATCGTGGGGGGCAGCTTCCACTTCGCAACTATCTTTGCACGCAGACGTACCCGACGCTGATTTCGTAACACGGGTTGTACAAGCACACAGCGAGTTTCAGTGGCTTGATCAATGTACCGGTTGGTTTTGGTTCGCGAACCCTCGATCTCGTCTGGTTCGCGCCATCGGCGTAGCACAGTTCAAGCTGGAGACCCCTGAGATCGAGAATCTTGCTTCGGCGCTATTCGCGCGCCGTCCCATTGAGTTTGTGCTACCGTCACCGGTATTGGCTGCGTTGCTCCAGCAAATTCCAGACCTTTGCGCATCCTGACCCACCGCTGCTATCGTGTCCGAACACGATGAGCACCTGGTCTGTCATGGATACCCACTGCCACCTCGACTTCGAGGACTTTGGCACCGATCTCCCGGCGGTAATCGAACGAGCTAGGCAGGCACGCGTCGCACGGATGATCTGCATCGGAGCGGGACGCGACATCGCATCGGCCCGAGGAGCCGTTGCTCTCTCCGAAAAAGAACCGGATATCCACGCAACGGTCGGCGTACATCCTCATGATGCGGCGGTCATGACCGAAGCAACCTGGGACGAACTCGAGAATCTCGCCATTCATCCGAAGGTCGTGGGGATTGGCGAATCGGGACTTGATTACTTCTACGATCAGTCCCCGCGCGAACTGCAACAGGTTGCATATCGACGCTTCATCGGAATGGCGCGGCGGCATCGTCTCGCCATCATCTCGCATGTTCGAGACGCCCACGCCGATGCGCAGGCCATTTTGAAAGAAACAGCCGCCCATGAACTGCGCGGGATCATCCACTGTTTCACCGGAAACGCGGACGACGCGCGGGCGTACCTCGATCTCGGGCAGTACCTGTCATTTTCCGGAATCTTGACCTTTCGGAACGCAGAGCCGGTGCGCGAAGCGGCTCGATTTGCACCCATGGATCGCATCCTGGTAGAAACCGACGCGCCATACCTCGCGCCCATTCCCCACCGGGGGAAACGCAACGAACCAGCCTATGTCCTTGAAACCCTGAGGTTTCTTGCCGAACTCAAGGGCCTCCCACTGGATGAGGTCGCCGCCCAAACCTGGGCCAATTCCGAACGGGTATTTGGTTTTGCGGACGACCACGGTTGACCCCTTCCCCGCGAGCGCTCCATAATGTTCGACCCATGTCCGAACCCCTCTTTGTGCGACTCGGCTATCAAGACCTGGATACGTTTGTCACGCGGTTCGCGCCAAACGTAACACGAACCAGCGTTTTCATCGCAAGCAAGACGCCACGACCCGTGGGCGAAGAATTTCGTTTCGAGATATCCCTGGTCGGCGGACCTGCTGCTCTTTCTGGACAGGGTCGCGTGACGTGGGTGCGCGAATTCGACCCGGACGCACCTCGTCAGCCATTCGGGATGGGCGTGCAGTTCGTCGAACTTGATCCGCAGTGCCAGCCCCTGCTGGAACAGTTGCTCGTCAGCCGAGAAAGCCGCGGACGCCGTGCATCGGCAATCCCCGCGCGACCGATGGGTGACGAGCAGAGTCGCCCAACCGAAAAATCTTTTGATCTGATCGGAATCGATGCACAGGTTTCAGACGAGTCGATCGCACGCGCCATTCGTTTTGCCCGCTCGCTTGCTGCCAAGGGAGGCGACGATCTCGACGCCTTGCTGAGGGACGACCCAGAGGCAGCCGCCCCGTCGGCGAGTCTTTCCGAGGCGCTTTCGGGCCTTTCCGACTTTGTGCGCCCACGAACACGATCGGGACTGTTTCAGATTCCGCCCGAGTTGCTGCGCGACAAGGACGGGGATTAGCCCCGTCTGCCGCGTAGCCGGCCCACGATCTTGCGTGGGATCCCGACAAGTGCTTTGGCGCCCGGATATCCCATCGCGCCGAGCACGACGGCGTACCCAAGGAAAGCAACCGCGATGGTCACAAACAATGCGGCGGCATTGGCGGTTCGGCCCATGCCAACCAATCCATTCCCCGCGTAGAGGCAACTCAAGATCACCGCAACCATCGTCGCCGAGGCCAGACCCAGTGCGACCAGCCGGCGCAATCGACCGCCGGCCGCCACGTCATGCAAGGGCAGTGGACCTATTACCCGGGCAAAGGCAATCCGCAACACAAGGTAGTTGACGGTTGCCGCGAGGGTGGTACCGAGCGCAAGCCCAGGCGCACCAAGTTCTCGGTACATCAGCGCATTGAACGCAACGTTCACTGCGACAGCCGTCATCGAGGCTATCATCGGTATCCGCGGACGATCGATGGCGTAGAATCCCGGGACCAGGCTCTTGACCAGACTGTAGGGGACCACGCCCAGCATGTACATACGCAACACATCGGAGGTGGCAACCACACCTTCGTGCGAGAAACGTCCCCACTTGAACAACATAGCCACGATGGGTTCTGACAGCAGAATGAGCCCGATGCCGCTCGGAAGCGCCAGCATCCAAACCGCCGAAAGGCCCTCGGCCGTGCGATTCGAGAGAGCTGCGCGATCGCCGCGAGCTGCGTCCTGTGATACGCGTGTGGTCGTCACCGTCGCCAGCGCCACGCCAAACAAGCCGATCGGCAAATAAAACAGACGAAACGCATTTGAAAGGTAAGTGACCGGACCGTCTCCAAGCGCCGACGCAAAACGGGTGTTGACGAACACGTTGACCTGAACCGCAGCAAGGCCAATCACCGCAGGCGCCATCAGTCGAGCGATGCGCCTCACGCCGGGATCGCGCCAGATCCCCAGGGCAATGGAGGGCCGATAGCCGGTTCGCCAGAGGCTGGGTATCTGTATGCCGGTTTGGACGAGAGCTGCTGCCACAGTTCCGATCGTAAACCACCACAATCCACGATCGGGATCGGAATGCCAAAGCCATATGGCCCCGCCAAATCCGATCGATGTCACGTTGAATAGTGCTGGCGCGAAAGCGGGCGTGACGAATCGTCCTTCGGCATTCAACATGCCCATGAACACTGCGCCGAGGCTAACCAACAACAGGATCGGCATCATCCAGCGCGTCAGTGCGACGGTCAGTTCAACCTTGCGTTGATCGCCTGCGAACTCTCCCGAAATCAACGCCACGACGGGTTCAGGAAACAAAAGACCCAACACCATCAATGACCCTACGACGAGGGTCACTGCCATGATCATGCGGTTGGCGAGCAGATGCGCGCGTTTCCTGCCTTCTTTTTCAAGCGTCGACGCAAACGTCGGGACGAAGGCACTTGAAAGTGCGCCCTCTGCGAACAAGTCGCGCAGCAAGTTGGGGATCTGGAATGCAACGCGGAAGGCGTCCGTCATCCAGATCGGAAACAGAGCCAAGAAGACCGCGTCTCGTACCACGCCGAGGATCCGCGACACCATGACCGCCACGGTGACGGGCATGGAGGAACGCAGGGTACTTTTTCCCGAAGGCGTACTCACGCCACTCTCCGGGTAACCTTCATGGACAGGGTGCGAGGCACCATGCCGCGATTCTACTCGACAACTTTCCTGAAGCCGTTTTTGTGTGCATTGACGATCGGAGCCAACTCCATATCGAGGAGGCCCTTGACGACCAACTTGCGACCACCGGTGCGCCCTATGACCTCGAAGGGGACATTCGCTGCTGCGGCCTGTGAACACACCGACTCCAGATGGTTGGCCGAAACCGACAACAACGCTCGCGACGGCGCCTCGCCGAACAACGACGCAACCGGCACCAGCCCATCGGATTGGAGGTCGACCTCGCAACCAATCGGTGTCGCGGCCGAGATGCAACACTCGGCCAGTGCAACGCCAACGCCGCCCTCGGAAAGATCGTGGGCCGAGCGAACCAGGCGACCGTCGGCAAGCGCAATACACAATTGGTGTAGGCGGTGTTCCGCTGCGATATCGAGACGCGGCGGGCGACCGGCAACCTTGCCATGAACCACCTTGAGGTATTCAGAACCGCCCAGATCAGTTGAGCCCTTGCCGAGCAGCACGATAGCGTCGCCCTCGCCTTTGAACGCATGGGTTACCGTCTTTGTGGGGTCGTCGATGAGTCCCACCATCGCGATCATCGGCGTCGGATAGATGCCCTTGCCATCGGTCTCGTTGTAAAAGCTCACGTTGCCCGAGACGATCGGGGTGTTGAAGACCTTGCAGGCTTCGGACATGCCTCGCACACCCTCGATGAACTGCCACATGATCTCTGGCTTTTCCGGGTTGCCGTAGTTGAGACAGTCGGTAATCGCCTGAGGTCGAACGCCCGACACAGCCAGATTGCGCGCGCACTCGGCAACCGCCAGCCGCGAACCTTCATAGGGATCGAGGAAGCAATACCGCGAGTTACAATCGACCGAAAGGCCAATGCCCTTGGCCGTACCATCGGGACGTAGTACACGAATAACTGACGCATCGGCTTCACCAGGTCGTGTTACGGTTCCGACCCGAACCATGTGATCGTACTGGCGGAAGACCCATTCCTTCGATGCGATATTGGGCGAAGCCAGCAGGTCGAGCAGAACCTGCCCCAGCCTGTCGCCGGTTGGCTGTGGCAACGCCAGCGGATCAATTGCGTGCAACGCATCCAGATAGGCCGGTCGCGCGGAAGGGCGATCGTAGCGAAGTCCCTCGGCCAGTGGATCCGCCGGCACATCCGCCACCACCTTGCCACCCTGCGTGAGCACCACGTGGCCGGTGGTCGTGACGACGCCGACATAAGCCGCGTCGATGTCCCATTTCTCCAGGATCTTCATGGCCTCGGATTCACGGCCCTTGCTAACCACGGCGAGCATGCGCTCCTGCGATTCGGAAAGCATAATTTCGTAAGCACTCATGCCTGCCTCGCGCAGTGGCACCTTGTCGAGATCCATCTCGACGCCATTGCCAGCACGAGCGGCCATCTCAATCGAGGACGATGTGAGTCCGGCCGCGCCCATGTCCTGGATACCAACCAGCAGGCCTGGAACGGCCATCAGCTCGAGACAGGCCTCGAGTAAAAGTTTCTCTGCAAAAGGATCGCCGACCTGAACAGTAGGACGCTTCTCTTCCGAGGTTTCGTCGAACTCTGCCGAAGCCAGCAACGAAGCGCCATGAATGCCATCGCGACCCGTTTTCGAGCCGAAGTAGAGCAATGGGTTGCCAACGCCCGATGCCGTTCCATAGAAAATGCCGTCTCGTTTCGCGATGCCTAGCGTAAAGGCATTGACCAAAATGTTTCCGGCGTAGCACTCGTCAAAGGCCACGTCGCCGCCCACGGTGGGAACACCCATCGAGTTGCCGTATCCACCGATACCCGCCACCACGCCACTGACAAGGTACGCGGTTCGAGGATGCGCAGGGGGTCCGAATCGTAGTGCATTGAGGCTCGCAACCGGTCGAGCCCCCATCGTGAACACGTCACGCATGATCCCACCGACGCCGGTCGCTGCACCCTGATAGGGTTCGACGAACGACGGGTGATTGTGAGATTCCATCTTGAAGACGGCAACTTGCCCGTCTCCGATGTCGATGATCCCGGCATTCTCGCCCGGTCCCTGAACAACCTGTGGACCTTCGGTGGGAAGGCCCTTCAAGTGAATGCGCGAACTCTTGTAGGAACAGTGCTCGGACCATGCCGACATGAACAGGCCCAACTCGGTGAACGTTGGCGTCCGCCCGAGGATCTCCAGCATGCGATCAAATTCGCCATCCGTCATACCGTGGGCGTGACCCACTTCCCGGGTGACCACAGGTTCTTGACGGGCGCTGCCGGCGCTCATTGTTTGCCTCCTGCTTTTTTCTCGAACGACATCAACAAAGACTCAAAGAGCTGCCGACCATCCACACCACCAAGAATCGACTCGGAGGCGCGCTCGGGATGCGGCATCAAGCCAACGACGTTTCCACTGGCGTTGCATACGCCCGCGATACCACCGAGTGAACCGTTCGGATTTGCCTCGGGCGTTACGCCACCCGCATGGTCGCAGTAGCGGAAGACCACCTGTGAAGCAGACTCAAGGGACGCGACGTTGTCGTGGAAATATCGACCATCGGCGTGTGCGATAGGCATACGCAACACACGCCCCGCCGGAATCGCGGACGAAAACGGTGTTGGCATGCCTTCAACGCGAACAAAGACGTCGCGACACTCGAACTTGAGTGTTGCGTTTCGCGCCAGTGCGCCCGGCAAGAGGCCACTTTCGCATAACACCTGAAATCCGTTGCAGATGCCAAGCACGGGCTTTCCCGAACCGGCAAACGTTCGCACCGAATCCATGATGGGCGACTGCGCGGCGATCGCCCCTGAACGCAAGTAGTCCCCGTAGGAGAACCCGCCCGGCACAACCACCATATCGGTGGCATCGGGCAACGAGCCGTCCTTGTGCCAGACGAAGAACGCAGCCATACCCATGACCTTGTCCAACACGTGAAGAGCATCGTCGTCACAATTGGAACCAGGGAACTGGATGATGGCAACCCGCAAACGCGAAGGTGACGACACGTCAGTCCTCGATCTCAATGTGGAAGTCCTCAATAACTGTATTGGCGAGCAACTTCTTGCACATTCCTTCGACGCGTTCACGGGCTGCGGACGCATCGACGCCGTTCAATTTCAGCTCGATGAATCGGCCGACGCGAACGTCGGATACACCGTCAAAGCCGAGGCGGCTGAGTGATTGTTCCACCGCTCGTCCCTGAGGATCCAGCACGGCGCGTTTCAATGTGACGACGATCTTGGCCTTTGACATGTTCAGATTCCCAGATTCCTGCGCATGCGCGCGTTGGGTTCCTCGGTGTTTGGGATAAATGGCTTACCTGCAACGATTTCAAATAGAGAGATGTATCGACGGGCGGCTTCAATCCGAACGTCGTCAGTGAGAGGCGGCGGCGGGCCGTCCCCTTGATACCCCTGTGACACGAAAGAACTTCGCACGAAGTCCTTGTCGAGCGCCCGGGGTGGTTCACTCCTGGCCAGGCGTTCATCAAAATCATCCGCAAACCAATAGCGCGAGCTATCAGGGGTGTGAATCTCGTCGATGAAACAAAGGCTTCCGTCTGGCTTGCGCCCGATCTCGTACTTGGTGTCGACGAGAATCAAACCGCGCCTGCGAGCCTCGGCCTGACCGAAGGCAAACAACCGGGTACACAGTGTCGCGGCGTGATCGAACTCTTCTTCAGAGATAACGCCCCGCTCGAACAACACTTGCCGCGAAACCGATTCGTCGTGTCCGCCCTGTGCGGCCTTGGTGGAAGGCGTCAGGATGGGCTGCGCAAGGGGCTGGTTCTTGCGCATGCCATCGGGCAACTTGAAGCCACAGAACTCACGGGCGCCCTGTTCGTAGTGGACCCAGATGGAGGTCTTGGTCGTACCGGTCAGGTACGCGCGCATCACAAACTCAAGCTGCAGCGGCACGCATTCCACGCCCACCATCACGTTGGGATCGGGAACCGAAAGGACGTGATTCGGAACCAGATCCCGGGTGAGCGTAAACCAGTGCTGCGCGATCTCGTTTAGTACCTGTCCTTTGAACGGAATGGTACCGAGCACCACATCGAAGGCGCTGATGCGATCGGTGACGACCACGTAACGTTGACCGTCCGCGATGTAGCAATCGCGAACCTTGCCCTTGTACTTCGTGCCGAGCTTCGCAAAGTCGGTTGTCACAATTGTATGTGACAACTGGGCGGCAAGAACCTCGTTTTCAATCATGACAGGGGCACCGCCAGCGCACGATCGATGATGGTGTCAACGTGGCGCAGGTGATGCGACAGATCAAAAACTGCAGCAACTTCTTGCGCGGTCAAATACTGATTCACGTCCGGATCGGCGGTCAACAGTTCCTGAAAAGAAGAACCCTCGCCCATGCCGCCACCCGGGCCCATGCCGATGCGCTCGGCCACCTTCAAGGCACTCTTCTGAACGCGTTCGTAGGCGTTTTGCCGGGCAAGGCCCTTACGAACGAGTGCCAACATCACGGCCTCGCTGTTGTACAGGCCTCCGGTCATCTCCAGGTTGCGCGTGCAACGGGTTGGATTCACCACCAAGCCATCCATGAGTGACGTCGCACGCTTGACCATAAAATCGGCCGTCACCGTTGCGTCGGGACCGATATAACGTTCAACCGAAGAATGCGAGATGTCGCGTTCGTGCCACAGCACCACGTTTTCTCGTGCCGCCTGCGCAAATGCTCGCAACATGCGTGCAAGCCCCGTGAGGTTCTCGGACAGAATCGGGTTCTTCTTGTGGGGCATCGCAGACGAGCCTTTTTGCCCCTTGCCGAAAGCCTCCATGGCTTCGCCAACCTCGGTGCGCTGCCAGTGACGAACGGTGACCGACATGCGTTCAATCGCAGTACCCAGCCGCGCGAGTGCTTCAAAGAGTGCCGCGTGCCGATCGCGGGAAACGACCTGTGTTGGAACCGTTTCAGGCAATAAGCCAAGTGCGGCCAGCGCCTGTTTTTCGATGGCGGGCGTGAGGTTGGCATAGGTGCCCACTGCGCCAGCGATCTTCCCAACCGCAACTTCCTGCCGTGCACTCAGAATCGCAACACGGGCGCGTGCGATCTCGGCGTAGAAACCGGCGAAGACGATGCCTGCCGTGATGGGTTCCGCATGAATGCCGTGTGAGCGACCGATCATGGCCGTCTTGCGATGGGCGTCGGCCTGTTTGCGGCACGCGTTGAGCAACCCATCGATGCCGACCACGATCACGTCCACCGATGCGACGAGCTGCGTGGCGAGCGCCGCATCCAGCACATCGGACGAGGTCATGCCGAGGTGCAACCAACGCGACGGCTCGCCCGCCAATTCCTCGACGTGGGTCAGAAATGCGATCACATCGTGGCGGGTACGCTGTTCGTGGGCATCGATCGCAGCCGGCACCAGCTTGCCCTCGGCCCGTTCACGAACCGTGGCGGCGGTGCCTTTCGGAACCGAACCGGCCGCTTCCATCGCCTCGCACGCGGCCAGCTCCACGCGCAACCAAGCAGCATACCGATTCGCATCGGACCAGATATCGGCAACGTCGGGTCGGCTGTAGCGTTGAATCATGAAAGAACGAGCCCTTGATACAGGGTCCGCTCTCACGATTCAACACTGTAGTTACCAGATGATCGAAACACCCTCGTAAGCGGCAATTGACGCATCCGGCGTGACGATGGGCAAACCACGCTCAAGCGCCGTGGCGACAATCGTCCGGTCACAAAGGTCGTCGTGGTGCGGCGGCAACAAAGCGGCTCGGGCGGCGATCGGGCCCGAAATGGGGATCTCCTGTAGGGCAAAAAACTCGAGTGCCTCCCGGTACCAATCATCGGGTGGCATTGGAAGTTGCAACGCCCGCATTCGGTAGCGGGCAGCAATCTCAAAAGCCGAAATCGCAGATACATAAAGGGGTCCGCGGGCCTCCCTCAGGGCACGACGGGCCTCCCCGGACAACTTGGACTTGTCCGCTGCGAGCCACAACACCGTACAGGTATCGAGTAGCATCGCTAGAGTTTCCGGGCTGAAAACGCGGCACCCGGCAACGGGGAACTGGGGTCTTCGATAAAACCGACCGGGAACAGCCTCGGATTGTCCGCGCCCACGTTCCCGTGTTGAACGTGGGGTCGCAACTCCGCAATGGGGCGACCGTGCCGACAAATCAGCACGATCTCTCCAGAGTTTTCCACTTCGGCGAGGAGCGCAGATAACCGCGTCTTCGCTTCGTGCGTGTTCACCGCTTTCATTTAAACTAAGTTTAGTTTAGTCTTAAGCGAACTACAAATTTTTCGAGCGATCAGACTTGAGCGGGTCTGATTTACAGAGGTGAGCGTGGAAGCAAACTAAGTCTAGGTTAGTTTATTGTCAATCCATAAAATTAGTCCCACTCACTTTTTCCCATTGCCTCGGACTTGCGGGTTTTCAGGTCACAGCACGTGCCCGAGGAGTCCCCATGAATCGTTCCCAGCGAAAACATCTGTTGTTGAATGCCACGGTCTTTTCCCTTTCACTGGCCTGCGCCGGTGCCGATGTGAACGAGGGCGCTCCGATCGGCAACAATTCGGGGACTGGCGGCACGGGAGGCGGTCCCAACATCAACTTCGGTGGACAGAAGGGTACCGAACCCTTCGCGTTGCCCTGCCCCGGAGACGTTTGCGAGGACTTCCCGGAGAAACCCGTAATTGAAGGAGGGGCCGAAGGCGCGGTGGCCAAGTTTGCCGCTCCCCCAGGTTCGGGAGCCGGACCGTGCGTGGTCGAGCCAGAAGAAGGTTCCTTGTTCCCTTCAAACTGGCTTCGGCCCCGAATCCGATGGACGGGTGGTACGGGTCCAACGCAGATTCGTATTACAACGGCCCGACAAAAACATCCACTGGTCGTCTACACCATGCAAAGCGAGTGGAAGATGCCGGCAGAAATCTGGAAAAACCTGTCGGGACACAATCGCAATGAACCGATTCAGATCGAGGTACGACAGGAGTCGGGCGTGAGCAAGACATCCTTCACTGTCGCCTGGGTCACCGCAGAGGGGAGCATGGTTTACTGGGCGGCGAAGCCCTCCGAGGTCGGCAAGGATCCCACCGACAAGAGCGCACTTCTGGACTCGGAATTGCGGGGCTTTGCTGTCGGCGACGAATCAACCGTCAGTGCGTTGCGAATTCCCCAGGTGGAGCAACCGAGCCGCGAGCAATCGATGAACCCGCGACCTGTGCGTTGCATTGGCTGCCACGTGGCAACGCCCGACGGCCAGTACGTGGCGTTCACCGATCACTGGCCGTGGAATACGGCGATCGCGGGCGTCAAGCCGGGCATCACCGGGAAGTCGCTGCCGGAACTCTCGGGAGGGGGGCTCTCGGCGGTCAATCGGCCCTGGGGTGGCATGATGACGTTCTCGGCGCGACACTGGGTCAAGGGCGATCGCACGATGGTACTTGGGTCCAGCATGCAAAACCCAACGCAACCATGGAGCACCGACAACAAGGCCAAGGCCGAACTGGTGTGGTACGATTTGGAATCCACAACGCCAACGGATCCGAAGGTCACGGTTGACGGCGCGCAGTTCGGCAAGCTGCTGCGCATCGGCGATACCCGTGGCGCCGCAAGCCCGGACTGGGGCAACGCGAGCGACACCATCGTGTACGCCTCAACCGCGGGCAACCTCGACGGTCGGCTCGAAACCGGCGCAACCGATCTGTACACGGTGCCCTACGCCGACCGAAAAGGTGGCATGGCGCTGCCCGTTCCGGGCGCCTCCGAGTCGGGATTCGAGGAGTACTACCCGGCATTCTCACCCGATGACAAGTTCATTGCTTTTAACCGATTGCCCTCGGGCCAAAAGATGTATGCCAACCCGAATGCCGAGCTATTCGTGGTGTCGACCCTCGCGCAATCAGCCTCCGCGGTCCGATTGGCGGCCAACGATCCGCCCGCCTGCACCGGGAAAAAGAGCCCCGGCATTAACAATCACTGGGCCCGGTGGTCACCCGTCCATCAGAGCGTCGGGGAAGCGACGGTCTACTGGATTATCTTCTCGTCGAATCGGGCCGATATCCCGCCTGTCCGCAGCGAATACAAGAACCCAGCCATGCCCAACGGCAGCACCGTTTCGGTCTCGCAGCTTTATTTGACGGCCGTGGTAGAGGACGAAAGCGGTATCCGCACCTTCCCGGCCATCTACATGTGGAATCAGTCCACTGACACGCTGAATACGACCCCCGCCTGGGAGGCGTTCCAGTTGCCTCCCGTTGAATAATCGAACCAAGGGTGCGCCATCGCACGAAGATGGTCAGAAACCCGTCTTCTCGCAACACGCGGGAGCGAGTAGTCTGTCGCGCTCATGACAATCCGTTCCCTCGTCTTTGTGCCAGCACTTTTGTTGTGTGGACTCAGTTGCGCCAGCAATCCCAAACAGTCGGTGCCAGAACCCGTTGCAGCCGCATCGACCTCAGAAACTGGGGTGGTGGCGCCCACCGCCAACCACGAAGTCTTCACGCCAAACGAAGCCGCGATGGCGGATGCGAAAAAACTGCTTTCACTTGCCAAGATTCCAAAGGGCATGCGCGCGGAGGTGTGGGCCGCAGAGCCCTTGCTCGAAAACGCGGTTGCGTTCGCCTTTGACGAGCTTGGTCGCGCCTACATTGCCGAAACTTTTCGCGTTCACACTGCGGTGCTCGACATCCGGAGCCGGCACAACTGGCCAAGCGCAACGTACGAGAAAACGATGACGGATGCGGAGAAGAAAAACATCCTGGCCGACACGCTCGATGCGGAACTCGGAGCGAAAACGATTCAGGACCGCGAACGGTTGATTCGCAAATACTTCGTCGATGAGCTGGACCGGTTCACCAACGCTTCGGAAGTGATCAAGCGGGTCGTGGATAGCGATGGCGATGGATTTGCGGATCAGGCGACGCGTTTTGCCGAAGGCTTCAACGGCATCCTCGACGGTGCGATGTCTGGTGTGTTGGCGCGAAAGGGAAAGGTCTTCACCACGAACATCCCGTCGGTCTGGTCACTGGAAGACCATGACAACGACGGCTTCTCAGATTCCCGCGAGGAACTATCGACTGGCTATGGGGTTCGGTTTCAATTCTTCGGTCACGACATGCACGGCCTCCGCATGGGCCATGATGGTCGCCTTTATTATTCAATTGGCGATCGGGGCGCACATGTGGAGACGCGCGAGGGCAAAACCCTCGACATCCCAGAAACCGGTGCCGTATTCCGCTGCGATCCGGACGGCAGCAACCTTGAACTTTTCCACGTGGGATTGCGCAACCCACAAGAACTCGCGTTTGACGAACATGGGAACTGGTTCACCGGAGACAACAACTCGGATGGCGGCGATCAAGCGCGGGTGGTGCAGCTGGTCGAAGGTGGCGACAGCGGTTGGCACGTTGGCTATCAGAGTCTGGAACGACCCACGACACGTGGGCCATGGAACTCAGAAAAACAGTGGATTCCGGCATGGAAAGATCAGGCGGCCTACATCGTTCCGCCGGTTGCCAATTTGGCCAACGGTCCGGCTGGTCTCGTGTATCACCCCGGAACGGGTGCGGCGCCCAACTTCAAAAAGCATTTCTTTCTCGTCGACTTCCGTGGTCAGGCGTCGTCAAGCGGCGTGTTGTCTTTCCGGCTTGAAGAGAAAGGCGCCGGGTTCAAGATGACCAACCACGACGAGTTTATCTGGGGTGTGCTGGCCACCGACGTCGACTTCGGACCCGATGGAAACCTTTATGTGCTCGACTGGGTCCGCGGCTGGGACATGACCGGTCAAGCGCGCATCCATCGTATTCGTGACACGGATCCAGTCGCCAACATCGATTTGCGCCCGATACTCTCTCGCGATCTGGAAAAAGCCGACGATGCCGAGCTGACCACGCTGCTCGGTCACGCCGATCAGAGGGTTCGTCTTGAGGCTCAGTTTGCGCTCGCAAAGACCCAACGCGCCGAGGTCCTGCGCACGATAGCAACCAACGAGGCAGCACCCGAGCTGGCGCGAATTCATGCCATCTGGGGCGCCGGACAACTGTTGCGCCAATCCGCGCAAGGCCCTCTTGTCGAATGGACTGTGGCTCTCATGCGGGACAAGAATGCCGAGGTGCGGGCGCAGGCCGCGCGCGTCCTCGGAGATGCGGCTCGTGCTCCCGCTATCAAGGCGGTTGCCGCCAACATCGTGCCGCTATTGAAGGACGCAAGTTCGCGCGTGCGTTTCTACGCTGCCATCACCCTCGGCAACATTGGCCACGTCGCTGCGTTTTCGGAACTGGTCGCGCTTGCGGCTCGCGATGCAGACCACGATCCGTTGATTCGTCATGCGATTGTCATGGGCCTACTCGGAACGGGATCGGACCAAGACATCCTTGCCCTCGGAACCCACTCAAGCCGCGCGGTCCGCATGGTGGCGGTCGTCGCGTTGAGGCGCAAACATAACGCAGGGGTTGCGAATTTCTTGAACGACAAGGACATCGGCGTCGTGCGCGAAGCGGCGCGCGCGATCAACGACGCCCGAATCGTTGACGCCCTTCCGCAGCTGGCAGCACTCGGCGACAAAAATGGCGCCGTCCTTCGCGATGCCCCAATACTCCTGCGCGTCGTCGAAGCAAATATGCGCATAGGAGATGCGGTTGGGGTCGGACGACTAAACCGAATCGCAACCAACAACAGCCTCGCACCGGAAGTTCGAGCCGAGGCGATTTCATCGCTAGGAGCCTGGCCGGCACCGCGGCCAAGGAATCGTGTCACGGGCCTTTTCCAGCCAGACACGGTCGCAAACCGCGACGAAAAGCTGGCAAAAACAGCAGCGGAGATTGCCTTGCCAAAACTCCTTCGGGCGTCGAATAACAAAGCGATGGTGAGGGTTCAGAAGGAAGCCATCGCAGCTGCCCTGGCACTGAAAGTCTCAAGCGTCGGTGCAGAACTCGAAGCAATCGCAAACGGAAAGAAACTGGATTCGTCGTTGCGACTCGCCGCAGTCAATGCGCTTGCGATGCTTGGAGATGCGCGGATCGATGGTGTCTTGACGCGAATCGCGACCGATTCGGACGAGCGCATGCGGCTCGCGTCAATGAATGTTCGGATCGCGCGCGATCCGGGACAGGCGATTCCCATTGCACTTTCAGCCTTGGCCAAAGGCGGCGCGCAGGAGAAACAGACCGCCATTGCGATCCTGGGAAAGAATCTGACCCCGGAAGCCAACGCCGAATTGCAGAAACTCGGCGCACAACAGATCGCTGGATCTTTACCCGCACGATTGATGCTCGATGTGATCGAGGCGCTCGCGGCCCGGACGGACGATACATCCAAGAACATGGTAGCCGCCATCGAGGCCAAGCGGCCCGCAACCGAAATGGGTCCGTTCATTGAGGCACTTGAGGGTGGAGACAGCGAAGCCGGACAGCGTATCTTTTCGTATCACGCGCAGGTACAATGTCGACGCTGCCACGCCACCGAGGGTCATGGCGTTTCCATTGGCCCGGGCCTCGAAAGTGCGGGCAAGAATCACGATCGCAACTATTTGCTCGAGGCGGTTGTCTTCCCTAGCAAACACTTTGCACCGGGATTCGAATCCGTCATGTTAACCATGAAAGACGGCGGCATCCACGGCGGAACGGTCAAGAACGAGACCAACACGGCACTGTCGCTCGAATCGGTCGAAGAAGGTCTTGTGAGCCTACAAAAAGCCCTGATCACCGAACGCGAGCAGGGCGTCTCAGGGATGCCCGAGGGCTTCGGTTACATCCTTTCCCGACGGGAACTGCGCGATCTCGTCGCGTATCTCGCCTCGTTAAAAAACTAGGGGATCTGGGTCGGCACCATGCCCGTGCCGACCAGCACGCCAACGGCTCCGACGAGCACGAACACGACCGCGCGTACGGTGGAGCGGTTGACAATGCGCGTGAGCAGGTTTTCCTTGTTTGCGCGTGGACGCACGAAGACCTGCAAGATGCCGCTTGCCATCAGAAGAACACCGGAAAACAGAAAGAATGATTTCACTGGATGCCTTTCCCGGACACCGAAGGTGTTCCCATCGTGCCGTAGAGTGCCATGATCTTTTGGGTCAGCGGACCGGGGATGCCGTCGCCGATGGTCCGACCATCAATTCGTACTACAGGAAGTACGCCCCGGGCGGCGCTGGTCAAAAACGCCTCATCCGCCTGACGTAGCTCATCCGGCGTGATGCGCGACTCTTGCACGGGGATCCCTGCCGCGCGAACAACCTGCAAGACCTTGGAACGGGTGATCCCTGCCAGGATTCCGATGTCGAGAGCAGGTGTCCGGACGACGCCTCGGGCCACCAAAAAGACGTTGCTGGTCGCGCCCTCGGCAATGAAGCCATCCGGAGAACAAAGAATCGCCTCGTGGGCCTTCGGATTGCGCGCCCGTGCTTCACGAAGGGCAAGCACGCTGGAAAGGTAATTTCCGGATTTGATGGATGGGTCGACCGAACCGGGATGGTTCCGCATGATCGAGACGATCTCGGCGAAGACACCGTTTTTCACCATTTCGGGCGACGGTGCATGAAGTGGCATGACGATCACGACAAGCTCGGGCGTCCCGGGTTCCGCCGGAACGAGTTCGAAACGACCATCGGCCGGAATTCCGCCGCCCTGCGTGACCACAATTCGGATGCGAGACTCTGGATTGCCCGCGGCAGCCACCGTTTCGCGGACCGCCTGTTCAATTGTCTTACGGGCCGGTACCGAAATACCCAGCTGCCAGGCCGATTTTTCCAGCCTTTCCAGGTGTTCGGTCATCGCGAAAGGTTCGCCGTTCACGGTTCCAACGCTCTCGAAAACGCTTTCACCAAAGAGAAACCCCCGATTAAAGACCGGGATGAAGGCCGCCTCGGGCAACAAAACTCGGCCGTCGACGTAAACACGGATTGACATGACGCGACTGGGGAAGCTAGTACAGCATTGGCATAGGTGCCATGACGTGGCTACCAAGGGGAGTGGACTAAAAATCGTGGTTTTGCGCTGCCGCAACGCGGAGGCGTTTGCCCAGTCTTACAATAACGCCGATGGGGGTGTGGAGCTGTTTTGTCCACTCACGTCCCCGGTCGAACTGGGTGACGCGCTCGTCGTTGAGTTGGTCTGTAAAGACCTCCCCAATCGGGTCATGCTGAAGGGAACGGCCAAAAAGTGGCGCTCCGCCTTGCCCCGCCTTCGGGTTCGAGCGGGTGTGACAGTTCAGGTTGATGATTCGGAACAGCCGAAGGTCGATTTCATCCTGCAAACACTCTCGGGTGAACGGCCGAATGCGCCTCGCCGAAAACACACGCGCCTTCCGGTTGGATTGCCTGTTTCCGTTCGACTCGAAGATCAATCGCGTTCGCGTTCGGCAATCTTGCGAGAAATCAGCGTGAACGGTGGACTTTTGGAGGGCATCGCTCAACCACCAGTTGGCACGCAGCTAGTCCTTCGCCTTGATCCGCCGGGCAGCGAACAACCGATGGAACTTGCGGGACGCGTGCTTTATCATGCGGACAAGGACGGCACCGGCATCAAGTTCCTCTTCCGCGAGGGCGGTGGCTCGCGACGCTTGCGCGAGTTGGTTCGCCGTTTCAAAAAGCCATAACCATGGCGGACCAACTGCTTCTGCTTTCCGCGGCACAGATCGAGGCTGCTGCCAGCGTCGGAAGATTGTCGCGCCTCACCGAGCGCCTGATTCAGGAACGGGCCTGGGCTTCACTGGAACTGCTGTTCGGCCAGGCGGGCCTTTTATCCATCCCGCTTGATGAACTCGACGCAGCCGCACGCGCCGCCAATGTGGCACTGCGAGACATTCCCGACGCCAACAACCGACCCGGGCTTTCAAGAGACCTACAATCCGTTCGCACACTTGCCGCCCGAACGATTGTCCGACGGTTGCGACACGAACCGCTTTCCTCGCAAGAGAAGGAAACGCTCGCGCTGGCGGGCGATTTGTTTTTCCAGGCTGAACGCATGCGCGAAGCGGCGACATCATTCGAGCGCGCAGGACGAGACGCGCAAGCAGCCGATGCATACGGTGCGCTGGGCGACATCGAAAAGATGGAAGCGTGTCACGCGCGACTGGATGAAAGACGCGATCAAAGTCGCCGCATTCGGCAAATTCGCCTCGAAGTCGACCGCAAGTTGACCACCGGACAGCGAAGCGCAGCGCTCACCTTGCTCGAAGCGCTATCGAGCGCCGAACTCGAAGCAGCGTCGCTTTCTGAGACCCGCATTCGTCTGGGTGCAGGTTTGATTCGCGGACGCGCGGTCACCATCCGCCGGCGTGACGATCCCGTATCGGCGATCCGATTCGCCAGTGTTCCGGCTGTCATGGGTCGCGATCCACAGTGCGACCTGCCTTTGCGAGATCCATCGGTGTCACGGCGACACGCCGCATTTTCTTTTGATGGAACACGTTTCGGGATCGAAGATTTGGCATCCCGCGCCGGGACCTGGATAGGGGGCGCACGCCTGTCTGAAAGGCTGTTGCTCGGAGGCAAAGAGGAACTGACGCTGGGTGAACACTGTCTCATTTCGCTCGAAGAAGAAATGGCAGGTATGCTCGTCGTGCGTGGACGAAGCGGTCTCGATCGAACGTTGCACGCGGTTGTCGGAGCGCAACCCATCGACCTCAGGACGCTGGCACCGGAAGCTGCTGGATTGTTGTTGATCTTGAACGAAGGCGTGGCTCGGATCCAGGCAACCGAAATCGCGACTTCCGTTCGAATCGGAGACTTGCGTCTGTCCGGCAGTTGCGATCTGCTACACGGCGATGTGCTCGAGTTCCAGGACAAGGGCGATCGACCTTCGGTTTGTTGGGAGATCGTCTGAACGCATGACTTCCGAAGAACTCAGTCGGTTGCGACAGGTGTTGCTTCAGAACCCGCTGGACCGAAACACGCGTTTGCAACTGGGGCGTTTACTGGCGCAAGACGTCGATCTCGAGGCCGCGTGTGACGTGCTGGGACCGCTCGTTCGCGAGAATGCCCAAAGCTCCGAACCCGACGATGAATTCACTTCCGAGGCGGTGCTTCTCGTGGCACGCCTCGAAACGCGATCGGGAAGGCAAAACGCTGCATCCGTTCTCTGGCAACGACTGCTCGCCGACAACATTGACCATCCCGAGGCCCGAACCCAATTGGCGCGAATGCAATCGAGCAGACGCACCCCTCTACCGCCCGCGGCACCGCGCAACGAAGCGACGCTGGTGTCACCACAAGGCGTGTCAGCGGGCCGCTATCAACTCGTACGCGAGATCGGACGCGGAGCCACGTCGACGGTCTACATGGCAGTTGATCATGAACTCGCCCTCAACATCGCGCTCAAGGTACTGCACCCCGAGCTTGGTGCTACAAATAAGAAACAAGCACGAGAACGGTTCTTTTGGGAAGCCCGCGCGGCCGCGCGCCTGCGCCACCCGGGCGTCGTGGCCGTTTACGATCTCGACGAGCGCACTCGGAGCCTCGCGATGGAATACCTTCCGGGTGGAACGCTGCGCTCGCGGATATCGGAAACCAGCACGCCGATTCCCATTCCCGAGATCCTCGAAACAGGCCGCAAGCTCCTCGAAACCCTGGCCTTCGTGCACGAATCCGGGTTGGTTCACGGCGACCTAAAACCCCGCAACATCCTCCTGCGCGCACCGGGACTGCCTGTCCTCGCCGATTTCGGCGTTGCGCGACTCGTGGCAGACGATCCGCGCAACGCACACGGTCCGGCGGGTACGCCTCTATTTCTCGCCCCCGAGCAACTGCAGGGCGCCCCACCCTCTCCGGCCACCGATCTCTTCGCAGTGGGTGCGGTTTTATGGGAAATGGTTGCGGGACGTCCCATGCGTACCCTGGGCGATTTGGTCGCGGGCCGCCATCGACACGCGTCGTTACCCGCGGAATCCATAAAACGCAGCGCCGGCGTCCCGATGGCCGATGTTCTCTTCTCGCTCCTAATCGACCTCACCGCACTGACACCCGCAGATCGCCCCGAATCCGCACGACGAGCCGCCGAAATGATTCGCTGAAAACTCGGCAGATTGCCGGTAACATGCGCCGAACATGCAGGTCGCTCGCCATACCCGTTGTCTTTCCGCCGCCCTCGTCATCGGCTTCTTCGCGGGAACTGTCGTCCTCCTCGATTCAGCGCCGGCCAAGGCGCAACCCGAGAATCTCCTCTTTGGCAAGACCATCGAAAGCTCGAACGGCGTCAGCCGAGTTCAACAACTCGCCGACGGCATCGCGCCAGAGGAGGGGGCGTTTTGGTTAACCGACGTGACCTCTCGACTTGGCTCACCCGCAGCGCAAGTCACCTGGGATCTCGGCAAGGCCGAAAGCATCCGGTGTGCGCAGCTTCAGGGTGACAACAACGATATGTACTTCGTTTCGGGATCGCTCGACGGAATCAACTTTTTCCCGATCTGGACCGCTGTACCTGCCGATGGCCCCGGGATGCGTTACCGACACGGAAAGATTGTCGCCACCGCGCGCTGGATCCGTACCACCGCATCCGGAGGCGACGGGATGTACGCCATCGGCGACATGGCCCTGTTTGCGACCTGTCCAACCGCGATGCCCGTCGATCCCCAGCGAATCAATGGCGAACCTGTTGCCGAATCGGCCTTTACGTCGCTGTTGGTATTCGCGGCCGTCCTGCTCGTGGTCATTCTCCTGTCGAATAGCCGCAACGTGAAAGTCACGCTGCTATTCGCGCTCGCGCCTGTGTTTCTACTTATCTCCCTGTTCGGCCAGCTAGCTGAACTTTACCCGCTATTCAACAGCTACGGCATCCCCTCGATGCGAAACGAACAGACCTTCGAGGCTGCCATTCGGGCGCTCGTTGCCGCGCTGGCCGGCGTTGTCATCTACAAAGAAACTTTTGCGCGCCTGAAAATCCACCCGCGGGTCCGAAATGTCGTCCTCGGCTTTCTCGCGATGGCATCGATTGGTTGTTACTACCACTTCGGTGCCGCACAGTTCTTCAACCACAGCAACGGCCAGCGAACCCACGTGCACACCTTTGACCAGCGGCACTACATTCCGATGGCCAAGTACTTCGACGAGCTGAAGTTCGACGGATTGTACGCCGCCAGCATTGCCGCTTACGTCGATCTGGCTGGCAAGACAATCGAAGACGTGGCGGATGTCGAGTTCCGCGATCTGCGCTCGAGCCAGATGCGCAAGGCGATCGACATGAAAGATCATATAGAGGAAGTGAAACGCCGCTTCTCCGATGAACGGTGGCAGTCCTTCAAAACCGACATGCGCAACTTCGTCGAGATCATGGGTCCCGGAGACTATCTCGGCGGCATGAGCGATCACGGCGGCAACGCGACGCCGGTTTGGTTGATTGGTGCCTACGCCCTGCTGCACGACGCTCAGTTCACGGAACGAAACCTGGTGCTGGTTGGATTGATCGATCCGATTTTGGTCCTTTTGCTCTTGCTTGTAGTTTGGCGAACGTTTGATTTTCGAATGGCCGCGTACGTCGCGATTCTTTTCGGTGCAACCGACTTCTACATGTTCGGTACGAATTTGATGGGATCGATTCTGCGTCAGGATTGGCTGGTGGCGCTGGGCATCGGCGCGTGTGCAATCAGGCGCAACCGGCCGATGCTGGGCGGCGCACTGCTTGCCTACGGCGGGCTCATCCGCGCGTTTCCCGCCGTCTCCACGATGTTTCTCTTGGTCCCGATTCTGTGGCACGTCATCGATCATCTCCGAACCGAGAAGAAATTGCCGACGCTGCGCGGGCTGATGAAATCACAGCAATCGGCCGTGCGTGCCATCGCGGGCGCGACCTTGTGTGTAACGCTTTTCTTTGCGGCCACGTCGATTACGTACGGTGCCGGCAACTCGTGGGGAAACTGGGCCAAAAAGATCGCGATTCACGCGAGCGATCCCAGCGTCAACAACGTGGGTCTCCGCAACGTCATGGCCTTCAAGCCGTCCACAACCGGCAAAAGCCTGCGCGAACGCAACGTTCCGGACGTCTGGGGCGAGTGGATGCGGAGCTTCGACGAGACGCTGCGTCAGCGCCGTGTCCTATTTATCGCGGCGATGTTCGGCTTTGTCGCGCTCGCATTTTTGGCCTGTCGCAAACGCAAGGTGGAGCAGACCGCACTGCTCGGCCTTCTCATCATTCCGTTTGTGTTTTATCCGTCGAACTACTATCTGCACTACATATTCCTGCTGCCGATAGCGATCGCTGTCATCACCCCTTCCGATGCAGAAAACAAACGATTCGCCAACGGCATGATCGCGCTGATGGCGATCTGTGTTGCTCAGTTCTTTACGCTGGCAGAAGGCTGGACTGACCTGCGCTTCACGTACCAAAGCTTCATTGCGCTCGGCGCGTTCGTGATACTGGTGCTTCCACCCGCCATTGACACCATCAAGGAACTTCTGCCACCGCCGGTTGAAAAAGAAGCGACCAAGGCAGACAGCTAGTCCTGCCAGCCCGGATCAACGGGGCGGGAACGTACCGGCCGCGTGCCGGAGGGCGAGATCTGCCGCAGCAAGATCGTAGTGCGCTTGAGCCAATCCCTCGTGCGCCGCCACCAATGCGTCCTGTGCTTGTAACAGTTCGATCTGCGTCGTGGAACCCGATTCGTACTGCACGCGCACAAGCTCCACGGTTTCTTTCGCAAGCTCTACGAAACGCTCAGCGGCCCCTGCACCCGCAAGCTTGGTCTCAAGCTTGCGTCGCCCGTCAACAAGTGTGTCGCGAATGTTCTCACGAAGCACCTCCGCTTTTGCTTCGGCCTCGGTTGCCTGAGCTTGCGCCTGGTGCCTCTGTGCATCTCGCGCGCCGCCATCGTAAAGCACCCAATCAAGTTGAGCGCCGAGTGCCCAGGAATGGCGATCGCGCGCAAAGTTGTCGTAGTTGAATCTGCGCGCATTGCCGAAGGCAGATACCGTCGGCGCCCAGCGCCACTTGTGAGCCTTCGCCTGTTCGTCAGCTGATGTTGCTGCCGCCTCAAGGGCTCGGAACTCCGGACGCAAATGCAAAGCCGAGGCAAGATCGCCCTCGTCATGCATCTCGGGCGCCATCGATTCCAGCTTTACCCGAAAGGGCGCTTCCATCTCGATCAAAGTTGCGAGAGCGCGATAGGAGTGGGCCTGACCGTCGCGGGCCTCTCGTTCCATTTGTTCGGCTCGCAAGACCGCCATTTGGGCGCGATCCACATCTACCTTGGTGACCGTTCCCGCTTCAAAGCGGGTTGTTGCGTTTGTCAAAGTTGACCGCGCGACGTGTACCGAAGATTGCCGCGCAACCACCATCTCATCGGCAATCGACGCGGCATAGAACATCTGCGCGACCGAGATCAGAACGGCGTTTTCGGAAATGTCGTAGTTCGCCTCGGACACACGCACCCCTGCCTTCACAGCGGCAAGTGCGGGATAAGCCGCCGGTGCGACCAGCGGTGCAGACAGCGAGAACACCCCGTCCAACTGATTGCTCGGCTGCAAGAGCAAGGGTGCACCTGCAAAGCCCAGCTCGACTTCCTTGTAGTTGTGGGTGTAGCGCCCTTGAACCGCGACGGACGGGAACAATGCGGACCAGGCTTGCTCGACATTCGCCTGTGCCTGTGCGAGACGCGCGCGCTCGGCAACAAGGCTTCGGTTGCGCTTCTTTGCAGCGCGGAGAGCGTCTTCTAGCCTCAACTCGGAAACATCGCGCACTTGCGCAAACCCGGCGACCGGTAACAGCAGCGCCGCAGCCACAAAGCAAACCTTCGCGAGTTTCATGACATCACCTCGGTAGGCAGTGGTTTTTCGGTGGACGCGTGGGGAACCTCTTCGGGAACGTCCATGATTTCGCTCGCGCCGGACTCCGAGTCCGGACGCGGCTGCAAGCGAAAGACGCGCCGAAGAAACACAGCCAAATCGTCGAAAAGAGAATAGACAACCGGGGTTGCAAGCAAAGTCAAAAGCAGCGAGAGGATCTGGCCACCGACCACGGGACCGGCCGTGGCACGGTTGAACTCCGCACCAATTCCCTTCGAGGTCACAAGGGGCGCCATCCCGGCCACGAATGCCAGGGTCGTCATCAAGATTGGCCGCAAACGATCACGATTTCCCATCAAGATGGCTTCGCGCCGATTGTGACCCTGCCGTCGCAGTTGATTGATGTGATCGATCTGCAAGATCGCGTTCTTCTTAACTACGCCGAACAGCACCAGGATGCCCAGCATCGTGAAGATATCCAGCGACTGCTGGAAGATGATGAGTGATATGAGAGCAAACGGAACGGTCAGAGGCAGCGACAACAAGATCGTGATGGGGTGCAACCACGACTCAAATTGCGCTGCGAGTATCAGGTACATGAAGATAAACGACAGCCCGAACGCGATCATGAAGCTCTGACCGGTGCGCTTGATTTCCTTCGACTGACCAAACGCTGCGAACTGGTATTGCGACGGAAGCTTCATTTCCGCCACAATTTTTTCGAGCGCAGTGCCAACCTCGGAGGCTCCGACTCCGGGCGCAGTGTTCGCAAAGAAGGTCACCTGGCGCTGACGGGCCAGGCGCGAGATCTTGGAAGGCCCGAGCGCCGGTTGCAGATCCACCACGTCGAGCAGCGGCACCGATCCCAGTTTTGCCGATGAAACCGACAAAAGTCCGAGCGCCTCGGGGCTGGTCCTGAATCGTTCTTCCGCTCGCAGGAAGATGTCGTATTCGCGACCCTGTTCCTCGAAGCGCGAAATCTTCACGCCACCCACCATCACCTGTGCGGCGCTTACCACGTCCAGAACGCTGACGCCAAGGTCCGCAGCTTTGCGTCGATTCACGACCGCCACGATTTCGGGATTGCCGGTGATCAATGAGGTGTCGATGTCGACCGCACCGGGGATCGCCTTCATCTTTTTGGTGATGGCGTCGGCGTATTCTGTGAGCCGATCGAGATCGGGACCTGTCAGCGTGTATTGAACCGTCGCCGTGCTGAATGCTCCGCCGCCAAAGGCCGCCACTGCCAGCACCGAGGTTCGATACTCCGGAGGCAATCGGGGGATGATCTCCTTGCGCGTCCTTGCCTGCAGTTCGTCCTGTGTGAGCGCACGACGATCCGGGGGAACCAGACGCACGAAGATCGATGCCAGGTTTCGCGTCTTGGTGCTGTTGTCTCCGATGGTAACCATCGTCGCCGACACCTCGGGCCATTCCCGAATCTCCCGCGCAATGCGCTCGGCGGCGATCTGGGTCGCAACCAGGCTCGTGCCTTCTTGCGTGAGCACACTGACCTCGAATTGCGCCTCGTCATTCTTCGGCAAGAAACCCGCCGGAACAATCTTGCCAAGCACCCCGATCGAGGCAAGTGCCACAACCGAAGCCAAAACCACCACCCATCGGTGGTCCATGGAAAACGCAAGGATTTTCATATAAACGCGCTCGACGGGTCGATAAAAAATATCCACCAGGCGCTCAAGTACGTTTTTCGTGCGCAGTTCCGGTGGTCGCGTATCCAGACGCAACCAACGAGACGCCAACATTGGCGTCAGCGTAAAGCTGACAAAGAGCGAGATCGCAATCGCGGCGCCCATGGTCAACCCGAAGCTGCTCAAAAAGCGCCCCGGAATGCTGTTCATGAACGCAACCGGCAAGAACACGGCCAACAAAGACAGTGTGGTGGCGAGAACCGCGAGTCCAATTTCTCGCGTGGCGTAGATCGCGGCGGGCATTGGCCGGATGCGCTTTTCCTCGATGAACCGAAAGATGTTTTCGAGAACGACAATCGCGTCGTCGATAACAATACCCACCGCCAGCGCAAGTGCCAGCAAGGTGATGATGTTGAGCGTGAACCCCATCAGCCACATCACGAGGAATGTGCCGATGATGGAGGTCGGAATCGCGAGCGCGGCGATGATGGTGCTGCGAACGTTCCCGAGGAAGATCAACACGACGATGGAAGCAAGGAAAGCACCAAGCACGAGGTGCTCTTTGACCGCATCCACACTGGTTCGCGTGCTTTCGGTGTTGTCGCGAATCACCGAAAGTTTTGTTCCGCCGGGCAACGACGGCTCAATCTCCGCCATACGTTCCCGCAAGGCATCAACCACCGCCACGCTGTTTGCGCCCGACTGCCGTCGAATCGATAGCACCACCGCTTGCTGTCCATCGACACTTGCCGCGGTCTCGGCCTCTTCTTCACCGTCTATCACCGTAGCCAGGTCGCGTACCAGCACAGGATGATCGTTCATGGAACGAACGATCACGTCGCCAATCGCGGCGACGCTATCCAGCCGACCACGAACACGAAACGTCAGTCGCTCCGGTCCGGTTTCAATGGCACCACCCGGCGCCGAGACATTTTGCGAAACAATGGCGCGCTGTACATCAATCGGCGACAAACCGGCGGCACGCATCCGAAGCGGATCGATCAACACTTGAACCTGTCGTTTGCGGCCACCCACGACGCTGACCTGTCCGACACCCGAGACGTTTTCGAGCGACTGGCGTACTTCGTGTTCGGCGAGCTCCGTGATTTCACGGATCGGGCGAGAGGACTTCATCGCAACAAACAGCACTGGCGCGGCGTCGGGATCGAGCTTTCCGATTACGGGCGGCTTGGTCCCTTCCGGCAAACTCGGCATGATGCCGTTGACACGGTCGCGAACTTCCTGTGCTACGGTATCGACATTGCGATCAAGCGTGAAGGTCACGTAAACCTGCGAAACGCCTTCGGTGGAAACCGAACGCAATTCCTCGATGCCACCGAGGGTATTGATTGCACCTTCGATTTTATCCGACAGCTCGGTTTCAACCTCGGCAGGAGCGGCTCCGGGCAAAACCGTGATGACCGAAATCATCGGAAAGTCGACGCTCGGGAACCGATCGACGTTGAGACGTGAGTAACCTACGACCCCGACCACGACGATGGTCAAGATCATGACCATCGCAAATACGGGTCGCTTGACGGATATGCTGGCAAGCCACTGCATGGGGTTGCTCAGTTCACGCGAGCGCCATCACGCACTTCGGGGGTTATCACGGTTACGACCGAGTCCCCCGCCTTGACACCTCGGAGGATCGGCACCTGGCCATCGCGCGGCGCGTGCGCTTGCACCACCCTGTCTTCCAAACGACCATCCACGACAACAAAGACGTGGCGCAAAGTTCCGTCGACCAACACCGCAGACTCTGGTACCGCAGGGACGGTTTGCTCGCCCAGTGCCAGCGTCGCCGTTACAAACATTCCGGGGCGCAGATCGTGGCCGGCATTGTCAACGATCGCCTCGACGATTCCATCACGGGTCTGTTTTCGCACAGACGGACCCACATAACGAATGCGTCCGTGGTACGATTTTCCATCGCGGACTGCGGCCAGCCGAAATTCAATCGACATATCCTGTCTCACGCGAGCGATTTCGCTCTCGGGAACTGTCAATTCAATGCGCAGAGAATCCACGGCGACAAGTGTCACGACCCGCGAATCGGGGCGCACGTATTCACCTGCACTGACAAAGCGCTCGACCACCATGCCATTGAAAGGCGCGCGAATTTCCGTATCGCGTAGGGCCTCAGAGATCAGCGTTTTGCGAGCCTCTGCTGCTGAAACCGACCACTTGGTGGTTTCACATTGCGTGCGGCTGCGATCGTAGTCGGCCTTCGAGATGGCACCCTTGCCGAACATCTGTTCGTTGCGCTGACAGTCGAGCTGCGCCTGTGCGGCCTGGGCACGCAACGACTCAAGGTGCGCCGTTGCCTCCTGCGCCTGTGCTTGGATCGCACGACCGTCGAGCCGGACCAGCAACGCGCCCTTTTTAACCACGGCACCGCGTTCGACGTGGGTCGCGAGCACCTTACCCGCCGAGCCCGCAGCAACCTCGGCTTCTTCCGCACCGATGAGCGACCCAGAAAGGCTCAACTCGACTGGTACCGTCACGGTCGTTGCCGGCGACCGTTGAACCGAAATGGGCGGAGCGATCTTCCGTGTTTCGATTGAAACCGCATCGTCGGTTTTCTTGCCGCAAGCCGAACCGGTCAAGCCCGCAGCGAACGCCAACAACGAAATCGAGACCCTCGAGAGCAGCGAGTATTTGGTCCGGTGCATCGGGGGTGGGTATAGGGCAAAACACCCACGGGTCAAGCCGATAGATCTAGAAGGCGTAGACGGCCCCGGCGGTGGCGTCAAACACCGTTCCGAAGGTTGGAAGCGCGACGAGAATTTGCGGAAAGTTCACCCGAAGCGACCATGCGTCGAATAGGCCGTAGTCGGCGGCAATGCCAAGGCCAGTTAATATTGGCCCCACGCGTACGGTGTCGCTGCTGTTGCGTTGGCGGTCGACGTTTTCCGGATCGGATGGCACGACCAAACGCACGCCCTCTCCGCCTCCCAAACCGAACCACCCGTGCAAGGTGATACGGTTTCCGAGGGGATAGGTATAGATCCCCTTGGCCATTACCGAGAACGCTGCGGGAGCCGGCCCACCTTTCATGACGGATTCAGTGCCTTCGTGGAGGATGAATTGTCCGCGAACGGCCAACGACGCCGACAACCGATTGGTGAACCGATATCCGGCCTCGGGCGCGATCAAGATTTGCCCTGCCGAACGAAAACCGCCCACAACAGAAACGGCACCCGGAGCGTTTTCGTATTCGTACCACTCAAGCGTCTGAGCGCTATGGTGCCCGTATCCGGTCCCAAGCCCAAAGGATACCCAGAAACGCTTCTCCGGCGGCGGTTCTCCGGGAAGTCCAAAGATTCGATCGGCAAGCGGGTTTTCGTCCTTTTCGGAGATCTCAACGCCGTCAATCCGCATTCCGGCAAAGGCATCAAGTCCAAGGGGAGGTGCGCCCTTGCGGATCAGCATCATGTTGGGACTCATGAAGCTACCGTTGTTCGCAACTTGCTCGCCCTGGTCGTCTTTCGCCTCGAAGTAGTAGTGGAGATACTTGCCGACAAACGCTGCGGCGGGGACGGCAGCGACAAGCCATCCCCCCGGCGTTCGTGTCACATCTTGTGATGCGAATTCTTCTTTGCCTGACAATCGATAGAACAAGAGAACCTTGGCGGCTTTGACGTCGGGTTTGAGTACGCATCGAAGCACACCCGTGCGACCGGGCGGTGCTTCAAGCGCGTTCGGGCAATACAGGGGCTCCGGAATTTCCGCGGGAAGATCCGGCTCCTCCGGCTTCTTTTCCGCGGGAGGCGATGCCACCACAGCCGTGGTCGGTTTCGTCGCAACCTCGGTTTTTTTCGATTCGGAAGCAGCGGCGGGTTTGGCGCTATCCTCGGCTTTCGGCAACTTTTTCTCCCGCGCACGCCGACGCAGCTCGTCCAGGCTCAACGCCTCTTCTTCTTCTTCTTCCGCTTCTTTGGGTTTTGCTACTGCCTTCTCCTGCGCTGCCGCGACCACCGTGCCGTCCTTCTCGGCGGTCTCTTTTTCAGGCGCTACTGCTACCGGAGGGGAGCCGGCGACAACATCGGCGCCAGCTTCTGCGCGCACCATGATGAGCGCGCTTTTGAACGCGTTCTTCACCTCGGCGGTTGCAAGGGTCTTACTCAACTTCGCAGAAGCATCTTCTCGAAGCGCTCGACGGAAAAGCGCCACACCCTCGCCCGGGTTATGGAACCCTTCGACCTGAATGGCGCCCATGACAACACGAATTCGCGCAAGAACCGTCCGTTTTTCGGAATCGGAGAAACCACCCAGTGCGGTCGCAGCCTCGGCCTCTTCTGCGGCTTTGCGAGCCTCGGGCCATTTGCGTTCCGCAAACGCATCGAACGATTGATTCAACAAGGCCGAAACCCTGTCTTTTCCAGCCGTATCAGCCCAGAGCGAATCCGCCGTACCCATCAAAGCCAACCACACGACAACAAGAGCGACGGTCGTTTTCGACACGGCACGAGGCACCGCAACAGCACAATCGAACATCAGAGATCCTTGGGAATTTCCCGAACGAACGGGAGGGTGTCTTATTGGTTCGTAATTACGAACTCGACACGGCGGTTGCGTTCACGCCCAGCCGCAGTACGGTTCGTTTCGATAGGCTGATCGGGTCCAAAGCCGACACTCTCCATCCGATCGCCCGCAATGCCAAGCCCAATCAAACGCGCGCGAACGGAATCTGCGCGCGCTTGCGAAAGCCGCAGGTTAAGCGGCCGTTTGCCACGTGAATCGGTATGACCTTCGATTCGAACGCGCAAGGTCTGACGGGCTCGGAAGACCTCTGCAACCTCGTCAAGTAGCGCAAAGCTTCTGGGCTGGATCGTCGCCTTGGCTGTGTCGAAGAAGATCTTTTGGAGAAGCTCTATCTTGTCGCCCTTGACCTCGATCAGCTTGAACTGTTGCGGGCATCCGCCGGTTGCAACCGGACCCGGTTCATTCGGACACTTGTCGGCGGTATCGTCGATGGTATCGGCGTCGTTGTCTCGGTCAGGACAACCATCTTCATCCTCGAATCCATCTGCATCTTCTGCTTCACTGGGGCAACGATCGCGCGAATCCTCAATGCCGTCCTTGTCATTGTCCTTTTCGGGACAACCGTCCTCGTCCTCGAACTTGTCGAGATCTTCCGGATCGAGCGGACAAATATCCGCCTTGTCCGGTATAGAATCCGAATCGTTGTCGGGATCGGGGCATCCGTCGTCGTCCTCGAACTGATCTTTGTCTTCGGGCTCGACGATGCATTTATCGGCGTCGTCGCGTATCCCATCGCCATCGCTGTCGCTGGGTTTGGCAACCCCGGGCGTCTCGATAGGTTCTGGTTCGGGTGGTTCGTTCTTGCAGTTGCCAGTGCGCCTACGGGCTTCTGCCGCATTTTGTTCAGCGATTTCGATGTGGGTGCGGGCGCGAAAATAGTCACCCTGATCCAGTTCGTTCTCGGCAAACTCGACATGCACATCGCCCATCGCAAGATGCCGAGGCGCACATTCGTACGCGCCCGCTTCGCGCGCCTGAACTAACACAGCCCTCGTCGTACGAACCCGATGCTTTAACATCTGTCCGGCACAACCCGCGAAAAGCGCCAAGGCCAAGAAGCCCACGACGGTGTGGACGCCAGGCTGGCCGCGCAACAAACGTTGCACAACGCTCATCGTTGTCGCCCTCGACGTTTGCGCACGGGGGTGGTTGATTCAGGCACCGGAGAATCGTTGCTCGCGGCTGTTGGTGCGCGCTGCACGAGACTCTCACGCGAAAGCGCGCGGGCCCTGTGGGACATTTCCTCTGACTGCGAGCTGTAGGCAACCGCAGAGTCAAACTGCGAGCGACCTGCTTCCTCGCGCGCCTTGGTCAGGTATTCTGACGCCGCCGTGAACTCGTACGGGGCACCGTTTTTCGCCCCCTCTCGTTGCGCCTGCGCGTGCGCATTGGACGCATCACCAACCTTGGCGATGTACTGAACCGGACCGCAGGCAGCAGCGAGGGCGGCGGCGGCGGAAAGCAACCCGAACAAATGCGGCCGCGTCACGATGGGGACGACGGTAACAAATCCGACAGTTGAGTCAAGAGGAAGGCGCTTGTCGAAATTCCAGAAAAATCCTTGCATCACGCGGGGTTTCCGCGATAAGGCTCTCTATTCACCGTTTGCTTTTTATCTCAAATCCCGAAAACCGGAGGGTCCCGTGAACAAACTGATCGCGTTCCTGCTCGAACACGCCCAGATCGATTTTACTGGCGAACTGACGGTCGAGACGGTGCGGGAGTTTCTTCGCGAAGATCCCTCCAGCGGCGCACGGGCGCTCATGAACAAACTCGGTGATGACGACGATCTCGACGAGATGATTCTGACCCTCTCTGACTGTCTGAAAGAGTTTATCCGGACTGGGGTGAACGAGAAGGTTGTCGACGAACAGATTCGAATTTACGCAGAAGCGTAATTTTCGGGCCCTTGAGGGCAAGGGACTCCCCGCCGCCACCCGTGATTGGGACGGTTTTGCTACCGGTTTTACCAATTTGTCCACAGACCATAGCGGTCTAGACGGGACGGTGTTAGAATTGGCGCATAGTGTCGAACCTTGGGGAGCTGTACCATGTCCAATTCGTCTAAGCGGGTCCAAACTTTTCAGTTCTGGGCGTTGTTGTCGGTCACTGCGTTGCCGATTGCTTGCGGTCGCTATCCCGGATTGGTGGGTGGTGAGGACAGTGTCGGCGGCACAGGTGGTGGACCGGTGGGCGGATCGGTCGAGGGTGGTAAGGGTGGCGGCGGTGATGGCGGTGGCGGCGGTACGGTTCGCGGCGGCTCAGGCGGATTCCCTCCCGGTGGTGCTGGCGGTACGGTTCGCGGCGGCTCAGGCGGATTCCCTCCCGGCGGTGCCGGTGGTACGGTTCGTGGCGGCTCGGGCGGATTCCCTCCCGGCGGTGCCGGTGGCGCAATTTTCGGCGGATCCGGCGGAACTGCTCAGTGTCGGTCTTCTTCTCAGTGCTCCGATTTTAACGCCTGCAACGGCGTCGAAGATTGCACGTTCGGCCAGTGCCGTGCGGGATTGTCCTTGAACTGCGACGACGGCATCGATTGCACGCTTGATTTTTGTGACGTGAACGCCGGGTGTTATCACCTCGCTGACGATCGACGTTGTGGGTCGGGTGGACAGTGCAATTCGCTCTTCGGCTGCGTGGGCGTCGTCGGCTGCCGAAACAATCTGGACTGTAACAACGGCAATATCTGTGATGGTGACGAGTTTTGCTCGCAAGGGACCTGTCTTCAGACACCTCCCCCGAACTGCGACGACGGCGTCAAGTGCACCTCCGACGCATGTGATCCCGGTGTGGGTTGCTACCACAAACCGGATGACGACGTTTGTTTCCCTGGAACCTGTGATCTCTTCCAGGGGTGCATCGACAACAACCGTTGCGACCGCGACTTCGACAACGTCTGGTCGAACCAGTGCGGTGGTACGGATTGCAACGACTTTGATGCGAACGTTCGACCGGGCATCGGAGAAGTCTGCTTCGACGGGATCGACAACGACTGCAACGGGTTAACCGACTGTAGTGACTTCCAGTGTGCGCGGCAGCCCATCTGCCAGAAGTGCATTCCTGCGCCCGAATCCTGCACCAATCAGACCGACGACAACTGCGATGGCCTGATCGATTGCAGCGATCCCAGTTGCAGCCAACACCCCTTCTGCATCTGTGAACCCGAAATCTGTCGCGACGGCCGCGACAACGACTGCGATGGACTTTCCGATTGCGACGACAACGATTGCAACCGGGATCCGATTTGCCGACGCTGCAGCACCGAGATCTGCCGCGATGGAATCGACAACGACTGCGATGAAAGTACCGATTGTGACGACTCTGAATGTCGGAACAATTTTGCCTGTTCGCTGTGCGGGCCGTCCGAGATCTGCGGCAACGCCATTGACGACGATTGCAACGGCCTGGCCGACTGCAACGACGCATCTTGCGCATTCCTGCCCAACTGCTCCGTTCAGTGTGGCGCCAGCGAAGATTTCTGCCGCGACGGCCGCGACGACGACTGCGACGGAACGATCGATTGCAACGACAAGGATTGCGCAAGTTCGCCGGTTTGTCGATTCTGTGCGGCATCAGAGCGTGGCTTCATGTGCGCCACT
>Ga0105046_10000085_pt1 | contig 97213 bp, 89 predicted proteins | sample MAT03_FD_78385 | JGI IMG/M metagenome (GOLD analysis project Ga0105046, IMG submission 78385) | Freshwater microbial communities from Lake Fryxell liftoff mats and glacier meltwater in Antarctica - MAT-03 (megahit assembly) | ecosystem: Environmental > Aquatic > Freshwater > Ice > Liftoff... | reverse complement strand
TTGGGCTCGACGACCTTGGGTTCGACGACCTTGGGCTCAACGACCTTCGGTTCGACCACTCTGGGCTCGACCACCTTTGGCGGCCCGACCTTGGGCTCGACAACCTTCGGCTTGGGTTCAACGGCCGCAACCGTCGGAGCCGCGTCGACCTCGGCCACCACGACCGCATCGGCTGCATTCGGTGGCGCCGACACCACATCTGCGACCGGCGCCGGCGTCGGCATCGCTGTCACCAACCGCTCGAGCCCCGTCAGTAATGTCTCGCTCCCGCCCGCCTGCAGCGGGGTCGGGTTTGTGCTCACCCGTGCCCGCTCTCGCAGCCGCTCGAGGTCCGGACCCGGCGCCGCCTCCGAGCCCGAGAACGCCCCGAGCATGATCCCCAGCAACACCAGCGCGACCAGCGTCACCCCGAGCACCACACGCGCCTTGCGATCGCGCGCCGCCCCATGCGGCATCGCGCCACCCTCGTCGAACCACGCATCGTCTTCGTTTCGCTCAGCGCTGTCGAACCCGGCTGCCCTGGCCATGAGGCCTCCCGTTTGGTCGCGCGACGATAGCAGCCCGTCCCCCACCGCACCAGCAGGACAATACACGCCCGCCCGTTCGAGATTCCGGCCGCGGCGGCCTTGACGATTCGGGACCCCCCAACCGATCATCCGCTCATGCGCCAACGACCTCCAATCAGCCCCCTTCGACTCATCGTTCCCATTCTTTTCCTGGCGATCGTCGCTTGCGGTGGCACCCCGAGCGAGGCCGACCTCCAGAAGTGGGCCAGCAACGAGGCCGACTTCCAGCGCCTCGCGGTTGTCATCAAGGACAAGGATCAGCCGGCCGACATCCGCGTGCGCGCCCTCGAGATCGTCGTCGAGAAACAGCAGGAGCTACGCGTGCGCGGCATGATCGAACTCATCTCCGACATGGCCGATCGCCAGGCGATCACCCGCCAGCTCGTCGACAAGCTCGCCAAGCACGTCGAGTCGCGCGCCCCCTCGCAGCTCGGCGCCAAGGACGCGATCCTCATGCTCGCGCGCTACCTCCCGCCCGAGCAGCTCGACCGCATGCAGAAAGTCATCGCCGCCTGGGCGTTCTCCGACATCACCTGGGAGACCCCTTCCGAAGAGCTCAAGGCCAAGCTCGAGTCGCGCATCTCGGCGGGACAGATCTCCGACCTCGGTCCCTACGGCCTCGAGTCCGCCGCCATCCTGCTCGCCAACGGCTTCATCGCCGAGCAGATGGTGCGCTACCTCTCGACTTCGCCGTCACCCGACGCGAAGCCGCTGCTCATCAAGGCCTTCCGCCGCTTCTTCCCAGCGTTCCTGAACGTCAACCCGTTCTACCTCGACAGCATCCGCAAGACCCAGGATCCAGGCGGCGCTCAGCTCCTCTTCCAGATCTATCAGGACTCGAAATTCGACCAGAAGTCGCGCGATGCGGCCTTCACGGTCGGCGCGATGATGCTCGATCAGCCGACCATCAAGGGTCAGCTCGTGGCCGCCAAGCCGATCATCGACGAGCTCGTGAAGATCGGCTCGACCACCCTCATCGAGGACCGCTGGCTCGCCGCCGCGAACATCCTCACCATCACGGGCGGCGCGGGCCTGCCCCAGGTGCTGGGCCTGTTCAAGGACGACAAGACCTACACCGAGCCGGCCGCCAACGGGAATTCGATCCTCGACCTGTGCTTCGAGCTCTATAAAGAGAACAGGCCCGAGGCGTCGCAAGCGGCGCTCGACAACGCCCTCACTCAGGGCAATCGCATCCAGAAGTCGATCGCCATCCTGTGCAGCAAGGCGCTGGTGCTGTCTGCAATGAAGCCGAAGCTGGCGCTGATCGCCGCAACGCTCGGCGCGAAGGCCGACGTGTCGCTGTCCGATCTCCTGGGCGAGGTCGAGGCCGACGGCAAGAAGTCGCCGCTCACGCTCGGCTTGCTCGCGCAGAACGCGATCGAAGGCATCGATCTCCTGGTCGCCTCCAACCTCGCGAGCCTCGACGAGGCCAAGCGCAAGGCCCGCCACTTCGTCATCACCGTCGAGTTCAAGGAGCTCGGCGAGACCTACGCCAAGCACGTCGAGGAGCGTTACCAGCAGTCGCTCAAAGAGCCGCCCCCGAAGTGATGACACCCGGCCTCAGGCGAGCGTATCGCCGTCGGCCGCCACTGCCCTCACCACCTCATCCTCATCCTCCGGCGGCGCCGCGATGACGACGCTCTCGAGGTCGCCGTACAGCGCGTCGACGTCGGCCCCCCAGGCGCGCGGGCGCTCCTTCAGATAACGCATCAGCTTGTCGGTGAGCGGTCGCAGCGTCCCCCGGTCGAACGCGCTGATCGGCACCGCTTCCCACTGCCGACACAGCGCCAAGGCCTGCGCCTTGTCTTCATAGCGATCGATCTTGTTGAACGCCAGGATGACCGGCGTATCGCGCAGCGACAGCTCGCCGAGGATCGCATTGACCTGCTCCATCCGCTCCTCCCAAGCGACCTGGCTCACATCGACCACGTGCACGAGCACGTCCGCCTCGCCGAGCTCCTCGAGCGTCGCCTTGAACGCCGCCATGAGGTCCTCCGGCAGGTCCCGGATGAAGCCCACCGTGTCGGTCAGCACGAACTCCATCTCGTTTGGGAACCGCAGCCGCCGTGCGGTCGGATCCAACGTCGCGAACAGCTTGTCTTCGGCCAGCACCCCAGCGCCGGTCAGCGTGTTCATCAGCGTCGACTTGCCGGCATTCGTGTACCCGACGATCGCCGCCACCGGCACGCTGCCCGCCGCACGCTTGGCGCGCCGCTGCGACCGCTGCCGCCCGAGGTCGTCGATACGCCGCTGCAGGAGCGTCACGCGTTCCTTTGCCCGCCGTCGATCGATCTCGAGCTTCGTCTCGCCCGGCCCGCGTCCACCGACCCCGCCCATGAGGCGCGACATCGACGTGCCCTTACCCGACAACCGCGGCAACGCGTACTTCAGCTGTGCCAGCTCGACCTGCAGCTTGCCGTCCATGCTGCGCGCGCGCTGCGCGAAGATATCGAGGATGAGCTGCGTCCGGTCGACAACCTTCAGCTCGACGTTGTCCGCGATCGCCCGCGCCTGGGACGGCGACAGATCCTGGTCGAAGATGACGAGTTCCGCGTCGTGATGCAGCGCCGCCAGCGTCAGCTCCTGGAGCTTGCCCTTGCCGACGACGTAGCGCGGATCGGGCTCGTGCCGTCGCTGCACGATTGTCTCGACCAGCGCGACTCCGGCCGTGCGCGCGAGCTCCGACAGCTCTTCGAGGCTGCGCTCGACCTCGGGCCGCTTGATGCTGCCCGACGTGACGTGCACCGCGATGGCCCGCGTCAGCCCTTCGGCTGTGTCAACGCCGAGCGTAGCGGCCGCGAATCGCCCTTCGAGCTCGTCGATGAAGCGCCCGCAGTCGAGGTCCAGACGCCCGATCGGCACCGGAGCGTGCACCTCCCAGGCGACCCCGTCGGGCCCGGGCGGCACCAGATTGGCTAGCTCGATGGTGCTCGCGACCCCACTCGGCGCCGCCTGGATGGCGGCGATAAGATCGAGCTGCAGCTTCGTCAGGTCGGTGATGTCGTCCTTCGTCAGCCGCTCGCCGAGCACATGCGTGTGCACCAGTCGCACGCCACGAAGCCGCGACCGCCCCGCGCGCTGACGCCCGAGGTCCGGCAGGAATAGGCGCTCGTGGTCGCCGACGACGACGTGCTGGATTCGCCCACGGCGGTCGATGACGACGCCGACCTGCCGGTTCATCTCGACCGAAATCTCGGCCATGAAGGTCGCCAGCTCGACGGTGATCACCTCGCTAGGTGGCACCACCCGGCGATAGACCCGTTCGAGAGCGTGCTTTTGAGCGGCCTTGAGGCCTACGAGATGTCCGGATACGGCGGTCGTGATGGCTGACTCCTCGCATTTCGCGACGACCGGCGGCGACTCGTGAGCGCGCATGGGGATGTGCTCGCTGCGGTGTCGACATGGTCGCTGGCCGCTCTTTACGCACCCTGATGCGCGAGGTCCAGCGTTCGCGTTAGCGGACTGTCTCGCGCCCGCGTCCGGGGCCGGTTCGCGCCGTGTGGTTCGGCCCATTCGACCGCAGTTCGGTTGCAAGAACTCAGAAAAAGCCTAGCAAAAACAAAGTGCTGACAGATCTCCAGGGGCTTGTGTCCAGCCCGACGATTTGCGCATAGTCCTCTCCGCCAGCCGTCGGCCAGGTTGGTCAAGCGATCCCTCCTTTCGCTTGACTTTCCAGACTGCGGCTGTCAATACGCCCCGCCTGCGCAACATGGCTTGCGCCGCAGCCGCCATGTGGACTCGTCATGTGCCCGTGGCTGCAGCCGAAGTGGGGCATTCGTTAGTCGATGGCAAGAGGATCGTCGTGACCCATTCGATGTTTGCCGCATGCACTTCCCGGTTCGCCGTGGCTCTCGCTTCGATCGTCGTCGCCACCCCGGCGCTGGCCGATGCTCCCGAGCCGAAGCCGGAGTCCACCGTCGCAGAGACTACCGCGCCCGACAGCACGCCTGCCCCGATGTCTACTCCCGCGGAGCAGCCGACCGGTCCTACGACCACCCTCACGACCGACAGCGTCACCCCGGAGGAGGAGCCTTCGAAGTTCGGTGGCTCGCTCTCGATCGAGACTTCGATCGGCCTGGGCACCTTTGTGTCGGGCCCGCAGGAGAACGCGGTCGTCACGACGTCCTTCTCGCCCTCGGCCTACTACCAGCTCGGCAAGGATCTGCGGCTCACGGGCGCGCTGTCGCTGACCTGGTTCCAGGTGCTCGATATCGACACGCCCCTCAGCGAGAACGACGCGCTGCTCAGCGACATCTCGCTCGGCCTCTCGCACGGCCGCATCTACCATCACGAGGACAGCGGCTTCAACCTGTCGGGCAATGTCCGGATAGGCCTCCCGACCTCGCTCGCGAGCCAGTTCCAGAACCGCTTGTTCACGCTGTCGACGGCCTTCACGGCGAGCATCCCGGTAGGGCCGGTGTCGTTGTCGTACTCGCTCTCTTTCGGCAAGTACTTCAACCTCACCGCGACGCCGACCCTCGACTGCAATGACTTCGAGAACTCGGCTGAGTGCATCGAAGGTCGCGACGCGAACCCCAACTTCGGCTACGAGTCTGAGCGTCGCGGGCCCGAGGTTTACATCCAGGGCGCCGGCGCGAGCTCGTTCTTCGTGTCCAACTCCCTCAACATCGGCTGGACGATCATCGATGAGCTCTCGCTCTCGTTCGGCCTGACGATCTCGAATTCGTTCGGCGTGCGTTCCTTCCCGACGGATGACTTGTCCTCGGACGACGCAACCGCCGGCCGCTCGCAGCGCGACCGACTCCTGAGTTCGCTCGGTCTCGACTACACGATCAATCGTTATCTCGCGGTCGGCGCCTCGCTGGTGACCGACACTTCGACGCCGTTCGGTGCGACCGGCGACGACTTCCCGGTCGTCTTCGATTTCGCGCGCGCCTCGGACAACATCACGAGCATCAATATCTCTGTAACCGGCTCGCTCTGAGCCCGCCGGGCGCCGCCTGCGACGGTAGGCCCGCCTCGGTCGCCTGTCGCGCAGGCCCCGGAACTCGCTTCTCACAGTCTCAGTGTCGTATGGGTCGGCCTCACCGCCGACCCCAGTGGAGGTCCCCCACATGTCAGCCAGCTCCCCGCCGAATCGATACCAGCGCCTCTCACGCGCCCTCGCGTGGTCCCTGACAGCCGTCACCGCCGGCCTCATCGGCGGCGCCACCGGCTGTGTCGAGGACGTCGGTCTCGTCGACCGCACGGACGCATACAAGCTCGACAAGAAGATGTTCGAGGGCGTCTGGATGTACATGCAGACGACCATCGACGCGCCTTACAGCTCGGCGGTCAGCTTCGCCGGTGAGCAGCCCTTCCTCGGCGGCACCAAGAAGATCGTGTTCGACGTGCAGGAGTCGTGGCTCATCGCTTACCCGGTGGTCGAGAGCATCGCCGGGACCGAGGCCGACTGGAAGACCCACTCGATCCGCAAGTACTGGGATGCCGACCATCGCGACGAGTTCCTCGAGATGTACGTCGGAGCGCCGGTCGCGCGGTGGCCAATCACGTCGCACTTCGACGTGCAGCGCTCGTACAACACCTTCAACGGCGCACAGTCGAACGAGGTCGTCGAGAATACCTCTGACCGCCCGTGGTACCAGCGCGACTACATCCGCGTACAATGGCACCGGCAGGGCATTCAGGACTTCTTCTTCTCGCTCAAGGGCGGGGGCGACAGCTACTTCGTTGGCGAGGAGCGTCCGTGGGACCCAGACGAGTTCGCGGCCGACAGCAAAGGTGGTTACTTCGACTTCGTCATCCGCACAGTCACCTGGTCGGTTGGCCAGGACCGCTGCAACATCTACGACCTCAGCGCTTACGACTGCTCACAGACCGAGGTGAAGGTCCGTCACGCGTTCAAGCGCTTCGACCCGCGCCGTGACTACGAGCCTATCCGCTATCACAACGACGAACAGCAAGAGCGGTTCGGCTTCTTCGCGACCGAGCGCGCTGCCTACGACTACGACTGGGGTCCGACCTACAAGGGGTCGGTTGCGTTCGCGAACCGCTGGAACATCTGGGACAAGACCTACACCTTCAAGAAGCCCGTCGACGGCGCTGGTCAGGATGTCACCACCAGCTGCATGCTCGACAAGGAGTGCGACCGCGACGCCGGACAGCGCTGCCAGAAGGAGAACTCCTGGTTCGAAGTCGGCTACTGCGCGACCCCCGAGCCGCTGCCCTACACCCAGCGCGGCGCGCGCCCGATCATCTACCACCTGAGCGCCGACTGGCATAAAGACTACATCAACGCGGCCTACGCCACTGCCGACTCGTGGAGCGACGTGTTCAAGGACGCGGTCGCCTGGGCCCACCTCTACGAAGAGAAGGGTGTCGCCAACCCGAAGGGCTGCACCTCGCACGCCGACTGCTCGAGCGATAACCTCCTCGCCGAACGCCTCGTGCAGGTGCAGGACCAGGGTGTGTTGTGCCACGGCGACGGCGACTGCGGTGCCGGTAGCTGCGTCGAGGGGCATTGCGCAAGCCCCCGCAGCTGCAACGCCTCGAGCCCGTGCTCCATCGGCCAGACGTGCAGCGCCGGTGTCTGCCTCGATGCGGGCCAGCCGGTGCTCCAGCGCGGTCGAACCCAGATCTCGCACTCGTCGAGCTTCGTCTACGGCAACGGCGCCGTCGCCCTCACGCACGACAACTTCACCTCGGCCGTGCGCAGCACGTTGCCGGCCAATCATGCGTTCGTTCGCTTCCTGAACCTCGCCCCGAGCGACGGCGACCTCTCGCTCACGATCAATGGCATCACGATGAGCGGCGGTGCCTACAACGCCGCGCGCGACCTCGACCCCGTCGACCCCGCGACCGCGCCGTTCATGGCGGCCGTGCCGGCCGGCAGCGCGCTCGAGGCCTCAGTCTCGGCCGGGGGATCGGTCAAGGCGACGACCCGACTCGACGTCCGCTCGACCTCGCACTATCTGGTCATCTGGAACGGCAAGGAGATCGTCGTCGCGGGCGTAAGCAACACCCAGACGACCCAGGGCGTGCGGGTCATCCACGCCGCCTACGGCGAAGGCCCAATCGACCTCGGCATCGAGGGCGCGCGCGTCGCGCACAACGTGACCTACCAGTCCGCCTCGGGCTATCTCTTCAACACTGGCGTGCAGCAGCGCGCGACCCTCTCGCGCAGCGGCGGTCGTGGTGACTTCACCTGCTACCAGAGCGACACGACCCTCGGCTTCTGCGCCGGTTGGGGCCCCGAGATCACCGACGCCGACCGCGATCGCGTCCGCCAGATCAAGGCCGAGACCCCGGAGATGTTCGTCCTGTGTGAGAACAAGTTCGACGCCATCGCCGCCGCGCAGACCGTGCCCGAGGCCGACCGTGCGACCTTCTTCGGTGACGCCCGCTACACCCGTGGCAACTACAACATCTGCGGCGACGCGACGCGTGTGCCGCACCCCGAGCAGTTGAAGAAGATGGGCGATGCCCGCTACTCGTACTTCTACTGGGTGACCGAGCCGCAGCGCTCGGGCCCGCTCGGCTACGGTCCCTCGCAGGCCGACCCGGAGACGGGCGAGGTCATCGTCGCCAACGCCAACATCTACGGCGGCGCGATGCAGACCTACAGCCAGTACGCCCAGGACATCATCGACCTCGTCAACGGTGACCTCGTCGCCGACGACGTGGTGACCGGTGACTACGTGCGCGACTTCCTGAAGAACGAGGCCAAGGATGACGCCGACACGGCCGCCATCTACGGCTCGCTTGAGGCCCGCCACAGCCACGCTCACGACGCTGATTTTCACGCTGATGAGGCACCCAAAGCTGTCGACCCGGTGAAGGCGCCGCTCTCGGCGGAAGAGGCGACCTTTCAGCGTGCGATGGCGCTCAAGCTGACGGCGCCAGCGCGGGTCTTCCAAGACTACCAGATCCCGGAGCTCGCCGAGCTCATCCGTGATCGACCGCGCCTCAAGCAGGCGATGACCGACTCGCTGCCGCGCGTCGACCCGAAGTTCTACCACGACCGCCTGAACCGCATCTCCGGCACCTGGATCGAGGATCTCCTGATCAACGATGAGGTGAAGCTCGCGGCCGAGTACGTCGACCCGAACGGCACCATGAGCCAGACCGACCTGAAGAAGGCCCTGTCGCCCGCCACCTGGAGCTCCAAGTTCGCTCTCGAGAAGGAAAACGACCGGATGAAGCTCCTCGGCAAGCACTGCCTCTACCTCGGGGAGTTCGCCGACGACGCCGTCTACGGCCTCGCCAAGGAGATGAAGGGCTCGGGCTTGCCGCGTGAAGAGATCCGCAAGATCGTCGCGCAGCGCATCCTCCGGGGGGTGCTCGAGCACGAAGTCGGGCACACGATCGGTCTACGCCACAACTTCTCGGGCTCGACCGACGTCTTCAACTTCTTCGACGAGTACTACTCGGTTCGCGAGAAGGAGCTGATGCTCTGCCAGAACAGCGACTGGTGCGATGCCGAAGCGTCCGAGACGTGCGCCTTCAAAGCCTGCTCGGCCGATGGCGACTGCCCGGCCGGCACGCTCTGCAATGGCACCCAGTGCGCGGCGCCCTCGGGCGCCGGCACCCAGCTCGTCGCGACCGGCACCTGCGCTACCCCGGTCGCCAACACCGGCAACTGCACTTCTGACGACGACAACGCAGCCTGCGGCGCCGGCAACTACTGCTTCGAGAAGCGTTGCTTCGCGCCCAACGCACAGTTCGCGCCGCGCCCATGGATGACCGACGCGGAGAAAGCCGCCAAGCGCACCGAGTACCAGTACTCGACCGTCATGGACTACGGTGGCCGCTTCAACAGCGACATCCACAGCCTCGGCAAGTACGACTACGCGGCCATCAAGTTCGGTTACGTGCAGCTTGTTGACACGTACACCGACACGTCGCGCATCGATAAGCGCATCGAGACGGCCGCCTCAATCTTCGGGTCGAGCGCCGCCCAGCAGTCCTACTTCAGGGACGCACGCGGCTACTGGAACAACCGCGGCGTCGGCTTCTATCACGCGTTCAACTACCTCACGCACTACATCGGCGTTGAGGAGAACCTGAAGCGAACCCCGACCCCGTATCACTCGGTGAAGTTCCAGCAGGACGCGACGATCAACTCCGTGCGCTCCTACTCCGACCTGACCTACGTCGAAGTCCCCTACGCCTACTGCTCGGACGAGTTCCGCGGCAACATGGGCTGTTACTACTTCGATCAGGGCATCGACATGGGCGAGATGGCGGGTGGCGCGATGGAGCAGCTCTCCAACTACTACATCTTCGATGCCTTCAAGCGCGAGCGTCTGTTCTACGGCAGCTACGGCAACCCGATGGGATATTACGCGCGCATCATGGACCGCTACCTACGGGTGCTCGGCGACGTCGGCATGTTTTACGCCCTCTACGACAACCTGCTCTTCCGCTACTCGTTCTACACGGCGTGGAAGAACATGCCGCTCGGTGGCAGGACGATGGAGCAGGCGGCGCTCACGGCCTTCGATACCCTGAAGGACATGATCGCCTCGCCGGCCCCAGGCTCGTACAAGCTCGACCCCGACACCGGCTCGTACGTCAACATCAGCTTCAAGCCGGGTGCCCCGGGCGCAGACTTCGAGGTTCCGTTCGGCGTCGGCCGCTTCCCGTACACGATGTTCGGTGGCGACCTCGGCTACTACTACTACCAGCACCCGCTCTGGTTCGGCTCCTTCTGGGAGAAGCTCGGTGCACTCGTGACCCTTACCGACTCGACAGCCTACTTCGTCGACACCTACGTCGGCGAGCAGATCAACATTGGCGTCGGCACCTCAATCGGCTTCAATACGATTTTCGCCGAAAAGCTGAACAACTTCCTAGGCGGTATCATCACCGGCGACCTCGACTTCTACGCCGGCCGCAATGTCCAGGGCCGCTATGTGCCGCCGTCAATCTCGTCGGATGCCGTCACCAGCGCGCCTGTCCAGCCAGCGATCAACAACTTTACGCTCAAGCTCTACTCGGCCCTCTACGGTCTCGCGTTCATGCCCGCCGGCTTCGACCCTCAGTTCATCGACCGCCTGGCTGTCTTCCTCGAAGGCGAGGCCACGCAGTTCACGGAAGGCGAGCTTGCAGACCTTACCGAGATTCGCTTCGAGGATCCGATCGGCGGCAAGGTGTACGTCGGGTACACGAACAACTACGGTCAGCTCGGACGGCCCAAGGTCGACGTCGCGGCAAACCTGCTCGTGAAGGCGCAGGACATCGCGGACGATTGGGCGGCGGAGCCGGATCCGATCGTCAAAGCCCGCCTGCAGAAGCAGCTCGGCGAGGTCCGCGAGGTCCTCGACGTCCTCCGCATGCTGAACCACGTCTACGGCACCAGCACCCTCGGGTTCTAAGGAGGATCGACAATGCGTACCCACAGCACGAAGAACACCATCATGAACCGCATTTCGCTCCCCTTGATTGCGACCCTGCTCCTTGGAGCCGGCGCCTGCGCCGAGCCCGCTGACATCAATCGCGTCCAGCCGGACCTCGTGAAGAAGTCGGACCTGGAGGGCGAGTGGTACTCGCTCGGCACGGTGACGCGCGCTCCCTTCGCGTCGCATTATGTCTTCCCCGGCCTCCAGGGCGCGCTCGAGCGCGGCGTCTGGGAAGTCGAGAGGGACAATCTCGTCTTCTACCGCACCTACGAGGCCGTTCAAGGCGCCGACTCGCAGGGCGTGCGTAGCGACATCGATACGCCTCTCCTCGACAAGGAAGGCAACGTCGTCACCTACGACAAGACCTTGCCCGACGGCACCGTGAAGCGCGCGACGCGCTACGTCTACCGCGCGGCACCGATCAAGAAGTACGTCATCACCGGGCACTTCGACGTGCGCCGCCAGTACAACCCGATGACCGGCGAAGATGGCAACGTCATCACCGAGGATGCCAGCGAGAAGTTCTGGTATCAGCGCGACTACATGCGCATCGACTTCGGCGCCAACAGCGCCAGCAACTTCGCCGACCTCGCGTTCGGCCAGGCGCTGCCGGCGACGATGACGATGTACGAGGGCGAGGAGGCCCCCGAAGACCTCAAGTTCCGCATCGAGAACGACGGCAAGTACATGGACTTCGTCGTGCGTGGGCTGGTGCTCGCGCCGACGGAGTACTTCGAGGGCTACGGTTATGTGCCGACCTGCCTCTTCAGTCCCTGGTACGTCGGGGCCTACTACGAGTGCGACGAGGAGGAGATCCACATCCGCACGTCGTTCATGAAGGTGCCGGAGAACAATAGCTACAAGCCGCTCGACTGGAACGACCACATGCTGAACAAGTTCGGCTACTACCGGTCGGCCCGTTCGGAGTGGGACGAGTACTACGGCGAGACCTACAGCGGTGCTGATCGCTACATCCGTCGCTTCCGCATCTGGAAGGAATACATCGAGGGTGCCGACGGCAAGCTCGACTACAGCAAGATGGAGCCGAACCCGGTCGTCTACTACCTTTCACAGGACTTCCCGCGAGAGCTCGTGCGGGGCGCCATCGACCTCGGCAGACAGTGGAACGAGCCGTTCATGGAGGTCGTCGAGACCCGCATGAACAAGGACTACGACGGGCGTATGTTCGTCGTGTGCGAGAACTCGCAGGCTGAAGCCGACGCCGCGAAGGCCGCCAACCCCGACGCGCTCGTCGCCGAGACCGACAGCCGTTGGTGCAAGGATATGGACCACGCCAAGCGCATCGGCGACCTGCGCTACAACCTCCTCAACTCTGTGAACGAGCCGGTCCAGTACGGTCTCTATGGCTACGGCCCGATGCACCAGGACCCGATCACCGGCGAGACGATACACGCCAACTCGCACCAGTACACGGCCAACCTGCGCCTCGGTGCACGCACCGCGGTCGACATGATCGAGTACGTCTCGGGCGTGCAGAACTTCCGTGACATCACGGAGGCCAAAGCCATCGAGAGTTCGCTCAAGGCCAAGCGCGTCCGCGGCACCCAGGGTGGCCCGCACAAGCTGTCGGGCGATGCCTCGGCCTATGTCGGTGAAGCGGCGACGGTCGTCGGCGCCGAAATCTCGGCCCAGATGAGTAGTGCTGGCTTTGCCAGGACCGACCTCGACCTCGCGTCGGCCGGCATGAACCGCTTGCTCGGCACGGACGAGTACAGCTACCTCTGGCTCAATGAGGACATGGCGTCGATGGTCGGCATGCCAGTCGAGAAGCTCGGCACCCAGACCGGGGCGAACGCCAAGATCCTCGGCGACTTCGTGCACCCAGCCAACCTTGGTAGCGAGAAGATGCTGCTCTGGAAGATGGAGCAGGACATGCACGATGGGCAGCACGCGATGTGCAAGCGCGAGTTCTTCGATGACTCGTTCCGCGGCCTCGCCCTCGAGTACAAGGTCAAGTACGACCAGGCGATCTGCGAAGGCCTCCTCGCGCAGGAGCAGGCTGGTGCCGACTACGTCTTCGACTTCGAGGCGTTCAAGCAGCCGGGTGCCCGTTGCGACGCCGACGCGAGCGTCTGCGGCGCCAACGCGACCTGCCAGTTCATCGACCAGGGCGAAGTCCAGGGGAACTATTGCGTCACCGCCTGCAGCGCGGGCGCACTCTTCGACCAGCTCCGCCAGGAGATCCGCCGCGTCAATCAGATAAGCGTCGCGACCTACTGGGATCCGGACGCACTCTATTCCGATACGAAGGACGCGCGCGTCGCCGCGAGCCAGCAGGCGGCCCGCAAGCTCGTCGAGGACATGCGCGAGAAGACCTTCCTCGATGTGTTCGACCGCATGTGGTCGACCGTCGCGATGCACGAGGTCGGGCACAATGTCGGCTTCCGCCACAACTTCGCCTCGTCGACCGACGCGCTGAACTTCTTCCCGAAGTACTGGGAGTTGAAGGGTCGTGACACCGGTGGCAAGTGGGACCCGTACGCACTCTTCGACACCGACACCGAGAGCCAGACCGTCAACAAGATGCGCGAGTACCAGCAGACCTCCATCATGGAGTACTCGAGTTCGTTCAACGCCCGCGATCAGGGCCTCGGCTCGTATGACCGCGCCGCGGTGCTCTACGGCTACGGTGAGCTCGTCGAGGTGTTCGAGAACCCGCCCGCGTTCTCCGAGTGGGAGAAGTACCTGGCTGACCCCGTTACCGAGAACCCTGATCAGTTCCCGGTCGAGTCGCGCCGTGAACAGCCGCTGGCCAAGGCGCTCGACAAGGTCCACCACACGAACTACCCCGATCTCTTCGGCGGCGTGGACAACATGCTCGATCGCAAGGTCGTCGATGCCCACGCGACGGCTGACCTGAGCAAGCCGTGCAAGCAGCACGACAGCCCCTATGACACGGCAGTGTGCGGTGGTGGCGGCTCGTTCTGCGCCCCTTACCCGGACGGCTTCTACTGCACGCGCCCCGACATGGTCGAGGTGCCGTTCCGCTTCTGCTCGGACGAGTACAACTGGACGACCCCGACCTGCCAGACCTGGGACGAAGGTGTCGACCCGTTCGAGATCACCAACAACTCGATCGCCGACTACGAGGCCTACTGGCCGTTCTGGGCCTATCGGCGTGACAACGATCTGTTCAACCCGGGCACATCTTACTGGGGCCGCGTCCAGTACGAGATGTACGGTTACCGCAAGCAGTTCGAGCACTGGGCGCTGGACTATGCACGCTACAACCACAACGACTGGTGGCAGAAGCGTTACGGCACCCCATGGCACCTCGACGAGAACGGCGGGCTTGGCGCGACCCTCGCGGCCAAGGCGATCTTCACCCACCTGGCGAACATCTTTGGCCGCCCGAGCGACGCGTTCTACGGCTTCAACACAAACCGCCGCACCTACGAACCGGTCGTCGACAATGGCTTCAACCAGTACACGAACATCTTCCAGGTGCGTGAGGACATGGGTGCCCGCCCGATCTACCCGAGCTACGACTTCTCAGGCTACATCTTCGTCCCGTACCGGGCTGGCACGTTCTACGATCGCCTCGCAGCGATGATGTACATGTCCTATCCAACGACCATGTCCACTGTCGCCGTCGACCGCACCTACGACGTCAAGCGTTTCCGCTTGAACTTCGCGACGGTGTGGCCGCAACGCGTGCACAACCTGTTTGCCGGCATCATCGGCGGCAACCCCGAGATGTACGGCTGGTGCATCGAGCACGACGGCATCCCGCCGACCGAGCTCGACGCCGATGGCGACCCAGGCACCGGCGACCCGACGGTGGTCAAGCCACGCCTCTGGTTCGGCACCCAGGCCGAGCTCGACGACTACTACTCGAACTGCGTGCCGCTCGATCCGGAGCCACTCTACGACTTCCCGACGACCCAGTACCGACTGCCCGCTCTCGCGGCCATCTACGGCTTTGGCTGGATGAGCGGCACCTACGACCGCTCGTTCACCGACCGCAATCGCCTGTGGCTCGAGGGCGACGGCAGCGACGTGTCGATACCGCCTGGATTCGAGACCGTAACCTTCACGGAACCATTCTCGGGCAAGACCTACACGGCATCGTACGACCCAACCGAGGAAGACCCGACGTCGCCCGTCGACGCGCGCGACATCGTGCCTGCCGACGACTTCGAAAACCAGAGCGTCCGCTACTGGCCGGCGGCCCGCATGGTCGTCGAGGCCCAGCGTCGCCTCGACAAGCTGCGCGCGTCGAACACCCCCGAGTTCTTGCGCTCTTACCAGGAGATCGTCGGGCGTCTCGAGATTGTGCGTGGTCTCTACCGCTACTTCGACTTCGGCTTCTGATAGCTCTCCAATGACAGAGAAGGCCCGGCGATCGCGAGATCGCCCGGGTGGGGTCAGGACTACCCGATAGAGACCTAAGTATCTGAAAGTAATCGGAACCGGGACGGGCAGGTGCAGGACTACTCGATAGAGACCTAAGTACCTGAAATGAAACCGAGCCAGTCAGATAGCCTGCCCACAGACAACGCATCGCGCCCGGCCGCTGGAACCCCCCAGCCTCACAGCCATCGAAACGAAGTCAGATCTTGGCCGACCCTTTCCGGATCGCTGCGACCCACGCCCCGCTGCCACCCATGTAAGCAGGTGCCGCATGCACCTCGCGCACCTCGGACCGATGCTCTTCTACGAGCCAACGCTCAACGAGTGGTCTGAGCACGGCTTCGCCACGATCACTACGCAGGCCACGTCCCACGATGATCGTGACGATCTCCCACCCTTCGACGTGCGCTTCCTTGATGAAGTCGGCGAGCTTCGATCGCGCGACCCTTTGAGTGCTACCGTGCAGATCGAGCACAGCATCACTCTCGATCTCGCCGCGCCTCAACCTTCGCGCGAGGTCTTCAGTCGCGGGATTGGCCCGGGTCGTGGTGGCCGCCTCGCGACGATCGACGGGCGGCGAACCGAGACCCAGCATCGCCTCGGCAAACTCCTGAGCCTCTCTTTCGCTCGCGACATATCGGGAGCGGTCGAGCGGCTTGGGTACCTCAGGCATCCCGTCCCCGGCCTGGGCAGCATCGCTTGCGCCGGGAAGCTGCTTTACCGGAGCGACTTTCGCGAGGTCCATTGCGGGTCCCTTCGACGATCGCATCACCGCCTCGAAGTCCACGTCTTCGGTGACCGTGACCCCCTCCGGTCGAGGCTTCATCGGACGCGCTGCGGCGCGCGCACCCCGCTTGGTGCCAAGGGTGTCCATCGCCAGCTCGAAGAGATCTTCGTCATCGCTCATGCGACGAATCTGCCCGACACGTGGGCTCGCGTCACCCGCTGATCGCAAAGGCGCAGGCATCGCGTGGGCGCGGGCATCGGCGCGGGCGCGGGTGCGGGAGAGGGCGAGCGCGGGCGAGGGCGAGCGCGGGCGAGGGCGAGCGCGCAGGCGAGGGCGCGGGCGGGCGTGGGCGTGGGCGTGGCGTGCACCACGGTTGACGCCCCGATCCTCAGAGGCCATGGTCCGCCCGATGACCCGCCTCTTCGGAACCAACGCGGTCGAGGACATCCTCGCCCAGGCCCCAGACGCGATCCGCGGTATCCTTCACGCGGCTCGCCTGGACCCCGATGCGCGTCGTATCGTGGACGCGGCTCGCGCCGCCGGCATCCCGGTGCGCGAAGCCACACACGACGAGCTGCATCAACGGTCAGGCGGCCGTGGTGGCACCGCAATCGCGGCTGATCTCAAGATCGCAGCGGCGCTCGACCCGGCGACTCTCGACCCGGCCGTGCACCCGCTCGTAGTTGCTCTCGACCAGGTGACCGACCCCCACAACCTCGGCGCGATCCTGCGATCGGTCGCGGCCTTTGGGGGCGCCGCAGTCATCGTCCCCAAAGACCACGCTGCCCCGCTCAACGATGCCGCCATGCGCGCATCGGCCGGCGCCGCCGCACACATTCCGATCGCGCGTGTCACGAACCTGGCGCGTACACTGGACGCGCTTCACGACGATCAAGGCTATTGGCCCTGCGCGGTCAGCCACGATGCAACGGCCGACGCCTGGTCGACCGACCTCGCGAGCCTACCGCTCGTGCTGGTGCTCGGCGCCGAAGGGGCAGGGCTGCGACCACTCGTCAGGCGCGCATGCAAGCTCGCCGTGCGCATTCCGATCACGAGCCGCGTCGGGTCGCTCAACGTCTCGGTCGCGGCGGGCGTGGCGCTCGCGGAAGTGGCCCGCCAACGCAGCGCCCGCGCCGCTAAAAGCGCGTCGATGGGCGACCGGATCAGCGACTGAAGAAAGGGTCGTTGACACCGCCAAGTGCCTCCCCTATAAGGCGCCCCGTTGCGCGGCGCCGTTCACACGGCTCGGTGCTGACGTAGCTCAGTTGGTAGAGCAGCTGCCTTGTAAGCAGCAGGTCGCGGGTTCGAGTCCCACCGTCAGCTCTCCAACCCGGTTCTTTTCAAAGTTGGATATCGTCGGGCCGTTTCAAACGGAGGGGTTCCCGAGTGGCCAAAGGGATCAGACTGTAAATCTGACGGCTTACGCCTTCGAAGGTTCGAATCCTTCCCCCTCCACTCCCACGTCCTGCCCTGCGCGCCCCCCGGGTCCTCCGGCAGCGCGCGCGGCATCAACGTCGCGGGAATAGCTCAGTGGTAGAGCATCAGCCTTCCAAGCTGAGGGCCGCGGGTTCGATCCCCGTTTCCCGCTCCAGAACGGTCCCATGCCTGCGTAGCTCAGTGGTAGAGCACTTCCTTGGTAAGGAAGAGGTCGTCGGTTCAAGCCCGATCGCAGGCTCCAAGTATCGTTGCGGTGGTGCCTTCTTCATGCGAAGAGGGCGCCACGGCAGCGATGCACCCGACGACATCGAACGCACCGGAAGGTCTTCCCCTGCTAAGAGGTACACGACATGGCAAAAGAGAAATTCGTCCGTAACAAGCCCCACCTGAACGTGGGAACCATTGGCCACGTGGACCACGGCAAGACGACCTTGACCGCGGCGATCACGAAGGTCCAGGCCATGAAGGGCAAGGCCAAGTACACGGCCTATGACGCCATCGACAAGGCGCCGGAAGAGAAGGCTCGTGGCATCACGATCTCGACCGCGCACGTCGAATACGAGTCGGACAAGCGCCACTACGCGCACGTCGACTGCCCGGGCCACGCCGACTACATCAAGAACATGATCACCGGCGCGGCGCAGATGGACGGGGCAATCCTCGTCGTGTCCGCGGCCGACGGTGCGATGCCCCAGACGCGTGAGCACATCCTGCTCGCCCGCCAGGTCGGCGTTCCGTACATCATCGTGTTCATGAACAAGGTCGACATGGTCGACGACTCGGAGCTCCTCGACCTGGTCGACATGGAGGTGCGTGAGCTCCTCGACAAGTACCAGTTCCCGGGCGACAAGACCCCGATCATCCGTGGTTCGGCCCTCAAAGCCCTCGCCGCGACGAAGGCGGACGACCCGGATGTGGCTTGCATCATCGAGCTGATCACCGCGCTCGACACCTACATCCCCGAGCCGCAGCGCGACGTGGATCGCGACTTCATCATGCCGATCGAAGACGTCTTCTCGATCTCGGGCCGTGGCACCGTCGTGACCGGCCGTATCGAGCGCGGCCGCATCAAGATCGGCGACGAAGTCGAGATCGTCGGCATCAAGGACACGGTCAAGACGATCGTGACTGGCGTCGAAATGTTCCGGAAGCTGCTCGATGGCGGGCAGGCCGGTGACAATGTCGGTTGCCTCCTGCGCGGCACCAAGAAAGAAGACGTCGAGCGCGGCCAGGTTCTGGCCAAGCCCGGCTCGATAAAGCCGCACAAGAAGTTCAAGGCTGGTACCTACATCCTCTCGAAGGAAGAGGGTGGGCGTCACACCCCGTTCTTCAACGGCTACCGCCCGCAGTTCTACTTCCGCACGACCGACGTGACTGGCACCTGCCAGCTCGCTGAGGGTGTCGAGATGGTCATGCCGGGCGACAACGTCCAGATGGTGATCAATCTCCTCCAGCCGATCGCCATGGACAAGGGCCTCCGCTTCGCGATCCGCGAGGGCGGCCGTACCGTCGGCGCTGGCGTCGTGGACGAGATCATCGAGTAATCCTCCGGGACTCTCGACCTCCAGAAGGGAGGTGGCCTTCGCGGTCACCTCCCTTTTGCTTTTATTGCGGTGTCCTTCGAGTCCAGGCTTCGCCATCGTGCGAAGGCCGCCCATGCCGTCTCGAACCCTACGTTCGAGAGACCTTGTTTTGCTGCTTGACGCTTCGCGTAAGCTGACGTTATACGCCCCCGCCCATGCGGTCCGGACCTTCGGATCGCCTGTTCTTGCGGTGCCCGCTCTGTGGCCCGCCCAATTGGAGACCCGACCATGGCCAAGGCTGGCAATCGCGTGATCGTGACCCTCGAATGCACCGAGGCCCGCGCGCTGGGCAAGTTCCCGAGCCGCTACAGCACGACGAAGAACAAGAAGACGACGCCGAAGCGGATCGAACTCAAGAAGTACAACCCTGCCCTGGGTCGACACACGATCCACCGCGAGACCAAGTAGTCACTGGAGTGGCTCGCATGGGCTTGTCCTAAGGCCGCGCAGTCCAGCGTGGTTCTTGCTTGACAGCCTCGCGAAGCCGCTCCTATTGTCCGCCCGCTTTGGCGCCCGGCTCTCGCCGCAGGTCCAAAGCGGCTCTGTTCGCGACTGGTCCGGCCTCCGGTCCAATTCGCGAAAAGCGCGTGGGCAGCCTCACTTCGTGAGGCCAAAGTCCACGATCCATAGGCAAGTAGCTCAGCTGGTAGAGCACCGGACTCCAAATCCGGCGGTCGGGGGTTCGATCCCCTCCTTGCCTGCCACTCCCCCGCGAGTGGCCGAAGATTCGGCCCTCGCTTTTCCGCTAGGTCATCAAGGCCATGAGCGTCGCACGCTACGTCAACCTTTCGTTCGTCGTCATCGGACTCGCCCTTTACATCATCCTGGGCGAGGTGATTTCGGCGCTGCTCGGCATCTTCGGGTCGAGCACCAATTTCCAGGTGCTGGGCGCGAACTTCCGCCTATCGCACCTGCTCGCCATGCTCGCGTCGATCGGCGTCGCCATCTGGCTTCGCAGAAACGACAAGGTCCACACCTACGCCATGGAAGTCGGCAGCGAGCTGTCGAAGGTCACATGGCCAACGTGGAAGGATACCAAGCGAGCGACCCTCGTCGTGATCATCACGACGCTCGTGATCGCTAGCATCCTGGGCCTCCTAGATCTCGCCTGGGGCGCCGTAACACGCGCCTTCTACTCCTGAGCGCAACCCGCGACACCTCTTGGAGAGCGCGATGGAGAACGAGAAGAAGATGCACTGGTACGCGTTGGGGACCCTCTCCGGGATGGAGAAGAAGGCTCGCGAGCTGCTGCTCGAGGGTATCCGTCAGAGCGGCGTCGCTGATCGCTTCGGCGAAGTGCTGCTCCCGACCGAGAAGGTGGTCGAACTCGCCGGCGGCAAAAAGCGCCAGCGCGATCGGCTGATCATCCCGGGCTACATGTTCGTGCAGATGGTCCTCGACGACGAGACCTGGCACCTCGTCAAGAACACGCAGAAGATCATCGGCTTCATTGGGGACGACAAGAATCCCAAGCCGATGAGCGAGAAGGAAGTCGGCCGCCTGCGCCAGGACACCGAAGAGGGCGCCGTTCGTCCGAAGGCCAAGCAGACCTTCGAAGAGGGATCGAACGTCCGGGTCGTCGACGGTCCGTTCCTCAACTTCAGCGGCGTCGTCGAAGAGGTCATGCCGCAGAAGCAGAAGGTCCGCGTGCTGGTCAGCATCTTCGGGCGCGCGACCCCGGTCGAGCTCGACTTCATGCAGATCGAGCGGATCTAAGTCCCGCGGGCATGATGCCGACTCAATGAGTCACAATATGTGCGGAGAGCTGCCTGGCAGTGCCCGCGAGATCGAAATCGAGGGCAGCCGCCGAGCTGCCTTCAGTCCAGGCTTCGCCATCTCGCGAAGGCCTTCGCGAAAGAATCACGGCGCCGGTGGCATGAGCTGACCGAGCCGTTTGGGAGATAGGCACCATGGCTAAGAAGATCACCGGCTACATCAAGCTCCAGGTTCCCGCAGGCAAGGCGAACCCGTCGCCCCCAGTCGGCCCGGCGCTCGGCCAGCACGGCGTGAACATCATGGGCTTCTGCAAGGAGTTCAACGCTCGCACGCAGAAAGACATGGGCATGATCATCCCGGTCGTGATCACTGTGTATGCCGATCGCTCCTTCACCTTCATCACCAAGACCCCGCCGGCCTCGGACCTCATCAAGAAGGCCCTGAAGATCGAGTCGGGTTCGGGCGTTCCGAACCGCACCAAGGTCGGCAAGCTCTCGAAGGCGCAGCTCAAGGAGATCGCCGAGAAGAAGCTGCCGGACCTCTACGACTACGACGTCGCGACGGCGATGAAGACGATCGCCGGGACCGCCCGGTCGATGGGCGTCGACGTCGAGGCCTGATCTCGCCGCTGCGACCCACGGGGCCGGCGTCACTCGCTCCTCGACGCGGGGCGCGGGGCCAAAGGTCCCAGGTTCCAAAGGGCGTCTCAGCGCTCGCTTCGTTCGTTCCTTGGCAGTCCAGTATCGCCTTCGACTGCCTTGGCCAAGGGCTGCACGGGTCTCGGTGAGGAGATCATGCGGTGCGGATGCGACGAGCAAGGCCGCTCGCTGACTCTCTGCAAGAGTTTCGCCATCATGCTTGCCTCTTAGAAAGAGCTCTGGTAAGGAGCCCGGCCCCGGTCCGAAGTTGGCCCGCGGCAGACCATGTGAACGGCAGGAGATGTCTCCCACGAGGAGCATCGATTGCACTGCCAGGAGTTATCCGATGCCCAAGTCCGGCAAGAAGTACCGCGCTCTGCGCGAGAAGGTGCAGCCCGAAACCAAGTACGAGCTCGCCGACGCCGTGAAGCTCGTCAAGGAAGTCAGCTACTCCAAGTTTGACGGCACCTTCGAGATCGCGGTGCGCCTGAACGTCAACCCGCGACACGCCGACCAGATGGTCCGTGGCGCCGTCGTCCTGCCGCACGGCACCGGCAAGACGGTGCGCGTGCTCGTCTTCGCACGCGGCGACAAGGCGCGCGAGGCGACGGACGCCGGGGCCGACTTCGTCGGTGGCGACGACATCGTCGAGAAGATCAAGGAAGGCTGGATGGACTTCGACAAGTGCATCGCGACGCCAGACATGATGGGCACCGTCGGCAAGATCGGTCGCCTGCTCGGGCCTCGCGGCCTGATGCCGAACCCGAAGTCGGGCTCGGTCACCTTCGACGTCGGTCAGGCCGTCGTCGAGGCCAAGGGCGGCAAGGTCGACTTCCGCGTCGAGAAGGCGGGCATCGTGCACGCCGGTATCGGCAAGGTCAGCTTCTCGGCCGAGAAGCTCACGGAGAATGCCAAGGCGCTCTTCGATCGCCTGCTCAAGCTGAAGCCCTCGTCGGTCAAGGGATCGTACGTCAAGGGTGTCACGTTGAGCGCGACGATGTCGCCGGGCGTGCGCGTGAACTACAGCCCGCTCATGGGCGACATCCTCTAAGATCTCGCGACGGCTGACCTTTCGAGGGCGGCCCGAGCAAGTGGTGTGGTGGTCGGCCTGGATCACCTCGGAACCGACAGGGACCGATCGAGCGAGTGAGCAGGGCACATGCCGTGTCCTGCGAGCAGAGATAGTGAGAGCCGGGTTCGTCCGGTCGTTGGTCGTCCTAGAAGTCGGTGGCCTGGCCTTGAAGGAGCGGTGAAAGCCGCTTCGCCGATGGAGATGATGAACGGTCCGAACGGAACAGAAACGTCTCGGTCGGGTGAGAGGGAGACCTCGAACCAGACCAAGTAAACGGTTGGCGGCACGGTCGGCCAGGCCTCTCGAAGGATAAGAGAATGAACCGACAGGAAAAATCCGAGGAAATCGGCGCGCTGAAGAAGCTCCTGGACGGCGCACAAATCGCGGTCGTGGCGGACTACGCCGGGCTCACCGTCTCATCGATGGTCGAGCTTCGGTCGGAGCTCCGCAAGTCCCAGGGTCGCTATCGCGTCGTGAAGAACACGCTCGCCAAGATCGCGACCCAGGAGACCGAGCTCAAGGGGTTGCATTCCAGCCTCAAGGGCCCGGTCGGCATCGTCTACACCAAAGGCGATGCGGCAGGGACCGCGAAGACGGTCACGGCGTTTGCCAAGACCCACCCGGAGTTCAAAGTCCGTGGTGGCGTTCTTGCGGACGGCACCGTGCTCAATGCGCAGGGCATCGAAGCCCTCTCGAACCTCCCTGGCAAGGACCAGCTGCGGGCGATGTTGCTCGGAACCCTCATGGGCGTTCCGACCAAGCTCGTCGGCATCTTCGCGGCCGTGCCTGGTGGATTCGTGCGGCTCCTGGCTGCTCGTCAGCGGGCGCTCTCGGGCGAGGCCTGAAAGCTTCGTCCGTCCTTGGCGTCACGCACTGACGTCGCCATGGCCAACCAACCCAACCGTTTGAACTTAGAAGGATAACTCACATGTCTATCAGCATCGATCAGGTCAAGGAATTCCTCGGCAAGATGTCCGTCCTCGAGCTCGCACAGCTCACGAAGGACCTCGAGTCGGCCTGGGGCGTCTCGGCGGCGGCTCCCGTGGCTGCGGCTGCGGCGGGTCCGGCGGCTGCGGCTGCTCCAGTGGCCGAAGAGAAGACCGAGTTCGACGTCGTCCTCAAGGAGACCGGCGCCAACAAGATCCAGGTCATCAAGGTCGTGCGCGAGCTGACCGGTCTTGGCCTCAAGGAAGCGAAGGACGCCGTCGACGGCGCCCCGACGACCCTGAAGGAAGGCATCTCGAAGGGCGACGCCGACGCGATGAAGACCAAGCTCGAGGGCGCTGGCGCCAAGGTCGAGATCAAGTGATTGCGGCCGGCTGGGGGAGGGGGCGTGCTTCGGTGCGCCTCCTCTCTCCGGCCGGACCTGCCAAGTGGCAGGGTTGGTCGGCGGGGTCGCAAGTCCAAAGGTCGTGCCTAATGGGTTCGATGCTTTAGCGGTTCCGGGGATGAAGCTTTCATACATAGCGGCTCATGCGGAAGCAGGAGTCGATTCAAGGGCGGCATGACGCCCGATGCACGATGTGGTCGCGCCTGAGCTTTGGCCCGCGACCCTGACGACAAAATAGACGGGAGGAGTGATGGTTTCGCGCACCCTGAAGGATCTCCGAATCCGGAAGAACTTCGCCAAGGTCCCGAGAATCGTTGGTATCCCGGACTTGATCAGCATCCAGAAGAGCTCCTACGAGAAGTTCCTGCAGAAGGACGTCTCGCCTGAGAAGCGTGAGGATGTCGGGCTCCAGGCGATCTTCAAGAGCGTCTTCCCGATCCGCGACTTCAACAAGACGGCCGAGCTCGTCTTCGTGAGCTACCACCTCGAAGCGCCCAAGTACGACACCGACGAGTGCCGTAGCCGAGGCATGACCTTCGCGGCGCCGATCAAAGTGATGATCCGGCTCACCACGTTCGACACCGACGAAGCCGGCGTGCAGACGCTGCGCGACGCAAAGCAGCAGGAGGTCTACTTCGGCGAGATCCCGCTGATGACCGACAACGGCACGTTCATCATCAACGGTACCGAGCGCGTGATCGTCTCGCAGCTCCACCGCTCGCCGGGCGTGTTCTTCAGCCACGACAAGGGCAAGACCCACAGCTCGGGCAAGCTGCTGTACTCGGCGCGCGTCATCCCGTACCGCGGCTCGTGGCTCGACTTCGAGTTCGACCACAAAGATCTATTGTTCGTGCGCATCGACCGTCGCCGGAAGATGCACGCGACGGTGCTGCTGAAGGCGCTCGGCTACACCACCGAGCAGCTCCTCCAGATCTTCTACCGCACCGAGAAGATCCGCATCGCCCCCGATGGCCGGTTCTTCCGCCAGGTCGACTTCGAACTCTTGTCGAACCAGAAGGTCTCGCAGGACATTTTCGACCCGACGACCGGCACGATCATCGTCAAAAAGGGCAAGAAGCTCGGCCGGGCACTCATCCGCAAGATGAAGGACGCCGGTGTCATCGAGCTCGAGATGATCGAGGAAGACCTCTACGGCAAGGTCTTCGCAACGGACATCATCAACATGGAGACCGGTGAGGTTCGCTTCGACAGCAATCAGGAGGTGAACTCGGAGACGATCCAGCACCTCAAGGAAGATGGCATCGAAGAGTTCGAAATCCTCTTCATCGATCCCATCACCGCGGGCCCGTACCTGCGCGACACGTTGAAGGCCGACAAGATCACGAACGCCGACGAGGCGATCCTCGAGATCTATCGCCGCCTCCGTCCGGGCGATCCGTCGACCGTTCAGCAGGCCCGCCAGTACTTCAACAACCTCTTCTTCAACCCGAGCCGCTACGACTTGTCGGAAGTCGGCCGCGTGAAGATGAACCACAAGCTGCATGGTGGCGATCACTACGCGCAGGCTCCGATCCTCACAAACGAGGACATCGTCGCGACGATCATCTACTTGATCGAGCTCAAGAACGGTAAGCAGGGCTATTCGATCGACGACATCGACCACCTCGGCAACCGCCGCGTGCGGGCCGTCGGCGAGTTGATGGAGAATCAGTACCGCATCGGCCTCGTGCGGATGGAGCGTGCGATCAAGGAGAAGATGTCGGTGTCGCCCGAGCTCGAGACGGCGATGCCGCACGATCTCATCAACGCGAAGCCGGTGTCTGCGGTCGTCAAGGAGTACTTCGGCAGCTCGCAGCTCTCGCAGTTCATGGACCAGACCAATCCGCTGTCGGAAGTCACGCACAAGCGACGTCTCTCAGCGCTCGGGCCTGGCGGTCTGACGCGTGACCGCGCGGGCTTCGAAGTGCGCGACGTGCACTCGACCCACTACGGTCGCATCTGCCCGATCGAGACGCCGGAAGGTCCGAACATCGGCCTCATCGCGTCGCTCGCGACGTACGCCCGCGTCAACCGGCTCGGCTTCATCGAGACGCCGTACCTGAAGATCGAGGATGGCAAGGTCACCGACAACGTCGCCTACTACAACGCCCTCGAAGAGGCGAACGACACGATCGCACCTGCCAGCGGCAATCTGTCTGCGGACGGTACGTTCAATACCGAGCACGTCGCGGCGCGTGTGCATGGCGAGCTCGCGATCGTGCCAGCATCGCAGCCGACGCTGATGGACGTGTCGCCAAATCAGCTCGTGTCGGTCGCTGCGTCGCTCGTGCCGTTCCTCCAGAACGACGACGCGAACCGCGCGCTGATGGGCGCGAACATGATGCGTCAGGCGGTGCCGCTCCTGCGTACGTCGGCCCCGCTGGTCGGCACGTCGCTCGAGCCGATCGTCGCGGCCGACTCCGGCGTGACCGTCGTCGCCAAGAATGACGGTATCGTGGAGCAGGTCGAAGCCGAGCGCATCGTGATCCGACCCGACACGCTCGACACGCACCTCGATGCGGTGCCGGACATCTATCGGCTCATCAAGTACCAGCGCTCGAACCAGAATACGTGCATCAACCAGAAGCCAATCGTCCGGAAGGGCGACCGGGTGAAAGCTGGCGACGTGATCGCGGACGGGCCGGCGACTGAGCTTGGCGACCTGGCCCTCGGGCGCAACGTGGTCGTCGCGTTCATGCCGTGGGGCGGCTACAACTTCGAAGACTCGATCCTCATCTCCGAGAAGGTCGTGAAGGAGGACTTGTTCACCTCGATCCACATCGAGGAGTTCGAGAGCACCGCGCGCGACACGAAGCTCGGCAAGGAAGAGATCACGCGCGACATCCCGAACGTCAGCGAGGACGCCATGGCGCACCTCGACGAGTCGGGCATCGTTCGTATCGGCGCCGAGGTGAAGACGGGTGACATCCTCGTCGGCAAGATTACGCCCAAGGGTGAGTCGCAGCTCTCCCCTGAGGAGAAGCTGCTGCGCGCGATCTTTGGTGAGAAGGCCGGCGACGTTCGCGACACCTCACTGCGCATGCCTCCGGGCGTGAAGGGCACGGTCATCGACGCGCAGGTGTTCAGCCGTAAGGGCGTCGAGAAAGACACCCGCTCGGATCAAATCGAGCGCGCCGCCGAAGTCCGCATGCGCAAGGACATGGACGACGAGAACAAGATCCTGCGGCGTGCCGCGATGGGTCGCATCTCGAAGCTCCTCGATGGCGCCGTGACTTCCGCGAAGCTCATCGGTGACGAGAAGGACGTGCTCCTGCCGAAGGGCACGAGGCTCTCGTCCGAGGTCCTCGACAAGGTGCCGCACAAGTATTGGCGCGACATCCAGGTCGAGGAGGGCGACAAGATGAGCCAGACCATTGGACGCATCGTCCAGGGCCTGGAGGATGCGTCGAAGAAGGTCAGCGACCACTTCGAAGGCAAGATCGAGCGCCTCAAGAAGGGCGACGAGCTTCCGCCAGGCGTCATCAAGATGGTCAAGGTCTACGTCTCCATCAAGCGCAAGCTGCAGGTGGGCGACAAGATGGCCGGCCGTCACGGCAACAAGGGCGTCATCTCGCGCATCCTGCCGGAAGAGGATCTGCCGTACCTGCCGGACGGCACGCCGGTCGACGTCGTGCTCAACCCGCTCGGCGTGCCTTCGCGCATGAACGTGGGCCAGATCCTCGAGGTCCATCTCGGATGGGCGGCGCTGGGTCTTGGTCAGGCGGTTGGCCGCATGGTCGAGGAGAACACCTCGCCCAAGAAGGTCCGCGAGTTCCTGACGAAAACGGTTTTCAACGACCCCGACTCGCTCAAGATCGTGAAGGGCCTGACCGATGCGGACGTGAGTCGGCTCGGCTGGATGCTGCGCTTCGGCGTGCATGTGGCGACGCCCGTCTTCGACGGCGCAACCGAAGTCGAAATCCGCGATCTGCTCGAGAAGGCTGGTCACCAGCGCTCGGGTCAGACGGTGCTCTTCGACGGGCGCACCGGCGAGGCGTTTGACGAGGATGTGACGGTCGGCGTGATGTACATGCTGAAGCTGCATCACCTGGTCGACGACAAGATCCACGCCCGGTCGATCGGACCCTACTCGCTCGTCACGCAGCAGCCGCTCGGCGGCAAGGCCCAGTTCGGTGGCCAGCGTCTGGGCGAGATGGAAGTGTGGGCGATGGAGGCGTACGGCGCCGCCTATGCCCTGCAGGAGTTCCTGACGGTCAAGTCGGACGACGTGGTCGGTCGGACGCGTGTGTACGAGGCGATCGTCAAGGGCGAGCACACGCTCGAGCCGGGACTGCCCGAGTCCTTCAAGGTCCTCCTGAAGGAGCTGAAGGCGTTGGCGCTGGACGTAGAGCTCATCGAGGACGACATCGGCGGGCAGCGCGGCGGCGCGCGTCCGTAAGCATCCGGAATCTTTGGCAGAATCTCCCCAGCGACGAGGTTTCTGGGGCGCGTTCGACATGGAAATGAGCGAGCCCGTCTCGGGCGACGCGAGTGACATGGAGCACGTGCTCAGCCCAGGAACCGAAGCGCGGGAACCAAATAGAAAGGGGAAAGCAGCATGAAAGACTTTTTCAACTTCTACGAGAAGCCGAAAGACCCGCTCAGCTACACGGCCGTCAAGATCGGCCTCGCTTCGCCGAAGAAGATCCTCGAGTGGTCGTTTGGCGAGGTGAAGAAGCCGGAGACCATCAACTACCGGACGTTCAAGCCGGAGCGTGATGGCCTCTTCTGCGCGAAGATCTTTGGGCCCGTGAAAGACTACGAGTGCATCTGCGGCAAGTACAAGCGCATGAAGCATCGCGGCATCGTGTGCGAGAAGTGCGGCGTCGAGGTGATCCAGGCGAAGGTCCGTCGTGACCGTCTCGGCCACATCAACCTCGCGACGCCGGTCGCGCACATCTGGTTTCTGAAGTCGCTGCCCTCGCGCATCGGCAACCTGCTCGACATCAGTTTGAAGGACCTCGAGAAGGTCCTCTACTGCGTCGCCTACGTGGTGCTCGACCCGGGCGATACCGAGTTCGAGGTCGGCCAGATCCTGGCCGAGGAGCAGTACGAGGAGATCATCAGGGAGAAGGGCGAGAGTGCGCTCGAGGTCGGCATGGGTGCCGAGTCGATCCGCGAGCTGCTCGAGTCGTTGGACATCGAAGGTCTCGGGGCCGAGCTCCGTGGCGCGATGCGTGAGGCTCGCTCGGAGGCGAAGCGCAAGAAGATCGCCAAGCGCCTGAAGGTCGTCGAGGCCTTCAAGGACTCGGGCAACGAGCCGTCGTGGATGGTGCTGACGACCCTGCCGGTGCTGCCGCCGGACCTGCGGCCTCTCGTCCCGCTCGACGGTGGGCGCTTCGCGACCTCAGATCTCAATGATCTCTACCGCCGCGTTATCAACCGCAACAACCGCCTGAAGCGCCTGCTCGAGCTGAACGCGCCGGAGATCATCATCCGGAACGAGAAGCGCATGTTGCAGGAGGCGGTCGACGCGTTGTTCGACAACGGCCGCCGCGGCAAGACGATCACGGGCCCGAACAAGCGCCCGTTGAAGTCGCTGTCCGACTTGCTCAAGGGCAAGCAGGGCCGCTTCCGCCAGAACCTGCTCGGTAAGCGCGTCGACTACTCGGGGCGTTCGGTCATCGTCGTCGGTCCGGAGCTCAAGCTCCACCAGTGCGGCCTGCCGAAGAAGATGGCGCTCGAGCTGTTCAAGCCGTTCGTCTACAACAAGCTCGAAGAGAAGGGCTTCGTCACGACGATCAAGAGCGCCAAGAAGCTCGTCGAGAAAGAGAAGCCGGAGGTGTGGGACATCCTCGCGGAAGTGATCCGTGAGCATCCCGTGCTCTTGAACCGCGCACCGACGCTGCATCGTCTCGGCATCCAGGCGTTCGAGCCGGTGCTGGTCGAAGGCAAGGCTATCAAGATCCATCCGCTCGTGTGCACGGCGTTCAACGCCGACTTCGACGGCGATCAGATGGCCGTGCACGTGCCGCTGTCGGTCGAGGCGCAGATGGAGGCGCGCGTGCTCATGATGAGCACGAACAACCTGCTGTCGCCCGCGTACGGAAAGCCGATCATCAACCCGTCGCAGGATATCGTGCTGGGTCTCTATTATATGACCCGGCCGCGCGAGTTCGCGCGTGGAGAAGGCAAGCGCTTCTCCAACATGGCCGAGGTCCGCGCCGCGTACGACTCGGGTGTGGTCGCGCTGCAGGCGAAGATCTTCTGCCGCATCGACGGCCAGATGTGGGACACGACCACCGGCCGCGTGCTGCTCAATGAGGTCGTGCCCGACGAGATCCCGTTCGAGGCGATCAACCGCACGCTCGGCAAGAAGGAGCTCGGCGGTCTCATCGACCGCGTGTTCCGCGACGCCGGCAGCAAGGCCACGGTGCTCCTCGCCGACGCTCTGCGTACCCACGGGTACGAGCAGTCGACGCACTCGGGCGCCTCGATCTCGATCGAAGACCTGCTCATCCCCGATGAAAAGAAGAAGGTATTGGCGAAGTCGCAGAAGGAGATCGACGAGATCGACAACTCCTACCGCGAAGGCCTCATCACCGATGGCGAGCGCTACAACAAGGTGATCGACATCTGGGCCGCGGCCTCGGAGCAGATCGCCGAAGCGATGATGAAGGGCATCCGCACCGAGACGGTCCGGGCGCCCGAGGGCAAGGAGACGCGCGAGCAGGCGTCCTTCAACTCGATCTTCATGATGGCCGACTCGGGCGCACGAGGTTCGGCCCAGCAGATTCGGCAGCTGGCCGGTATGCGAGGCCTCATGGCCAAGCCGTCCGGTGAAATCATCGAGACGCCGATCACCGCGAACTTCCGCGAGGGTCTGACGGTCCTCCAGTACTTCATCTCGACCCACGGCGCGCGTAAGGGCCTGGCCGACACGGCGTTGAAGACCGCCAACTCGGGCTACCTCACGCGTCGTCTCGTCGACGTCGCCAACGACGCCGTGGTGATGGCGTTCGATTGCCAGACTCTCGACGGTGTGGACATCGAGCCGATCCTCGAAGGTGGTGAAGTCGTGGAGCCGCTCTCGGAGCGTATCCTCGGCCGCGTCGCGCTCGAGGACATCGTCGATCCGATCACCAACGAGGTGCTCGTCGCGGCGAACGAGGAGATCAACGAGGTGCGCGTCGAGCGCATCGAGAACGCGGGCCTCGACAAGGTCAAGATCCGTTCGACCCTGACCTGCCAGACCCGTGGCGGCGTGTGCGTCTTCTGCTACGGGCGTGACCTGTCGCGCGGCAAGATGGTCAACATCGGCGAGGCGGTCGGCGTCATCGCGGCGCAGTCGATCGGCGAGCCGGGCACTCAGCTCACGATGCGTACCTTCCACGTCGGTGGCGCGGCCCGTGCGCGTGCCGAGCAGTCGACCCTCGAGGTGCGCAACGAAGGCCTCATCGTCTTCCGGAATCTGCAGACGGTGGCACGTGCCGACGGCGCGCTCATCGTCATGAACCGGACTGGCGAGCTCGCAGTCGTCGACGACAACGGTCGCGAGAAGGAGCGCTACCCGGCCACCTACGGCGCCAAGCTGTCGGTAAAGCTCGGTGATCGCGTCGTGAAGGGCCAGCCGATCGCTGAATGGGACCCATTCACCAACCCGATCCTGACCGAGCAGGCCGGTATCATCAAGTACGTCGACATCGAGGAAAATCTCTCCGTCAAGGAGGAGGTCGACGAGGTGACGGGTCTGTCGCGCAAGGTGATCATCGAGTCGAAGGGCGACCTCCGACCGGGGATCGAGATCCGTGGCGAAGACGGCAAGGCGATTAAAGACACCAAGAAGGGCGCGGGCGGCGTCGTCTACATGCTGCCCGTGGGCGCCAATATCAACGTGCTCAACGGCGCGGTGGTGTCGGCCGGCGACATCCTCGCCAAGATCCCGCGCGAAACCACGAAGACCAAGGACATCACCGGCGGTCTGCCGCGTGTCGCCGAGCTCTTCGAGGCCCGTAAGCCGAAGGAAGTCGCCCAGATCGCCGAAATCGATGGCTACATCTCGTTTGGCAAGGACACCAAGGGCAAGCGCAAGGTCGTCATCACCCCCGAGATCGGCGATCCGGCCGAGTACTTGATCCCCAAGGGCAAGCACATCTCGGTGCATGAAGGCGACTACGTGCACGCCGGCGATCTCCTGATGGACGGCTCGGCCAACCCGCACGACATCCTCCGGGTGAAGGGCGAGAAGGAGCTGGCGAAGTTCCTGGTGACCGAGATCCAGCAGGTCTATCGACTGCAGGGCGTCAAGATCAACGACAAGCACATCGAGATCATCGTGCGCCAGATGCTGCGCTGGGTGCGCATCATCGAGGTCGGCGACACCAACTTCCTGGTGAACGAGCAGGTCGAGCGTTGGCGCTTCGAGGCCGAGAACAACTCGGTGCTCGCGCGTGGCGGTGAGCCGGCGACGGCGGAGCCGATCATGCTCGGTATCACCAAGGCGTCGTTGTCGACGGACTCGTTCCTGTCGGCGTCTTCCTTCCAGGAGACGACCAAGGTCCTCACCGAGGCCGCGATCAGCGGCAAGATGGATCCGCTCCTCGGCCTCAAGGAGAACGTCGTGATGGGGCGGTTGATCCCGGCCGGCACGGGCGTGCCCGTGTATGACCGCATGGGTGTTGCGCTCCGCCCCGATGCGGAGGGAGCGGACTTCGTGCCGCGCCGGGCCGGCGCTTCGTAAGCTGACCTGAGAAGGTCTCGAGAAGGGCAGCCATTCGTGGCTGCCCTTTTTGTTGCCCGCGCCCACGCCCTCGCCCTCGCTCGCGCCCACGCCCGCGCGCCCTCGCCCACGCTCGCGCTCAAGCCCCACGCCCTCCCGCTTGCCTCTCCCCGCCCGAGGCGATACTCCTCCGCCAGCTCGCATGCCGACCCGTCACCCGATCGTCCTCGCCCTTGCGGTCTCGCTGCTCGCGAGCGCGTGCGGCGATGCGGTTGATGCAACCTTCGTCGATCCCGCCACCCCGCCCGAAACCACCGATTTCAAGGCCGATCGCAGCATCTCGCGGCCGCTGAAGTTCGTGCCGATCGACGCGCGCCATGCACTTTCGGGCTCGGCCCGTGCGACCTTGCTCGCAGCCCTTGCATCGCTCGATCGGACTGCTCGCGTAGGCACGGCGGCCCGTCAGAAGAAGCTTGCCGCCGAGACCCTGGCGCGCATCCAGGCTGGCGACGTGCTCATCGGCGCGCTCGACGACGCGCGCGGAGCCGACCTCTGGCACATGTGCAAGGACCTCGACGATCAGCGTGCCTGCCCCACCGCGACGCCGCCAGGCGACCCGGGCTGGGCCGGCAATGCGACCTTGTTCGCGGCCCTACGCCGCGACCTGGACGGGTACACCTGGGGCAATCGTCTTTACTTCAACTTCGGCACCACGCTCGTCGCCGAGGCGCTCGCGACGACGCTCGTGCACGAGGTCGATCACGCGCTCAATCGTTCCGAGTGCTCCTATTACGAGGACTACTTCGGGCACGTCGTCGACCCGACGCTGGCCTTCCTCGAGGAGTACCGCGCGTTCGTCGCCGAGTGTGTCTACAAGCGCGGCAAAGGCGCCACTGCTGCGCGCTGTGACGTGTCGGCCAATGCCGAGCTCGTCGCCCGCGAGTACGGGTTCACCCCCGATCTCTCGTCAATCCTCGATCCTGCTGACGTGGCGCGCGGGACCCGCCCGATCGCGGAAGGCCTCTTCGCAGATGACGGTGCCTTCGGTGCCTTCATCCCGACGACCGCCTCGTGGCCAAGGGATTTCGCTGAGTGCGAAACACCTCCATGATATCGGTGGCTCCTTCTCACTCGCCCGCCGGACCTGGGTCTCAGGTGCGGTCAAGGGCGGCGACAAGGATCACAAGTTGGACCTTGACACCGCTTCGCAGGTCCCCTAGAACCCGCCCTCCTTCTGGGCGCACTCCAACGAGCCCAGTAGTGAAGCGTGGCAACGAAAGACGCCGAAACAGCGCACCGGATAGGTAAGACGACATGCCGACAGTGAACCAGCTCGTCCGCCAGGGACGAGACAAGCAGGTCCAGAAGACCTCCGCGCCCGCCCTGCAGAGCTGCCCGCAGAAGCGCGGCGTTTGCGTGCGCGTGTACACGACCACCCCGAAGAAGCCGAACTCGGCCCTTCGCAAGATCGCCCGCGTGCGCCTCACCAACCAGATGGAGGTCACGTCATACATCCCGGGTGAGGGTCACAATCTGCAGGAGCATTCGCTCGTGCTGATCCGCGGCGGCCGTGTGAAGGACCTCCCAGGCGTGCGCTACCACATCATTCGCGGCACCCTCGATGCCAGCGGCGTAAACAGCCGCAAGCAGGGGCGCTCGAAGTACGGCACGAAGAAGAACGTCAAGGCCACCACAGGCAAGAAGTAAGAGGGATCTGAAATGCCTCGTAAAGGTGAAGTCGCCAAGCGCTCGATCAATCCGGACCCCAAGTTCAAGGATTTGATCCTCGCCAAGTTCATCAACATGATCATGTACGGTGGCGGCAAGGCCGTCGCCGAGAGCATCGTCTACGCCGCCCTCGACAAGGTCGGGGAGAAAGCTCAGGACGAGCCTCTTCGCGTCTTCAAGAAGGCGATCGACAACGCCAAGCCGCAGCTCGAAGTGAAGAGCCGCCGCGTCGGTGGCTCGAACTACCAGGTGCCGGTTGAGGTGCGCCCGCAGCGCAAGCAGACCCTGGCGATGCGTTGGATCATCAATTTCTCCCGCGGTCGCGGCGAGAAGGGCATGGTCGACAAGCTCGCCAACGAGATCCTCGACGCTGCCAACAACCGCGGCAACGCGGTCAAGAAGAAGGACGACACGCACCGCATGGCCGAGGCCAACAAGGCCTTCGCGCACTATCGCTGGTGATGTCCCGCGCGTTCCGACGCGCCCGTCCCTGAATGAGCGGCACCTGCAACAGCACGTGCCGCTTTTTCTTTTTCGTTCGCGGGACGCGCGGGCCCTTCGTCGCTCGCTCGCTCGCTCGTCGGCGGCCTGCAAGCCAGCCTCCTCGCGGCTCCTTGGTCGCGCGCGCCCCACCTCACAAAAACTGCTGTTGAAGGACCACCGCCCAAGTGACCTCGGCCCCCCGCAGCATCGGTATCCTGGCGCATATCGACGCCGGCAAGACGACGGTAAGCGAGCAGCTTCTCTTCGTCTCGGGTGCAGTGCGTCGGCCCGGCTCGGTCGACTCCGGCACGACCGTCTCCGATTGGATGCTCGAAGAGCAGGAGCGTGGCATCACGATCGCTAGCGCTGCCTCGAGCTTCGTCTGGCGCGAGGAGCACGTGACGCTGGTCGACACGCCGGGGCACGTCGACTTCACGATCGAGGTCGAGCGCTCCTTGCGAGTGCTCGATGGTGTCGTGCTCGTCATCTCGGGTCCCGACCGGGTGCAGGCCCAGACCGAGACCGTCTGGCATCAGGCGGCGCGTCATGCTTTGCCGGCGGTCGGCTTCGTCAACAAGCTCGATCGCGAAGGCTTCGAGCTGGAGCCGCTTTTGGCCACTATAAAAGAGCGCCTCGGGATCCTCCCGGTGCTCCTGCAAGTCCCCATCGTCACTGACGATCGTGTTGTCCTCATCGATGTGATCAGTGGCGTGCGCCGGGTCTACGATCGCGCCGACGCCGAGCTTACCTATGACGCTGCCTCGCAGGACGACGGGCTCGATGAGACGGAGACGTTGCTCCGCATGGAGGCGCTCGAGCACCTCGTCGACGCGATCGCGAGCTACGACGATGGCTACGCCGAGATCGTGCTCGATGGCCGTGAACCGAGCCCGGACCAACACACCCAGGCACTCGCCCGCGCCGTCGCGGCCCGTGGCGTGCTGCCGCTGGTCTTCGGTGCGGCGCGTTTTGGGGTCGGCATCGACGATCTCGCGGATGCGATCGTGGACCTCATCCCACCAGCGATCGTGCGCTCGATACCAGCCTTCACGCCTGAGGGCGTGGCTCTCGAGGCGCTGCCTCCCGATCTCACGAGCGCCTACGTCTTCAAGACCGAGCCGCGTCGACGCGATGTGCGTCTGGCGTTCGTGCGCGTCGCCACTGGTCGGATCGTGGCCGGCGATCTGCTCGTGCGCACGCCGCTTGGCGCGCCGCTTGGAGCCGCCCGGCCGGTGCTCGTGCGCGGTGAGGAGTACGAGCCGATCGGTGCGCTCGAGCCGGGTGCGATCGGCGCGCTGCTGTTCCATCCGGGCGAGCCGATGCCGACGACCGGCGAGACGATCGGGCCCACGATCCTGCCGTTCACGTTTGAGCGCATGCGCCTGCCCGAGCCAGTCATCGAGGTGCCGATCGAGGCGCCTGATCCGAGCGCGCACGAACGTATGATCGCCGCGCTCCAGCACCTCTGCGCTGATGATCCGTCCCTGCGACTGGGCACCGACCGTGAGACGGGTGGGGCGGTGCTAGCGGGCATGGGCGAGCTCCACCTCGAGGTCGCACGCCAGCGTGCAGGCAGGGCGCTAGGCCTCGATCTGAAGGCCGGCCGTATGCAGGTGCGCGCTCGCCGCTTCCTGCGCGACACCGCCCGCGGCGAGGCGTCGGTCAGCCATCCCACGGGCCGCGCCCGGGTTCGCATCGAGGTCGAGGCCTCGCCACGCGCCACGCCGCTCACGTCGACGGCCCCGTCGGCGGCGCTCGTCACGTCCGTGCCCACGCTCGATCGCAACGAGTGGCGCGACGCGATCATCTCCGGCCTGGAAGGTGCGGCGGGGCTCGATGGCCGCGGTGCGCTGCAGATCATGGGCGCACAGCTGACGGTCGTGCTCGTCGATCATCATGGCACGGACGTGGTGCCGGTGATGTTCCGCGACGCGGCTGAGTGGGCGGCCCTGCGCGCGATCGACGCGGCCCACCCGGTCGTCGCCGAACCCTGGTGCGCGCTGGTCGTCATCGCGCCGGACATTGCGATCGGCCGGGTCGTGGGAGACCTCGCCCGCCGCGGCGCGCGCGTGCGCAAGACCGAGTCGCGCGGGCCGATCCAGGAGCTCACGTGCGAGGCGCCGCTGTCGCAACTCATCGGATATGCGAGCGATCTGAGGAGCATGACAGCGGGCCGCGGACAGCTCTCGCTCGAGCCTATCGGCTACCGTCCCGTCGATGATTGAAGCCGCTTCGGGAGGTCGTCGCCGGCCCGCGGTCAAAGCGGTTCCTGCTCGCAGAAAACACGTTGACACCCCCCGAGGGTCCCGGTAAGAGCCTGCCCCCGTGCCGAGACGCCCAAGCGTTCGCGGCTCGGGTAGCCCTTCGGGCCTTCACTCGAAGGTCACAGGCGTCCGGAGAGACTATGGCCCAGCGCATTCGCATCCGCCTCAAGGCGTACGACCACAAGCTGCTCGATCAGTCGGCGACCGAGATCATCGAAACCGTCATTCGCACTGGCGCGAAGACGGCCGGTCCGATCCCGCTCCCGACCAAGATCAATCGCTACACGGTCCTGCGCAGCCCGCACGTCGACAAGAAGTCGCGCGAGCAGTTCGAGATCCGCACCCATAAGCGGCTCCTCGATATCCTCGAGCCGACCCAGGCCACCCTGGACGCGCTCATGAAGCTTGATCTGTCGGCCGGTGTCGACGTCGAGATCAAGACCTAGAGTTCCCCGGTCGGAGGCGCCGCCCCAGGCGACTCCGATACCCCCTCCCGCGTGCAAACGCGCGAGGCCCTCGGCCAAGCTCGGATTCCGTCGCTTCGGAATCGCGGTCGACAAATCCCGAGCAACGCTGAAATACAAGATTGACTCTTCTCGGCGACAGGTGATACCACCCGCCGCCCTCGGTGCTCCGCCCGCCCCAACGCGGACATGAGTCACCGAAAACTCTCTCGCGGCCCTGGCATCGATCAGGTCCGCCCACCAGCGAGGCAGCCGCCTGAGGCTACCTACGCTTACCAGGAGCCGACGCCATGCCCGTCGTACCCGTCTACAATCAGCAGCGCCAGCAGGTCGGTACCATCGACCTCCCGGCCGCCCTCTTCGGGGTCGAGGTCAAAGAACACCTCTTCCACGAAGTGGTGCGCGCGCAAATGGCTGCGTCCCGTCAGGGCACGCACGACACCAAAGAGCGCAGCGAAGTGACCGGCTCGGTCCGCAAGATCTACAAGCAGAAGGGCACCGGTCGCGCGCGCCACGGTAACCGCAAGGCCGGCATCTTTGTCGGCGGCGGCACCGTATTCGGTCCGCACCCGCGTTCGTACGCCTTCAAGGTCAACAAGAAGGTCCGCTTTGCGGCCCTCTGCTCGGCGCTATCGCGTCGCGCCGAGGAGAAGCAGGTCGTGATCATCGACGACCTCAGCCTCCCGGCGATCAAGACCAAGCAGGTCTCGGGGCTGCTCACGCGTTTCGAGGCCAAGAAGGCCTTGATCGTGGACGTGTCGAACGAGAACCTGCAGCTCTCGACGCGCAACCTGCCCAACGCCCAGTACACCCCGGTGGCCGGCCTCAATGTCTATGACATTCTGAAGCACGACACCCTCGTGCTCAGCAAGGCAGCGGCGGCGGCTCTCAACGAAAGGATCGGGTGATGGCCAGCTCCCTCTACCAGGTTCTCAAGCGCCCGCTCGTCACCGAGAAGACGAACGAGCTCCGTGATTCGAAGAACGAGTATGCCTTCGAAGTCGCGACTCACTCCAACAAGGTCGAAATCCGCCAGGCGGTCGAGACCCTCTTCGGCGTGAAGGTCAAGGGCGTCCGGACGGCAGTCGTGCGCGGGAAGTACCGCCGCACACGCCAGGGCGTCGGACAGAAACCCAACTGGAAGAAAGCGATCGTGACCCTGCACGAGGGTCAGCAGATCGAGCTCTTCGAAGGCGTCTGAGGAGACAACGATGTCGATCAAGCGCTACAAGCCGACCAGTGCAGGACGCCGCGCCATGAGCGTGGCGGGCTTCGAGGAAGTCACCAAGACGACCCCGGAGAAGGCACTGCTCGAGCCGATCAAGAAGAGCGGCGGACGCAACAACCACGGCCACATGACGATTCGTCATCGCGGCGGTGGCCACAAGCGGATGTACCGGGTCATCGACTTCAAGCGGAACAAGGTCGGCGTGCCGGCCAACGTCGCCGCCATCGAGTACGATCCCAACCGCACCGCCCGTATCGCCCTCCTCCATTACCTGGACGGCGAGAAGACCTACATCCTGGCTCCCAACGGCCTCAAGGTCGGCGACCAGATCATCTCGTCGAAGGGCGCCGACATCAAGCCCGGCAACTGCCTTCCGCTCGAGTTCATCCCGACGGGTACGGTGGTTCACGCTATCGAGCTCCGTCCTGAGAAGGGCGCGCAGCTCGCCCGCTCGGCCGGCGTCTCGGCGCAGCTTATGGCGAAGGAAGGCAAGTATGCCCTCCTCCGTCTGCCCTCGGGCGAGCTGCGCAAGATCCTCAATACCTGCCGCGCCACGATTGGCGCTGTCGGCAACGAGGAGTACCAGAATATCCTCTGGGGCAAAGCAGGACGTTCACGCTGGAAGGGCCAACGCCCCCGCGTGCGCGGCGTCGCGATGAACCCCATCGATCATCCGCACGGCGGCGGCGAAGGCCGTACCTCGGGCGGCCGTCATCCCACGACCCCGTGGGGTAAGCCGACCAAGGGCTACAAGACCCGCAACAACAAGTCGACGGACAAATTCATCGTCCGCCGCCGCAACGCGAAGTAGGAGTCAGCCCATGCCGCGCTCCGTAAAGAAAGGCCCCTTCGTCGATCTCCATCTTCTCAAGAAGGTCGACGAGTGCATTCGGACCAACAGCAAGAAGGTCATCAAGACCTGGAGCCGTAGGTCCACCGTACTGCCGGAGATGGTCGGACAGACCTTCGCTGTGCACAACGGCCGCAAGTTCCTCCCGGTGTTCGTCACCGAGAATATGGTCGGTCACAAGCTCGGAGAGTTTTCGCCCACGCGAACCTTCTACGGGCATTCGGCCGACAAGAAGGCCAAGAAGAAATAGACCGGTAGGGGCTCACGCCCCACCAGTTTCGGCCCCCGGGTGCGCATCGCTGCGCCCGATCTGAGGATGTCCCCGTGGAAGCAATTGCCCACCTCAATAATCTTCGTGTCGCGCCGCGGAAAATCCGCATGGTGTTGAACGCGATCAAGAAGGCTGACGACTGCGAAATCGCGCTCGCCCGCCTCAAGCTCGCGGACAAGTACGCGGCGGCCACGCTTTACAAGCTGCTCGCCTCGGCCATTGCCAACGCGGGTGTCAAATTCGGCGTGACCGAGCCCGACCGCCTCCGCATCAAAGAGGCGTTCGTGAACGAGGGCGCGACCATGCGTCGTTTCCGTCCCCGCGCACAGGGGCGGGCCACCAGAATCCGCAAGCGGACGAGCCACGTCACGATCGTCGTGACCGAGCTGGCGTAAGGAGTAGACCATGGGCCAGAAGGTTCAGCCGATTGGGTTTCGACTTGGTGTCACGAAGACGTGGTCGTCGAAGTGGTATGCCGAGAAGGGCTACGCGAAGTGGCTCCGCGAGGACCTGACGATCAAGCGCATCATCAAAGAAAAGATGGTGCATGCTGGCATCTCGAAGGTTGAGATCGAGCGCTCCTCGACCAAGTGCACGGTCAACGTGCACACGGCTCGTCCGGGCATCATCATCGGCAAGAAGGGCCAGGGTGCCGAGCTCCTCAAGGGCGACATCCAGAAGCTCACCGAGTCGAAGGTCTATCTCAACATCCACGAGGTCCGGAAGGCCGAGACCGATGCCCAGCTCGTCGCCGAAAATGTCGCGACGCAGCTCGAGCGCCGGGTTTCCTTCCGCCGCGCGATGAAGAAGGCCGTCCAGACTGCGATGAAGTTCGGCGCCAAGGGCATCCGCCTCAATGCGTCGGGCCGCCTCGGCGGGGCGGAGATGTCGCGCAAGGAATGGTATCGCGAGGGCCGCGTGCCCCTGCACACCCTCCGGGCCGACATTGATTACGGGCTCGCACTCGCCAAGACGACCTACGGGATCATCGGGGTGCAGTGCTGGGTCTACAAGGGCGACGTGCTGAAGGAGCGGCGTAAGCAAGTGCGCCGCTAGTGGTCTGGACCTCACGGTCCGACCCGATGGCTCACCTGTCACGCTGAGGGGCTCAAGACATGCTCTCACCGAAAAGAACCAAATTCCGCAAGGCCCAGAAGGGCCGTATCCGCGGGCTCGCGCGCACCGGCAGTGAAGTCAGCTTCGGCGACTTCGCGCTGCAGGTGACCGTGGCCGGGTGGCTGACTGCTCGTCAGATCGAAGCCGCTCGTATCGCCATGACCCGCTACGTGAAGAGAAAGGGCCAGATCTGGATCCGCATCTTCCCGGATAAGCCAATCACGAAGAAGCCGGCCGAGACCCGAATGGGGACCGGTAAGGGCGCCGTCGAGTACTACGTGGCCGCCGTTGGCGCGGGCCGCGTCCTCTACGAGATGCGTGGCGTGGACGAGACGACGGCGCGTGAGGCCTTCCGCCTCGCCGCGACGAAGCTCCCGCTCCCGACGCGCTTTCTCAAGCGCGATGAGGTGGTGGCATGAGCGCCGCAGAACTGAAGCAGTTGGACCTCGCCGAGATCAAGGCCAAGGTCAAAGCCCTGGAGGAAGATGTGTTTCGCGTGCGCTTCCAGCACGCGACCTCGCAGCTCCAGGACGCCTCCAAGCTGGGCAAGACGCGTCGCGAGCTGGCTCGCGCCAAGACGGTCCTTCGCCTCAAAGAACTGGGCAAGTAAGGACGACCGACGATGTCCACGCAAGGCAACAAGAAGACGATGATCGGGCTCGTCGCGAGCGACAAGATGACCAAGACCATTGTGGTCGAGGTCACGCGCCGCATGAAGCACCCTGTCTATCACAAGTACGTTCAGAGCCGTCAGCGCTACAAGGCGCACGACGAGAACAACGAGGCCAAGGTCGGTGACCGCGTCCTCATCGAGGAGTGCCGCCCGCTCTCGCGCGACAAGCGCTGGCGCATGAAGCAGATCCTCGAGCGCGCGCTCTAACACCAAGGCGAGCCCCGGCGCGATGCCCACCCGGCATGAGCGGCAGGGGACCAGGAGATCAACCATGATTCAGATGCAATCTTGCCTCGCCGCCGCGGACAACAGCGGTGCGAAGCGCCTCCAGTGCATCAAGGTGCTCGGCGGCTCGAAGCGCAAGTACGCCTCCATCGGCGACATCATTGTCGTCTCGGTGAAGGAAGCGATTCCCAAGGCGAAGGTGAAGAAGAAGGACGTCGTGCGCGCTGTGATCGTGCGCACGCGCAAGGAAGTGCAGCGTCCGGACGGATCGAAGATCCGCTTCGACGAGAACGCCGCCGTGCTGATCAACGCCGCTGGCGAACCGATCGGTACACGCATCTTCGGGCCGGTTGCGCGCGAGCTCCGCGCCAAGCGCTTCATGAAGATCGTCTCCCTCGCGCCTGAAGTGATTTGAGGAGTACAGCCGATGCAACGCATCAAAAAGGGCGACAAGGTCCGCGTCATCGCGGGCAAGGATAAGGGGAAGGAGGGCAAGGTCCTCGGCTTCACCAACGATGGGGCGCGCGTGCTGGTCGAGAAGTTGAATCTCGTCAAGCGCCACACCCGCCCGACGGCCTCCAATCAGGCCGGCGGTATCATCGAGAAGGAAGCGGGCATCGAGCTCACGAACCTCATGCCGCTCACCCCGAGTGGCAAGCCGACGCGCATCCAGTTCCGGGTCAACGCCGATGGCAAAAAGGTCCGTTACAGCGCCAAGCATGACGAGTATCTGGACTGAGGAGTACGAGCATGCCGCGCCTGTCCGACAAGTATAAGAAAGAGATCGTGCCCGCACTCATGCGGGACTTCGGCTACTCGAACGTGATGCAGGTGCCGAAAGTCACCAAGGTGTCCGTGAACATGGGCCTTGGTGAAGCGGTCCAGAACCCGAAGATCATCGACGCCTGCCTGGAGGAGCTCTCGGCTCTGACCGGCCAGAAGCCGATCATCACGCGCTCGAAGAAGGCGATCGCCGGCTTCAAGCTGCGCGCGGGCCTGCCGATCGGCATCAATGTCACGCTCCGCCGTGAGCGCGCGTTCGAATTCCTCGACCGCCTCCTCTCGCTGGCGCTGCCGCGCGTTCGCGATTTCCGCGGCATCTCGCCGAAGGGGTTCGACGGCCGTGGCAACTTCACGCTCGGGCTGAAAGAGCAGATCATCTTTCCCGAGATCAACTACGACAAGGTCCAGAAGGTGAAGGGGATGAACATCACCATCGTGACCACGGCCAAGACCGACGACGAGGCGAAGAAGCTCCTCGAATATATCGGCATGCCGTTCCGGAAGTGACCCGGCTTATCCCCTCGAGGACATCACCATGACCATGACCGACCCCATCGCCGACCTCTTGACCCGCATCCGCAATGCGCAGCAGGCGGGTCACGACGCTTTCAAGGTGACGAGCAGCCGCGAGAAGATCGCGATCGTCAAGATCCTGAAGGACGAAGGCTACATCGCCGACTTCTCCGTGGCGCCGGAAAAGCCCCGCGACGTTGTCGAGGTGAAGCTGCGCTATGCCCGCGACGGCAAGGGCGCCATCCACAATATCCAGCGTCAGTCGACGCCGGGACGCCGAGTCTATGTGAGCGCGAAGGAGATCCCGCAGGTCCAGAGTGGCCTCGGTCTCGCCATCGTGAGCACCTCGCGCGGAGTCCTGCCTGGCCACGTTGCGCGTGCCGAGAATGTCGGCGGCGAACTCATCTGCACCGTGTGGTGATTCGCGTGCACCTCGCTTTGAGGTGTATGCGGGTGATTGATCTTCGGAACCCGGCTCGCGAGAGTCGTGCGGCCCACGAAGAATAAGGAATTCGAGTTATGTCACGCATCGGAAAACAGCCGATCGAGATCCCCCAGAAGGTGAAGCTCGCCATCTCGGGTCCCACGGTGAAAGTCGAGGGGCCACTCGGGACGCTGCAGCGCACGTTCCGCGGGGTGAAGTTCATCAACGACGGCAAGTCGATCAAGGTCGAGCCGGTGGATCAGAGCCGCTTTGCGCGCGCCCTCTGGGGCCTGTCGCGCACGCTCCTCAGCAACATGGTGACCGGCGTCTCGAAGGGCTTCGAGCGCACGCTCGAGATCAACGGCGTCGGTTATCGCGCTGAAGTGAAGGGCAGCGAGCTGACCCTGACCCTCGGCAAGAGCCATCCGGAGATCTTCGAGCTCCCCAAGGGCATCAAGGCTGAGGTCGACAAGCAGACGATCCTGAAGCTGTCGGGCGTGGACAAGGAACTCCTCGGCCAGACGGCCGCGAAGATCCGGTCGTTCCGGCCGCCAGAGCCCTACAAGGGCAAGGGCGTCAAGTACCAGGAAGAGACCATCCGCCGTAAGGCCGGCAAAGCCGCGAAGTAAGGGGCTCGATCATGACGACACAGAAGCGCACCCCGCGCGAGCGGCGGAAGCTGAGCATCCGGAAGAAGATCTCGGGCACGGGCGACCGCCCGCGCATGAGTGTGTTCCGGTCGAACAAGCACATCTATGTGCAGGTGATCGACGACGCGACCGGCAAGACCCTTGCGGCGGCCTCGACGCTCTCTCCGGAGCTCGAGGGCAAGCTGGAAGGCGACAAGAAGGAAGCCGCAAAGAAGGTCGGCGAGCTCGCCGCCCAGAAGTGCATCGCTGCGAAAATCGAAGCAGTGGTGTTCGATCGCAACGGCTTCATCTATACGGGCCGTATCGCAGCGCTCGCCGATGGCGCGCGTTCGGGTGGTCTGAAGTTCTGATTGAAATCCGGCCGGCCGCAATCCGGCCTGTCGAAGCATGGGCAGCCGCTAGACGCGGTCTTCGCTCAAGAGGAGTCCACACGTGGCTCGTGAGAAGACGAATCGAGACAGGCGTGAGCGCGATGACCAGGGTCCCGGGAGCGAGTACATCGACCGGGTCGTGGCCATCAATCGCGTGGCCAAGGTCGTAAAGGGTGGACGTCGGTTCAGCTTCTCGGCGCTGGTCGTCGTGGGCGACGGCAAGGGACGCGTGGGTGCTGCGCTCGGCAAAGCCGGCGAAGTTCCCGAGGCGATCAGGAAGGGCAAGGAGCAGGCGATCAAGAGCATGTTCCGCGTGCCCGTGCTCGGCTCGACGATCCCGCATGAGGTGACCGGCCATCATGGCGCGGGACTCGTGTTGCTCCGTCCGGCCTCCGAAGGTACGGGCGTCATCGCCGGTGGCGCGGTTCGCGCGATCGTCGAGGCGGCCGGCATCCATAACATCTTGACCAAGTGCATCGGTTCGAGCAACTCGCACAATGTCGTTCACGCGACGGTGAAGGCGCTGCAGGGACTCACCTCGATCGAGGATGTCGCTGCCCGCCGTGGCTTGAGCAACGAAGAGATGCACCGCCGCCACGTGGCGAGGTAAGTGATGAGCAACGCAGAGAAGTCGCCGCCGGCCCTGCCGCCGAGCGTTCCGCCCGCGGTTCCCGCGCCGAAGAGCCAGACCGCCAAGCCGGTGCCCGCCAAGGCAGCCAAGAAGGCCAAGGTCATTGTGCGCCTCGTGCGCTCGGCGTCGCGCGCCGACATGTTCCAGTCCGCCAATCTGAAGGGACTGGGGCTCCGCAAGATCAACGACGTGTCCGAGCTCGAGGACACCCCGTCGATCCGCGGCATGATCAGCAAGGTTTCCCATCTCGTCGCGGTCGAGAAGGTCTAAGACCCTCGCCGTTCGACGGCGCCGGACGGCGCGTAAGTGCTGCCACCGGTTCCACATCGAGGTCCTGTTATGAATGAGCTCTCGCACCTTGCGCCCCGTCCGGGCGCTCAGAAAGATCGCAAGCGCGTGGGTCGTGGCCCGGGCTCCGGCCTCGGCAAGACCTCGGGTCGCGGTGTAAAGGGCCAGAAGGCCCGCACCTCGATCATCCGCCCCGGTTTCGAAGGCGGGCAGACGCCGCTCATTCGGCGAACGCCGATCCGCGGCTTCAACAACACCGCGTTCCACATCAACTACCAGCTTGTGAACCTCGCCGACCTGGCCGAGTTCCCGGCCGGTACAGTGGTGACTCCTGAGCTGCTGGCGGCAGCCGGTGTCATCCGCAAGGCGGGCGACCTTGTGAAGGTCCTCGGTGGCGGTGCCCTCGGGCACAAGCTGACCGTGCAGGCCCACAAGTTCTCGAAGAGCGCCGAAGAGAAGATCAAGGCCAAGGGTGGGGCGGTCGAGCTCCTGGGTGCTGCCTCCGCGCAGCAGGGGTAGTACGTGGCTAGCAACATCGCCAATATCGGCAAGGTGGCGGAGCTGCGCTCGCGGCTTCTGTTCACCTTGCTCGTGCTCGCTCTCTATCGCATCGGCGTGTTCATCGCCGTGCCCGGCGTGTCTCGCGACGTGATCGCGGAGCGCATGGGCGATGGGGGCGGTTTCCTCGGGCTCTTCTCGATGTTCTCGGGTGGCGCGCTCGAGCAGTTCTCGGTCTTCGCCCTCGGCGTGATGCCTTACATCTCGTCGAGCATCATCGTGCAACTTTTGACGGTGGTCGTGCCTTCGCTCGACCGCCTCAAAAAGGAAGGCGATGCCGGTACCAAGAAGATCAATCAATACACGCGTTACGGCACGGTCCTGCTCGCGGTCATCCAGGGGCTTGGCCTCTCGGCCTTCATCCAGGGAGGCAGCACACTTGGCGCGACCAACCCGAACGCAATCCTCGAGCCTGGCTTCTGGTTCACGTTCGTCACGGTGGTCACGCTGACGACGGGCTCGATGCTGCTCATGTGGATGGGCGAGCAGATCCAGGAGCGCGGCATCGGCAATGGAACCTCGATGATTATCTTCGCTGGTATCGTCGCATCGATGCCTTCCAGCATCGTTCAGACCTTCAGCATGTCAGAGATGGCGGGTGGCAACATCCAGACACCTACGATCCTGCTGATCGGGGTCATCATTCTCGCGGTCATCGCGGCCATCGTGTTCTTCGAGCGCGGGCAGCGGAGGATCCCCGTGCGGTACGCCAAAAAGGTCGTTGGACAGCGTATGTACGGTGGTCAGAACACCTACCTGCCGCTCAAGATCAACACGGCAGGTGTCATCCCACCGATCTTTGCAAGCTCGCTCCTGCTCTTCCCGAACATGGTCGCGGGCATCTTCCCGGGCACAGCCGTTCAAGACTGGTTGAACCTGCACCTTCAGCACGGCACGATTTTCTACAATCTCCTGTATGTCTCGCTCATTGTCTTCTTCTGCTTCTTCTACACTGCGGTCGTGTTCAATCCGATCGACGTGGCCGACAACATGAAGAAATTCGGTGGGTTCATCCCGGGTATCCGCGCTGGCAAGAAGACCGCCGAGTACATCGACCGCGTCCTGTCGCGGGTGACGATGGGGGGTGCGATCTATATCTCTGCCGTCTGTGTCTTGCCGGTCTTCCTACAGACCGAGTTCAACGTGCCTTTCAGCTTCGGCGGCACGGGTCTGCTCATCGTGGTGGGCGTCGCGCTGGACACTGTCCAGCAGATCGAGAGCCACCTCATTACCCATAATTACGAGGGCTTCGGCGGTCCGGGTCAGAAGATCCGAGGACGTCGCGCTCGCGGTTAGCCTGCCACGACGCGGTTGGGCGGGTGGTGTTTCGATGCTAGCCGCGTCCTGATGCTTGCAATCGAAAGCGAGCTTGGGTACACATCCGCGCCCTTTGGCGCCAGAGGATAGAGCCATGAAGGTTCGAGCGTCTGTCAAATCGATTTGTGAGAAGTGCAAGGTCATCAAGCGACGTGGCGTCGTTCGTGTGATCTGCGAGAATCCGCGTCACAAGCAGCGGCAGGGATAAGAGACAATGGCACGCATCGCAGGCGTTGACCTCCCGCGTCGGAAGCCGATCTGGATCGCCCTCACGGCGATCTACGGCGTCGGCCGCACGAACTCGGTCGAGATCTGCCAGAAGGCTGGCATCGACATCACCCGCAAGTCGGACACGATCACCGATCAAGAGATCGCCCGTATCCGCCAGGTCCTGACGGACGGCTATCGCGTCGAAGGCGACCTTCGTCGCGACGTGTCGCTGAACATCAAGCGGCTGATGGACCTTGGTTGCTACCGTGGGCTCCGGCATCGCCGTGGTCTGCCGGTGCGTGGCCAGCGGACCAAGACCAACTCGCGCACCCGCAAGGGGCCGAAGCGTCAGCCGATCAAGAAGAAGAAGTGATGATTCCCGCCCGACTCTAGTGTCGGGCAGGGACCTGACTCGCGGGGCGCTAGCGCGTCTCCCGCAGAGGATTCCGAACGATGGCAACTCCGGGCCGTAAGAAGGTCAAAAAGAACATCCCGACTGGTGTCGTGCACATCCAGTCGACGTTCAACAACACGATCGTGACCGTGACCGATGCTCAGGGCAACGCCGTGAGTTGGTCGTCGTCCGGCAAGCGCGGCTTCAAGGGCTCGCGTAAGTCGACGCCGTTCGCGGCGCAGCTCGCGGCGGAGGACGCCGCGAAGGTAGCGCAGGAGCATGGTATGCGGACAGTGTCAGTGTTCGTGAAGGGCCCCGGGTCCGGTCGCGAAGCCGCGTTGCGCGCACTCCAGATGGCGGGCTTCAAGATCACGTCGATCCGGGACGTGACGCCGATCCCGCACAACGGCTGTCGTCCCCCGAAGCGCCGCCGCGTGTAATTCGCTCGGAGCCGGGGCACCTCCTAGGATTTGCCTCCTGCTCCTTCGCAAATTGCGAGCATAGTCGAGAGAACGAGGCGGCTTGCGGATGTAAGTCGCCTCGTCCGTTTCTGGTTTCTGGAGATTGCGACAGCTGCACATGGTGGCCGGGGTTTCCGGCAGAGAATGCGGCGGTCGTTCAGATAAGCTCATTTAGAGCAACGAGGTCCCTATGGATTATCGCAATTGGCGTCAGCTCATTCGCCCAAAGAAGCTCGAAGTCGATCATGAGTCGCTCACGCCGAAGTACGGCCGCTTCGTGGCGGAGCCGCTCGAGCGTGGCTTCGGTATCACGGTCGGCAACTCGCTGCGCCGCATCCTGCTGTCGTCGCTGCGCGGCGCGGCGATCATCGGCTGCGAGATCGAAGGCGCGCTGCACGAGTTCCAGAGCGTGCCGGGCCTCGTCGAGGACGTGGCCGACATCATCCTGAATCTCAAGGAAGTGCAGCTCAAGCTGCTCGTCGATGGGCCGAAGACCTTCAGCTTCACGAAGTCGGAGTCGGGTCCTGTCACGGCGAAGGACTTCGGGGTCAGCCCGCACATCGAGATCATGAACCCCGACCAGCACATCTGCACGGTCGCCGAGGGTGGCAAGTTCGAGATCCGCTTCATCGTCGACCACGGCAAGGGCTACAAGCCGGCCGAGGAGAACAAGCAGGAGGACTGGCCGGTCAACATGATCGCGACCGACGCGATCTTCAGCCCGATCCGCAAGGTCAACTACCGCGTGACCAACGCGCGTGTGGGTCAGCGCACCGACTACGACAAGCTCACGCTCGAGGTGTGGACGAGCGGCGCGGTCCTGCCGGAGGACGCGGTCGCCCTGGCGGCCAAGGTCCTCAAGGACCAGGTTCAGATCTTCATCAACTTCGATGAGGAGATCGAGCCGGAGGAAGTCAGCGAGGAAAAGATCGAGCCGCTCAACGAGAACCTCTACCGCACGGTGGACGAGCTCGAGCTGTCGGTCCGCTCGGCGAACTGCCTGCAGAACGCGAACATCCGCTTCATCGGTGAGCTGGTTCAGCGCTCCGAGGCCGAGATGCTCAAGACGAAGAACTTCGGTCGCAAGTCCCTCAAGGAGATCAAAGAGATCCTCCAGGAGATGGGGCTGTCGCTGGGCATGAAGCTCGAGTCGTTCGATCCTGAGCGGCATTTCGCGGCGAACGCCAAGCATTGACGCAAGCTTGCTGAAAATGCCCCATCGCCGTCGTCGGTCGCTCGGCGGTGCCTTGAGGACGCGACCGGGGGGTCGCCTCCGCGCTCGCTTCGGGCGCCTCCTGGGATCTAGGGCACTTTGAGCGGCTTGCGGGGAAATTGATTGTCTAGGCTGGGCCGGTCTTCTATGGACCTGCCTCTCAACATCGAAGGGCTCGCGCGCGAGCATCCTTCGGCCAACGAACAGGTCTTCGGGACCGGCCGGGCCCTCTACGAGGGGCGGCGAGCTAGCTGGAGCATCGAAATGCGTCATCTCAAGAAGGGCCGAGAGCTCAGCCGTCCCACCGCGCATCGCCTCGCGATGCTCCGCAACCTCGCAACGTCGCTCGTCGAGCACGGCAAGATCGAGACGACCGACACGCGCGCCAAGGAGCTGCGTGGTGTGGTCGAACGCGTGATCACGATCGCGAAGCAGAACACGCTGCACGCGAAGCGTCTCGTGATGAAGACCATTCGTACGCGTGACGCGATGACGAAGCTGTTCGAGGAGATCGCGCCGGGCTTCGCCGAGCGCCATGGCGGCTACACGCGCATCGTCAAGGTCAAGACCCGTCATGGCGACGCGGCCCCGATTTCCCTCATCGAGATCCTTGCCCCGGGTGCTCCGACGGGCAAGGCTGGCAAGGGCCCGGCCGCGCCGAAGGTCAAGGCCGCGGCGCCGAAGAGCAAGGAACAGTTCGAGAAATGAGCTGATGGGACGCTGCGGGAGGAGTGCTCGAAGGCGCCCCTCGAGAGCAACAAGGGAGTGGAGCAGGCAGGCTGAAAGTCATGCTTGACACGCCCGAAGTCAGTCCCTAAAAGTCCGAGCCCGTTGGGGAGCTGTTCGAGGGAGACCTCGCGCGGCTTCTCGGCGGCCCGCGAAAGTGGGATGGTCGGGGATCGTCCAACGGCAGGACTCCAGATTCTGATTCTGGCTATCTAGGTTCGAATCCTAGTCCCCGAAATCAAATGAAAATGTGCGAACGATTGTCGAGGGTGTCCCCCTCGAAGGCGGCTCGCGAATATCGGGCGGGAAACCGCTTGACAGGGTGGGTGTGCGCAAGCAAAAGCCTCCCTGAGACGGTGACAGCGCAGCAATGCGGCGAACCGTCAGGATGGAGCGTTCGTCTAGTGGCCTAGGACGCTGGCCTCTCACGTCGGTAACACGGGTTCGACTCCCGTACGCTCTACCAACTCGGAACCCGCTCCCCGTCGAAGGGGAGCGGGTTTCGCTCTATTCGTAGGCAGCCCACGGGCGACTGCGAATGACATCCAGCGATAGCGGGGGGCGTTCGTCCAGAGGCCTAGGACGCTGGCCTTTCACGCCGGTAACACGGGTTCGAATCCCGTACGCCCTATACCCTCGCGCTGGTTTGTTCGATCTGGAAGTGTCACGCAAGTGAGCGCACGCGCAAGGACGCAGGCGCGGGCGTGCGCGTGGGCGCGCTTCACAGCGACAGCACGTCCTCGATGCGTGCGAAGATGTCGCGCCGCCATTTCGTGAGCGTGCTGGTGCCGTCGAGGAGCCGGCGGGTCTCGTCGATCACGGCGGCTAATTCGATCAAGTTGCAGTACGGATCGCTCTGCGAGCGCTGCCCGATCTCGGGTGGGAGTTCGCTTGTGAGCGGCAACATCCAGCCGGCCATCTTACCGGTCTCGCCCGCCAGCAGGGCGCGCACCGCGACGTGGGCGAGGCGGCTCGCGAGCAGGCGATCGAACGCGCTCGGACGGCCGCCGCGTACGACGTGGCCGAGCACCGTGACGCGCGTCTCGACCGGTGGGCCCGCCTCGCCAAGGAGCTCGACCAGGCGGGCGTCGACGCGGGTCTTGAGATCGTCGTTGCGGAGTGGCGTCCCCTCGGACTTGATGACGAGCACCCGTTGGGGGCGACCGGCGCGCACGCGCGCACGCACGACCGTCTTTGCGATGAGCTCGACCACTTCATCCGGGGTCTTCTGGGCTTCGCGGAACAAGACCGCGTCCGCGCCGGCGGCGATCGCTGCGGTCATTGCGAGGTAGCCGCAGTCGCGCCCCATCACCTCGACGATGAAGGTACGGTCGTGGGCCGACGCGGTGTCGCTGATCTTGTCGCAGGCCTCGACGATCGTGTTCATCGCGGTGTCGACGCCGATCGCCATGCCTGTCAGGCCGATATCGTTGTCGATCGATGCCGGGATCCCGACCACCGCGAACGGCATGTCGGGCGCTTCGCTGGGATCGGTCAGCGCCATGGCCCCCGTCAAGGAGCCGTTACCGCCGATGATGATGAGGCCGCCGACGTTGGCGCTGGCGAGGTGCCTGCGGGCGTCGTCACGGGCGGCCTGCTGGTGCATCTCCAAGCAGCGGGCGGAGCCGAGCATGGTGCCGCCGTCGCGCAGGATGCCGCCGACGTCAGCCATCGTCAGGGTGCGGAATTCGCCACGTAGGAGCCCGCGATAGCCGTTCCTGACGCCGAGCACCTCGTAGCCCTCGGACAGGCAAAAGGCGGTCGCCGCGCGGATGGCGGCGTTCATGCCGGGGGCGTCGCCGCCGCTCGTCAGGAGGGCAATGCGGCGGTCCTTGGGCAGCGGCGTCGACATCGCAGGGCCTCAGGTGAGCTGGATGCTGATTTTCGACGTGTCGAGGCCGAGCGCGCCCGCGACCTTCATCACGTAAGCCTCCTCGGCCGGGTGCAGCACGCGGTCGGCGCCCACGACGCGGGCCAGGAGCGAGAGCACCGCCATGCGATCGTCGTCGTTGGCGAGCACCAGCTGCGCGCACGTCGCCGCGATGTCGAATGTCGCCGGCTCGAAGCTTTCCATGCGCTGGCTCACGTGCTCGGGCAGGCTCGTCGTCTCGACGAAGTCCTTGAGCTGCTCAGCGATGGCCACGATCTCCACCGCGACCTTGGTCCCATCCGCCCACGCTGCAGCCAACATCAGCTCGGCCAGGGCGCCGAGCTCCTGCACGTGAACTTCGCTCGACACGACGGCTTGCTTGCGTCGGCGCGGGCGGTCGTTGGGGCGCTGGATCCTGCCGCTCGGGTCATGACCGTGGTTCGGGGTCGAGCCCATGTGCCATCCTCCGGTAGGCCATGCGTCAACGCTGGCCGTGGTGCTGCGCGGGCATGCTCATGCTCGCGACGGGAGGCAGCATACCGCGGGTGGCGTCGCGCGGGAATCCGGCCTATGGTTTGGAGCCATGGCATACCGGGATCAAGGGTTCCTCACGGTGCTGGTGGTCGATGATGACCCGCAGATCCGTGAGCTCGTGAGTCGCATCGTGCTGGCCGAAGGCCATCAGGTGGTCAGCGCGGGTTCCGCTGAAGCCGGACTCGAGCAGCTGCCGTATCACGTGTTCGATGTGGCGATCCTCGACCATCGCCTGCCGGGCATGGAAGGCATGGTGTTGGGCGAGTACCTGCATCGCAACAATCCACAGATGGAGGTCGCCCTGATGACGGGCGATCCCGATCCAAGGCTACATCGGGTCGCCGAATCGGCGGGCCTGGTGCTGCTGGAAAAGCCGTTCGATATCGAAGAGATTGAACAGCTCCTCGGACGTGCCGTGAAGCGCGATCTGGCGCGTGCCGAGGCACAGACGCCGGCTGTTGCCGATCCGAGCTCGGGCGGGCCGGTTGACCTCGTGCCCCACTTCGCGGCGCTGACCGAGGCGTTTGCGACGCCGTCGGTGCCGCATCGGTTGGAGGAGCTGTTGTCGCGGCGGGTGCGCGAGGCGCTCGAGCAGATTCGTTATCGCGGCGGCTTCGACGAGCGCGCACGCACGATCGCCTATGCTGGGCTTATCGCCGCGCAGGTGCTGGGAGTTCGCCTGCCGCGCACGCGCGCTGGCACCACGCTGGCCGCGTGGTACGACGAGCTGATGGTCGAGTCCGGGCGGCCGCCTGCGTTCGGCGAGACGACTTCCTGAGGTCTGCAGCGTCCGCAACGGGCGGCTTGCAAGGACGCCCGATTCGCCCGATCCTCCCGGCCGCATGGCAACCCGTCCCCCCCGGGCCAACACCAACGACGCGATGGAAGCGACCGACCCCCTGGTGGGGCAGGTCATCGCGGGAAAATATCGCATCGAGAAGCTCATCGGCGTCGGCGGCATGGGCGCGGTGTATCGCGCGACGCAGCTCGCGGTGGAGCGGCCCGTGGCGCTCAAGGTGTTGCGCCAGGTGGCGGGCGTGTCCGAGCACCAACTCACCGAGCGCTTCAAGCGCGAGGCGCATGCGACATCGCGGTTGCATCATCCAAACACCGTGCAGGTGATCGACTTCGGCGAGGAGAACGGGCTCCTCTATCTGGTGCTCGAGCTACTCGAAGGGGCGCCGCTGCTGCGGGTCATCCAGCGCGAGGCGCCGCTTGCACCGGAGCGGGTGGCAACGATCGGTAAGCAGATCGCGAAGTCACTGGCGGAGGCGCACGAGCAGGGGATCGTGCATCGCGACCTCAAGCCCGACAACGTCTTCATCTGCAACTACCACGGCGATCCGGACTTCACGAAGGTGATGGACTTCGGCATCGCGCGCATCGTCACGACCGACGTCGCAATGACCCGCACCGGCATGATGATCGGCACGCCGAAGTACATGGCGCCCGAGCAGGCGATGGCGAAGAAGGTCGGCCCGACCGCGGACTTGTATGCGCTGGGGGTGATCTTGTTCGAGATGTTGACGGGGGTGCCGCCGTTCAGCGGCGATTCGGGCATGGCGCTGGCGCTCGCGCACATCAACGAGCCGCCGCCCCCGCTCATGTTGCCGGGTTATCCGGAGCCGTTGGCCGAGGCGTGGCGGGGGCTGGTCGGGTCGCTCCTGATGAAGAACCCGGACAAGCGTGCGCAGTCGGCGAGCCAGGTCGCGGGCTGGCTGCAACAGGTCGAGGTCGACGCGCGCCGCTGGGCCGAGGTGGGCGTGTCGCCGCTCCTGTCGACGTTGCCGGGGCGGGACCCGCAGGCGACCTACGATGGGCCGACGCCGCGCACGACCGTGACGATCGCGCAGGCGGTCGGGCGTCCGCGCGACGTCAATCGCGTCTGGGTGTGGACGGCGGCGTTTGCGTTCATGGTGTTGGGTGGGCTGGTCGCGTTCCTGCTGGTCCGGCCTGGCAAGCCCAAGGATCGTCCGGTGCCACCCGGGGCTAGCGCGCCGGCGGTGCCGGATGCGACGAGCGGGGAGTGAACGCGTCGCTGGCCGCCTACGCGGGCGGAAGCGATGAGCAGCGTTGTGGGCGAGCGCCAGGTTCCGCTATCATAGCGCCTATGTCCGACAACGACGCGCGTTTCTCATCGTCCGTATCGATCGCGCCGCGGGTATCGCGGCTCGCAGGCTTCCTGACCATCGGGCTGTGCATCGGTGCAGGGTGCGGGTCCGAGACGGAGGCGCCGACTGATACGAAGGTGCCGGTCGACGCCGAGGTGACGATCGAGACGCGGTCGGAGGTCGCCGATACGGCCGACACACGGCCGGTCGGGACATTGTGCCCGGCCGATGCGCTGTTCTGCATCTCGCCGCGCGAGTCGGGGCGCTGCGATGGGACGGGCGATGCGATCGCGTCGCGCACACTGTGCGAAGGGGCGACCGCGTGCGAGCCGTCGACGGGGTTGTGCCGGGCGACGATCTGCGAGCCGGAGCGACAGGTGTGTCTGAACCTGCGCGAGTATCAGGTGTGCAACTTCGACGGCAGCGGCTACGGCGAGGTCGCGACGTGCGTCGAGCCATTGTTCTGCGCGGACGACAAGTGCCGGGCATGTGTCGAGAACGAGGTCGAATGTCTGAGCGATACGACCTATCGGCGTTGTGCCGAGGACGCGTCGGCGTGGTCGGGCGAGCTCCTCTGCCAGAACGACTATCGCTGCGACACGAGCGGCGGAGTCACCGGTTGCAAGCGCTGCGGGCTCGAGAAGACATGCGTCAACGATGGCAAGGCGCGCGCGTCGTGCACCTCGGGCGAAATCGTCTGGCAAGAGGACACCACCTGTAAGAGCACCGAGCACTGCGTCGCTGGCGACTGCATCGCGTGCGAGGCAAACGTCAGCGAGTGCCTGAGCGAGACGACCTATCGCACCTGTCAGAATGACGGCAAGGCGTGGAGTGCGGGGCTGACCTGCGCCGAGGGCGAGGCGTGTCTGCTCGACGAGGCGCAGCCCGAAGGGGAGACGCGGCGCGGGAGCTGTTTGCCGTATGCGTGCTCGCCGCGGGTGCTGTTGCTGGTCGACTACTCAGGCTCGATGGGCCCGCACTGGGCGTCGGTGCAGGCCTCGGTCGCAAGGCTCGTCGCGGAGAACCCGGATCTGCGTTTTGGCCTGAAGGCGTTTCCGGACGTCACCGATGGCAGCTGCAATGTCTCGAAAGAGTTGGAGATACCGTTCGGGGAAGACAACGCCGACACGTTCGACGATTGGTTCGTCGCGCACCCGCCGATTGGGGCGACGCCGCTCGCCGAGGGGATCGACGCGATGCGCCTGAACGCGGCCGAGATTTTCGGCAACCTCGGCGGCAGCCTGATCGTCCTGACCGACGGCGAGGATTCCTGCTACTACAACCAGGGACTCGCGATTCAGACCTTCCTGGCGCTCGCAACGAGCGGTCTCTACATCGATAGCCGCGTGACCACGTACTCGATCGGCTACTCGTATGGCGGCAGCTCCCCGGCTGAGCTCGATACGATCGCTATCAACGGGGGCAGTGGGCTGCGCCAGCACATCCCCGCGGGCAGCGAGGAGGAACTCAACGATGCCCTCAACGGGGTCATCGACAAGGTCAAGTTCTGTCGGCCACCGCCCCTGCCCGAGTGAGGACAGCGAGGCGAGATCAGGTGCTGCGTTGGCGGAGCGCTTCGTAGAGGAGCATCGCGGCTGCGGCGGCGACATTGAGCGAGTCAGCGATGCCGCGCATCGGGATGAGCACACGTTGGTCGGCGGCCGCGAGCCAGGCGTCTGGAAGGCCGGTCGCCTCGGCGCCGAGCACGAGGCAGGTCGGGCCGCGTAAGTCGCACTGCCAGGGCGGGCGCGCATAGGTGCCGAATGCTGCGGCGTGAAATCTGAGGCCGGCGGCGCGACCGGCGGCGAGCAGCTCGCTGGTGGCGGCGACGGCGACCGGCAGCGCGAAGACGGTGCCGAGGCTCGCGCGGATCGCATTGGGCGAAAGCGGGTCGCTCGCGCCTTCGAGCAGCACGACGCCGGTCGCGCCGATGCCGTCGGCCGTGCGCAGGATGGCGCCGAGGTTGCCTGGCTTCTCGATGCCGTGCAGCGCGACGATGAGCGGGGCCGCTTGGGATGCGGTGGCGAGCGCATCGGTGAGGGTCGCCGTGCGCCTATGAAAGATCACTGCCAGGCCGTCGGAGCCATCGCGCAGCGCGAGCTTGTCGAAGACATGGGCCGAGACCGAGGTCACGCCGCGGTCGCTCCTGAGGGTGCGCAAGAGGTCGTGGGCCGCATCCGAGAGCAGCTCGCGACACACGAAGGCACAGTCGACGCGCCAACCGGAGGCGATGGCGCGGCCAATCTCGCGCGCGCCTTCGACCAGGATGCGCTGGCGCTGCTCGCGTTCCTTGCGGTCGCGCAGGGCGGCGGCGTCTTTGATGCGGGGGTTCTGGGCGCTGGTGATGTGCAGATCGTCGCTCACGGCGGGCGCACCCAGACCGCGCCGTCGAGCCAGTCGAACAGGTCGTTGGTACGGCGCACGGCACCGACCACGCGCACCTCGCCGTCGGTCTTGCCGGCGACGTCATAGAGGCCGGCCGCCTCGACGTCAGGGAAGCGACCGAGCTCGTGCACAATCCAGTTGCCGCCGCGCTCGAGGTCGCTGTCGCGTGGCGCGACCCAGAGCTCGTGAACGACCGTGCCGTTGGAGCCGAGGCGGTGCGCCGACACGATGACCACACCCGCGCCGACCCAGGCGCCCGAGAAGTCGCGGCTCGTCTGGCCATCGCGCAGGAACAGCGGCCCGCGCCAGCTGCCATCGCCCCGGCGCAGGAGGAGATAGCCGTTGTCACCGACCACCAGTGCGCGCACGCCAGCGTCGTCGCTCCATGCAGCGGCAGCGTGGGTAGCACGGTTGCCGGGCGCATCGGGCCGATAGCCGACCTGCCAGGTCGGAGCAAGCCCGGTTGGATTCTCATAGGCGTCGCTGTAATTGAAGCCACCTCCGAGCCATGTATCGGCCCCGCTGACGAGAGCGGCACCGGTGCAGTCGGCGGCCCCATCACAGGTCGGCACACCGGCGATGGCGCGTGGCACCGGGTCGCCGTCGCCCATGACCTGCGCGCTGCACACGATTGCGCCGTCGCTCTGCTTGCAGAGGCGGAGCCAGCCGGATTCGTCACCGCCGACGATCCACGCGAGGCGCGTGCGCGAGACACCGAGGTCGGCGCCGTGCACCGTGAAGATCGCATTGATGACGTCGCGGCCGCTCGCGCCAAGGGCCGTGTCCCAGACGTGGTCGCTACTCCATTGGCCGCCGTCCAGGCGCCACAGGCGGCCATCGCTGTTGCCGGCGAAGCCGTCGCGGAGCCCGGCGATGCGCGCATCGGAGAGCGTGTTGGTGTACAGCACGGGGGCAGTCGCGGTGGTGAGGCCTGCCAGGAGCCAGCTCTGGTTTGTGAGGAAGTCGATCGTCCAGAAGACGGCCGTCCAACCCTCGGGGCCATCGTCGATCTCGCTCACGACGAGGCCCTGCTCACCGGTGACGGTGGTGCCGGGGATGCGCGTGAGGGTGTAGCCGTGGCAGTTGCCGGCGATGCACATGTCGGCGCTGGTCGTTGGGTCGCTGTCATTGCAGGCCGCGCCGGCAACACGTCCGATGCATTCGTCCTCGTTGGCGCACCCCTGGACGGGGACGAAGTCGCAGCCGCCTTCAGGCAGGCAGCCGTCGCTGGTGCAACCGTTGCCGTCGTCGCAGCCGTTGGCACTGGTCACGCATGCGCCGTTGCTACACACGTCGAGCGTGCACACGCGGCCATCGTCGCAAGCGGCGCCGTCGGCGGCCGCCACGGTGGTACAGCCAACGGCGGGGTCACACGCGCTCACGCTGCACGCCACGTCGGTCGGGGCGCAGGTGATCGGCGTCGACACGCACCCGACGCCCGCGCGGCAGGCGTCGGTCGTGCAGGTGTTGGCGTCGTCGCAGACCTTCGGGGCGAAGTCGCAGCCGACCCCGGGCGAGCAGCGATCGTTGGTGCATGGGTCCTGGTCGTCGCACGCGAGCAGGCCACTGCCGGCACAGGTCGTGCCCTGGCAGGTGTCGACGGGCGTGCAGGGGTCGCCATCGTCGCAGGTGGTACCGGGCCCGGCGAGGGCGAAGACGCAGGCGCCGTCGACGCAACGGCCGGTGGTGCAGGCCGTGGCGATACAAAGGACGTCGGCGGTGCATTCGCTGGGCCCGATATCGGGTGCGGAATCGCCGGACTCCGCGGCGGTGCTGTCGAGGGGGTCGGTGTCGGCTTGCGCGGTGTCGTTTGCCGGCGTGTCGCTGCCGGCATCGGGCAGCAGGCCTGGGCGGGTCGCGTCGCCGACCTGGACGAGTGAGGCCTCACGGGCACCGTCGGAGCAAGCGGCGGCGGTCACCGAGAGCGCGGCGATGAGCACGACGAGAAGGGGGGCGCATCGCACGGGGGTCGACCTCTGGCTGCTGACCGTTGGGACCTTAGCGCTGTCGCACGGCGAACCCAAGTGGAAAGCCTGCGAACGCTATCGCCCTGCGCACCGGTTTGTTCGCGCGTCAGCGGAAGCAGTGATAGCTTCGGCTTCCTTGGAGGAGGTCAGCCTGTGACTGTCACGTCAGCGCGTTCAGGGCCAACGAGCCCATCTGCCATGGCTTCACGCCTGGCTCGCCTGTCGGCGCGTACCGCGCTCGTCGGGCTGTTCTCTTGCGCGCTGGTCGTCCCCAGCGCCCCCGCACATGCGACCGGGCTCCTGGTCGCCCGTTTCGGCGGTGAGTGGGGGCACCCAATGTCGGACGACCTGTGGTCGATCTACTACAACCCGGCCGGGCTCTCGCTCCTGAATGGAACGAAGCTGGTCGTGTCTGGCAGCCTCGCCTGGCGTTCGTTCACCTACACGCGCGACCCCGGCGCCATCGACGACATTCTTTCAGATCCCGCGGTCGGTGCTGGCACACCCGAGGGTGATGGGGTGCTCGCAAACTCGGGCGTGAGCACGCTGTCGAACTTCGTCGCGAGCCCGTTCATGGCGTTCGGGACGAACTTCGGCATTGAGGGCTTTGGGGTCGGCGTGGGGCTGTATGTGCCGATCGGCGGGCAGTCGATCTGGGACCCGGGCACCAAGCGCGATGCGTTTCCAGGAGCTGACGACGCGCCTGTTCGCTGGTGGACCATCGAGGGTACTGCGCGCTCGATCTACACGACCCTGGCGGCCGGCTATCGCATTCCGGCGCTGCGCTTGTCGGTCGGTTTCGGGCTCAACGTGGTGCTGACCGAGCTCGACAACATCCAGGCACGCAACGTCGATGGCGCCGACACACTCACCGCAAACGGCCGCCTGCAGGAGGGGCGCGCGCGCATCAAGGCATCGTCGGTCGACCTCGCGATTGGCGCCGGCCTCCTCTGGGAGCCGGTCGACAATCTGTTCATCGGCGTGAGCTACCAGAGTCAGCCGAACTTCGGCGAACAGACCTTGAAGGGCGATGTCGACATCATCTTCGGTGGCGGCCCGACCCCGGAGAGCACACGCACGAAGGCGGAAGTGACGCAGTCGATGCCGGACGTGATTCGCTTCGGCGCCCGCTACGGCAAGCCGAGGTGTTGGGAGGTCAGGGCGTTCGCGGACTGGGCGCGCTGGTCGGTGCTCGATGAGCAATGCATCCTGAACGCGACGGTCGCTGGGCGTTCGTGTAAGGGCGATGCGCCGCCGGGCAAGATCATCATCATCCCGCGCAACTGGACCGATGCCTGGGGCGTGCGCGCCGGTGGCAGTTGGTGGGCGGCCGAGGGGGTCGAGCTCGTGCTGGGCGGCGGTTGGGACGGGACCTCGGTGCCTGACGAGATGTTGGAGCCCGCGTTCTTCGACGGCGAGAAGTTCCACGCCACGCTCGGCGCGAAGTTCACGTTGGCCGACGACAAGCTCGAGCTGATGGTCGAGTACACGCAGCTCTTCTACCCCGACCGCGACATCGCAGCGCGTGGCCGCGTGGCCCGCGACCCGGCCAATCCGGACGGACCGACCTGGAGCGACATCGACTCGATAGGGCTGCGTGAGGCGGTGCGCGTGCCCGACGCGGCGGGCCTCTACGAGCATTCGATCGGCGTCGTCGAGATCGGCGCGAGCTACCGGTTTTGAGGGGGTTGCAGATGCGAGACCTGATTCGTTCGCGAACGCCATCGTGGGTACTCAAGGCATCGCTGCTGAGCCTCGCCCTGGGCGGCTTCGGTCTCGCGGGATGCCCTGACAGCCGGAGTGAGTTCGACGAATTCCTCGACAAGAGCGAGCCGTTCCGGGTCGTGCCGACGGCCGGCGAGTGCCTCGGTCCGGTCGATTTGTCGGGCACCTATCTCATGGGCGCGGCGGTCGCCGTCGACCTGACCAAGCCTATCCGCTTCAAGATGGTGCTGGCGGTGGATCTCACGGCGTCGACCATTCAGGCGTCTTTGCAGGCGGTCGCGGCGCCGCCGAACAACGGTGCCACGGCGGTCGGCACGCTGGTCGGCGAGGTCTACACCGCGACGACCCCGCTCGATGCGGACGATGGCAGCTTCAGCCTCGACTTCGGTTCGATCATCGTGCCGGTCGAGGCGAATCCGATCCTCGCGGCCGCGGTCACCGCGGAATTCGCACTCGAGGGATGTACGTCGACCCCGACCGCCTCGTGCGGCATTGTCGTAGGCGACATCACGGCGCCCGCGGCGATCCCATTGGCGGGCTCGACGTGGGCTGTGACACCACTCGCGGAAGGGGCTGACCCCGGTACCGCCGCGCTGCTGGTGGCCTGCCCGGAGTGAGCGGCGGCACTACCTGAGGGCTTCCAAGGCGCGCAATGTCGCGACCTTGACGGCTACTGAGCGCATCGCGGTCAGTTCCGATGCGAGCAGTGGCCCATCGGCGGTGAACGGTTCGCGGCGCCAGATGACGATGAAGAGGTCGTTCGCGAAGCGGGCCAGCGCGAGGCGCTGAACGACGCGCACGGCGCGCAGGGTTCGTGTCGTGCCGAGCGAGGCGAGGTCCTGACGCAGGCCGGCGTCGAGGCTTGGCCCAGGGCTCATCGGATCGCCCGGGTGGTCGCCGAAAGGGGGTGCGGCGGTCGGGCCTGGAAGCAGGATCGGCGTCTCGTCACTGAGGAGGCGGTCGACCTCGGCGAGGCACGCGTCGACATCGGGTTGGGCGATGTGGTTGCCGATCCGGAAGCGCTCGACCTCGCCGCGCGCCTTGGCGAGGGCGGCCTCGCGGCGGCCCTGGCGCCAGTCGCCGAGGGCGTCGGTCACGCGTGGGGTGCTGGCGCAACCAGTCGCGAGCAGCACCATCGCGAAGGTGAGTGCCAAGCTGATCATGCGCTGGCCCAGAGGGCGGTGAGCTGTTTTGGGGCGCCCGGCACGATGACGCATGCGCTCGCGTGGTAGCCGGACTGGGCGAGCGGGATCGCGTGGCGTTCAGCGCCGCGTACGAAGTGAACGGTCAGCGTCATCGGCGTCGACGGGCTCGGCTTCTCGGACGGCTCGAGCACCGCCCAGAGACGCTTGCGACCGCCTTCGAGGAAGGCCCACAGGTCGGCGTCGTGAGCGGCGCGTGCGGCCGGCGAGAGGTATGGGCGCACGACGCTTTCGTACGCGAGCACGGGGGTGTTGGCGGGACCCGCGAGCGCTTCGAGGGCGGCGGCGGTGTGGCCGAGGCCGAGTGCATGCACGCGCAGCTCGGGCGCGGGAGCCGTGCCTTCCCAGCGGCGCTCCAAGACCTGGCGGCAGGCCTTGAAGCGATCCATGCGCTCGGGTTGGCCAGGCCAGATGCAGGCTTCGAGCCAGCGCGCTTCGATGGGATCGCGTGCGTCGATCGGTGCCAGGTCGAAGCCGACACGTTGTTCGGGCGAAGGAAAGTCGAAGCCTGCGAGCTTGTTCATGCCGAAACGGAAGGGCAGGGGCGTGCGGTCGACGACCAGGTTGAGCCCGGCCGAGCAGCCAAGGTCGGCCAGGTGGAAGGCGCGGTGGCCAAAGCCGAGCGTGATGGCACTCAGGCCCCAGGCAAAGGCTCGCCCGGGCTCGTTGGTCTGTATGGCGCGCGCCGCCAACACCGGCAGCAGGTCCGGGTCGCCGAGCGCCTCACGCAGGCGCATGCCGAGGTCGGGTCCTTCGGCGTCCAGCAGGACCTCGAGCGCGAGCGGGTGGTCCGGATTCGTGAGCGCGCGAAAACGCATCGACGCGAGCAGCAGCAGCGGTCGTGCGTACTCGGTCTCGAAGCTGCGTCCGTGCCACGCCCGCGCGAGCGGTGAGAGCAGCTCGGGCGCATCGGCCAGGGCACGCAGCTCGCGGATGAGGCGGTCGTAGGCGCCCGGGCCCTCGGGTGCGTTGGGGCCGCCGACGCCGAGCTTGGGCGAGCGCAAGTCATCCTGAAAGCCGTCGATCCCCGTGGCCATGGTCACCTCGCGGTCGAGGTAGCACGCGCCGCGGAGGTCGAGTAGCGTCTCGCGGTCTCGAGGCCAAGGGCTGGCATGAAGAAGGCAATCAAAGAGAGCGGCGCCGCCAAGGCCTTCAGTCCAGCCTTCGGCATCCTTGCGAAGGCCTTGGCCAAGCCAGCCCAAGGCGATACTGAGCCCTTCGGTCCAGGCTTCGCCATTCGTCGGAAGGCCCAGCACATCGGCGAAATCCTCGACCGCCTGTTTCCCAAACCAGAGATCCCGCTCGACCATCAGAACACGTTCACGTTCCTATGCGCGGTGATGCTGTCGGCGCAGACGACTGACAAGAAGGTGAACGAGGTGACGCCCGCGCTGTTCGAGCGGGCGCCGACGCCGGCTGCGATGGCGGCCCTCGATGTCGCAGAGATCCAAGAATTCATTCGACAAGTCGGGCTGGCGCCGACCAAGGCAAAGCACCTGAAGGAGATGGCGCGCCTCCTCGGCGAGCGTCACGCTGGCGAAGTGCCCGCGAGCTTCGAGGCGCTCGAAGCGTTGCCTGGCGTCGGCCACAAGACCGCGTCGGTCTTGATGGTGCAGGCGTTCGGCGTGCCCGCGTTTCCGGTCGATACCCACATCCATCGCCTGGCCGAGCGCTGGGGCCTGTCCGATGGCAAGAACGTCGAACGCACCGAGGCCGATCTCAAGGCCGCCTTCCCGCCCGACGAGTGGCACCGCCGCCACCTGCAGATCATCTACTTTGGTCGCCAGTATTGTCCGGCCAGGAGCCACGTGCCGGGGGCGTGCCCGATCTGTTCGTGGGCGGGCACCCCGCCTGAACCTGAAGCCCCTGTCGCAAAGGGCCGACGCGCCATCACACCCCGATGACGTTCAGTCCGAGCTGACGTGCCGCGATCGCCTGTCGCACGTCATAGGTGATGAACGACAGCGAGCCGCCGACCCGCATGGCTGCGGCGATGTGCAGCGCATCCAGGGTCCTGGCGCCCGTCGCCTCGGCGACCTCGGCCGCCCGTTCGCACGTCACGGCGTCGAGCTCGACGATGGCGGTACGCTGCCAGTCCTCGACGAACGCGGCGTTGGCCTCGTCGAGCGCATCGCCGCGCAGGAGACGCGCCAGGTTGCGGCGCACCTCCACCGATGTGTGACGACCCGTGATCCAGGCGGGGTCCGCGAGCAGGTGTCGTTCACAGGCATCGCTCTCCGGCTCATCGAGGTAGCGCTTGAGCAGCGCACTTGTGTCCACATAGAGCATCGTCAGCGACCGCGATCCTCAGCCAGCGACTGCGCGCTCGAGCCTGCGTGCCGCGCCCTTGGCACGCGTCGAGGAGGCGCCAGCGATTGGGCCGGCACGATCCAGCCGGCATCGATGCCCGCCTTGAATGAAGCCAGATCGGCGACCGGTCCTATCACCGCCTTGGGATGCCCACGGTCGGTGACCCGGATGATCTCTCCCGCGGCCGCGCGTTCGAGGATCTCCGATAGACGCTGCTTCAGCTCACGTACGCCGATGTCCATGTGTCCACGTTAGGGAGTCAATGTGCACACGTCAACGACGGGGAAAGCACTCACATGCCGAGCACCTGATCGAGGAACGCGCGCGACACGAGCGGCCGCCCCGACGCGGAGACCAGCGCCTGCTCCAACACCCGCGACGCCGCCCGCACCTCCGCCTGCGGCAACGCCTTCCACGAGCCAGCCCGCCACGCGAGGAGGGCCTCGCGCACCGACGCCGGTAGCTCCGCCAGCGACTCGAGTGGCGGCAGGATCCCGGCGAGGTCGAGCGTCCTGAGCTCGAACAACGTCAGCAGCTCCTCGCCGACGCGCGCGTTGGGATCATCGAGGTGCTGCAGCGCTTTCAACAACAGCGCATGCACCCCCGGCTCCTGACCCCAATCGGGCACGAGCTGCAAGACGACTTCCGCCATCGTCGACGCCAGCGCGAAGCGCACGAGGTCGCCCTTCACGACCGCGTGCGCCGACTCGACGTGGACCGTCTCGAGCAGCGCCAGCTCATCCGAGTCCTTGCCGCGCAGCATCACGTGCACGCTCGACAACGGCTGGATCCGCGGTCCTTTCGACGACTTGCCGGGCCGCCGCGCGAACCGCACGACCGCTGGCACGAGCTCGTCCGTCTCCAGCAGGAGGCGGATGATCTTGTCATCGCGCGAGTCGGCGCCCGACAATACGATCGCGTCGGCGTCCCAGTGCAACATCGCCACGCGCGCCTACTTCGTCAGCGCGAGCGACATCGGGATCGACACTCCAAAGTAGAGGAGCACGCCGACGAGGTCGAGGCTGGTTGTCACGAACGGGCCGGTCGCGACCGCTGGATCGATGCGCAGGCGCGCCAGCACGAGCGGCACGACCGTGCCAATGGTCGACGCGAGCGCCATGCCGACCGCCATCGAGAAGCCGATGCCGATGCCATCGAGCGGCTCGTCCCCCATCAGCGCCGCAACCGAGCCGACGATCAGCGCATACATGGCGCCGAGGCTGAGCCCGATCGCCAGCTCACGTCGGAGTGTCGCGACCTTGCGCTCCTCGCCGATCTGCCCGAGCGCCAGCCCGCGCACCGTCACGATCGCCGACTGCGTGCCGACGTTGCCCGACATGCCCAAGATGATCGGCAGGAACAGCGCGAAAAAGTGGTGGGCCGCCAGCGTGTGCTCGAAGGCGCCCATCACGACCGCCGATAACAAACCGCCGGCACAACTCGCGAGCAGCCACGGGAAGCGGTTGCGCACGTGCGTCACGAAGCCTTCGTCGGCCATGATCGGCGAACCGGCGCCGGCCATCTTCAAGAGGTCTTCCTGCGCCTCCTCCTCGAGCACGCCGATCACGTCGTCGATCGTGACGATGCCGAGCAGATGCTGGTCCTCGTCGACGACTGGCACCGCCAGGAGACCGTGGTCCGACACGAGGCGTGCCACCTGCTCCTGGTCGGTCTCGGGCGTGACCGCGATGATGTCGGTCTCCATGAAATCGCGGATGCGCTTGTGCGGCGGCGCCGTGACCAGCTTGCGCAGCGATAGCACGCCGACCAGCTGCTGCTCGGTGTTGGTGACGTAGATGTAGTTGGCCATCTCGACGTCGTCCGACTTCTCGCGCAGCGCTATAAGTGCCTCCTCGGCGGTCGTGTCGGCCGGCAACGCGACGAACTGCGGAAGCATGATGCCACCGGCGGTGTCGTCGCCGTAGGCCATCAGCTCCTCGACCTCCTGCTTCTCGTCGGTGCCGAGCACCGCGAGCACCTTGTCGCGCTGCTCATCTTCGAGATCGGCCAGGATGTCGGCCGCATCGTCGGTCGCCATCTCGGACAGGATCGCAGCAGCCTCGTGCGCCGGCAGCGGGTCCAGTACGCGCTTACCGAACGGCGCCGCCATGTGCACGATGAGGTCGGCCTTGCGCGCCGCATCGTGCATGCGGTGGAACACCAGGTGGTGCTCCTTCTCGGTGAAGGTCGACAACACTGCGGCGAGATCGGTGATGCGCGTCTTGGTGATCAGCCGATCGAGGTGCGCCCACGATTGCCGACGCAGGTAGCGTCGCAAGGTGTCGTGCAGGAGGCGCTGGCGGTTGAGCTGCATACCTGCCTATCCTTTGGCTTCGAGCACCCGCCGGACGCGCCGGCGGGTCGTCGTTCAACGCGGCGCTGGCCCTGCAAAAGGTGCGGCGGGATCGGCGCCCGGCGCGCCTGGAGTCGTTCGGTCGGCATCGAGCGACGGCAGCCCGTCGATGCGGTCATGCATCACCGGCGCGTTCGGCAACCGGGCTGTCGTGCCTTCGCTCGGCGTCTTGCCACCGACCAGCAACCAGGCCGCGACGAGGAGGCCGACGGCGACCACCGCGAGCAGCGTGTAGCCCCCGCGGAAGCCACCTTCACGACGCTCGGACACGGGCTGCAGCGGCACGAGCTTGCGCTGCGGATCGAGGCGCCGCTCGATCGCGTTGGGCTTGTTCGGGTCTTCGACCTGGCGCGAGCCATCGACACCGCGCAGGCCGAGGCCGCGGATGCTCTCGTCCTGGGTCGGCCCGGGCGGGCGACCGGTCGCCTCGTACAGGCGGATGAGCGCATTGGCGTCGAGGCTTACGACGCGGGCATAGGCGCGGATGAAGCCACGCACGAACACCGCCGCGGGCAGCGTCTCGTAGCGACCGGCTTCGAGGTGCGCGAGCGAAGCGCGCGGGATCTTGGTCGCGAACGCGATGTCCTCCAGCGAGAGGTTCTTCGCGACGCGTCCGTCCCTGAGCTTTGGTCCTACCTCATCCATCCCAGCGGCCGGTCTAATGGCTTGCCGCCTGCCTGTCAACCGCCACGGTGCCGCGAAGCGACGAGATTCTTGACAGGCGGTGCGACCCGATCGGACGCATCAACCGTGGACCTGCGGCGGACCTGCGAGCCATGCCGACGCCGCGGGGCGCCGCGCGTTGTCAATCGATTTGACGCAATCCTGCGACCGGCGTTTTTGCCGCCGCGCGGCCCGCCGAAATCTGCGTGGTGAGCAGCGTGCAAAGCAGTGTACCGAGAGCGACCAGCGCCAGCTCGGAGGCGTCGACCGTCGCCGGCAGGTGGTCGATGAGATAGATCGACGCCTCGAGCTCGTAGTCGACGGTCTGGATGATGACGACGAACGCGAGGCCGACGGCGAGCCCGGCGATGAGGCCGACCACTGCGACGAACAGCCCCTGCAGCGTGAACACGAGGCGCACGAGCCCGCTCGTACCGCCCATCGCTTTCAGGATCGCGATGTCGGGTGTCTTCTCGTGCACGACCATCGTCTGCGAGCCAACGACCACGAAGCTGCCGACCAGGATGATGATGAAGAAGAAGATCGTGAGCACGATCTTCTGAAGCTCCAAGGCGCTGAAAAGATTGATATTCTTCTCGCGCCAATCGAAGATCTGGAAGCGGTTCTGGGTGGCCGATTCGGCGCCTGGATAGCGCAGCGTGTTCACCATCTGGAAGACGTTGCGCAACCCCGATATGAACGGCGCGCCACTGCTCGGCGGCGCAAACGTCGGGTCGTAGTCGGGGCCGACCAGGGTCGCGAGCTTCTTCTCGAAGTCGTAGGTCCGCTGGATCAGATCATCGAACGGGTAGGGATCGAGCGAGCGCTGGAGGCGGGCCTTGGTCGCGTCGATCGACACGAGCGAGTCAGTGCGCACCGCCAGCGAACGCACGAGCTTGCCGCGGTTCATGAAGCGCTGCGCGACCGCGATGTTCACGAGCGCCAGCCGCGAGTCGTGATCGTGAAAGCCCGCCTCGAAGACGCCGGCCAGCGCGAAGCGGGCCGACGAGGGCAGCATCCCGTAGGGGCCGACCATCTTGTTGTCGAGACCACGCAGCGGCGTGACGAACGTCAGCGCGTCGCCGATCTTCGCCTGGAGTTTCTTCGCCAACGTGCGCCCGAGCAGCACCCCGGGCAGGCGCGCGGGGACAGGCGCAAAGCCGGTGTACTCGCCCGAGCGCGTCGTCGCGAGCGGCGCGTCCTTGCCATTCCACTCGAGCGCCGACGTGTCCGCCTCGGGTCGCGCGTCGACGACCCGCACGAGCGCCGTCAGCTCCGCGATGACCGTATCCGGCGACTCGCTCAAGAGGATGCTCTGCACGCGCCCCGGCGCCGGCTCCCACAGGACCAGGGCATAGGCCCGCTCGGACTTGAGGTCGAGCTTCTCGCCGGTCGCCGACAGGAGGAACGTGCCGTTCGGCACTTCAATCTCGCGGCCCCAGGTCGGGGGGGCAGTTGGGTTGGCCGCGGCGCCAGGGGTGGCTGCGGCGCTTGGTGATGTCGCCGCGAGCTTGCCGCCTTCGAGCAGCATCGGCGCCGGTGTCTCGTAGATCGTGATGATGGCGCCGCTTTGCGGGACGAGCTCGATAGGGGCCGGGGCCGCGCGCAGGTCGAGCGCCTTCATGCGGAAGCGATCGGCGTCGGGCGAGGTACGCTCGTCGATGAGGATGATCGGCGGGCGCGAAGGGATCTGCACGAGCGTCAGGCAACTGCCTTCGACTGGAGTGCTGAGCCGGCGCGTGGACCCTTGGACGGTGAGGCCTGGATCTTCGCCGAGGCCGTCCAGCGGATTGCGCGCGCTGGCGGTCGCGCCGCCGGGCTGTTCGTCGGTCCGCACGAGCGCGCCGAGGTCGAGCACCGAGGCGACCGACGGCAGGTCGATGCCCTGCACGGTCGCGCCGGCGCGATAGGGCCCGTTGGCGACCATCATCTCGTCGCCGGTGAGCGGGGTTGCGCCCGTGACCCCCGGGGTCGCGCGGATGGTCTCGAGCACCGATTCGTAGTCGCGAAAGGCGGACGATGTGCGGGTGACGACCAGGTGCGGGAAGATCCCGAGGATGCGATCCTGGAACGCCTGCTGGAACCCGTCGGTCACCGCCAGCACCACCGTGAGCGCCATGACACCGCAGGCGATCCCGACGATGCTGATGAGCGTCACCAGGGAAAGCGTGGCGCTGCGCTTCGAGCGCGCGATTCGGAGCGCGATGAAGGCGGCGAGCTTGAGTTGGCTGAAGCGGCTCGGCAACGTGGCCTTTGAAAGGATGGCGAAGCCTGGACTGAGGGCCCGCCAGCAACGGCAGCCGAAGGCGATACGGCAGGCCTATGAGAGCGGCGAATTGACGCGGGGTTGGGGCTTGTGTAAATGCCCTCGCCTCGAAGGGAAGCGCCCCTTACCATCGTGAGCGCTGGGCTACAAGGTCCGCGCACGGTAGGGTTGGGGCGACTTTCGAGACGGCCCAGGCCTCCTGCCTAGGGCAATGACGAACCGGAGGATGCGATGAGGCTTGTGAGCGCGACGAAGATGTTCGGTGGGTTGTTGGCGCTGGGCCTCGGTATCACTGTGGCGAGCTGCGGCGACGACGCGGTGAACCCCAACAACCGTGACATCACCGACGTGCCGCTGTTCGACGGCAACGACGGCTTCCCCGAGACAGAGGTCACCGACACGACGATCCCCGACACGCGCGATACGGTCGATACGAACACGCCCGAGACGAACCCGCCCGACCTCGTGCCCGACCTCACGCCGCCGTCGGTCGTCTCGACGAGCCCGGCCGCAGGCGCCTCGGATGTGGCGCTGCCGCTCGACATCACGATCGTCTTCTCCGAGCCGCTGTTCGCGACGACCGTCGCGACGCAGTCGATAAAGCTCTTCGACTGGCTCGGGCAGGAGGTGCCGGGGGCGCCGGTCCTGCAGGCCGACGGCAAGACCGTCAAGTGGCGCCCGACCACGAACAATCAGCAGCTCGTGTCGGCGTACACGATCAAGGTGATGGCCAACATCATCGCCGACCAGGTCGGCAACAAGCTCGCGAACACCGAGGAGTTCACCTTCACGACCTCGAACTACGCCAACCAGGAAGGCTACCGCACGCTCGCCGCGAAGTACGCCCCCAACATCTATTCGACGGTCGACTCGAATGACAGCCCGCAGCTCCAGGTGCCGGTCAAATTCGATGGCGATGGCGACTGGAACCTGATCAACAACCGCCCGTGGATCGTCGCGGGCGCGACCTCGCTGGTGCCGGCGGTCTATTACACGGTCACGGAGACCTACACGCACTACTACGTCAACTACTCGTATTACTTCCCGTATGTGAACCACAACGTGCCCGACTACACGACCGGAAACGGCAACGTCGGCGTCCTGGTCGTGGTCGAGAAGGCGCGCGGCCTAAACGCGGGGTCGACCGCCGAGCGCCCGGCGCTGGCCTACACCTATTGGAAGGAAGGCACGGGTGAGGAGCAGTACGCGTTCGCGAGCGACGAGAGCGGCATCGTCAGCAGCGGCGGCGCGGACGATTGGGGGCTCAAGGCGACGTTCGCGCAGGAGACGTTGTTCCCGGGCGGGCGCTTCGAGAGCTACATCACCGCCAAGACCCATCGCAGCTGCAACTGGAACTGGAACCAGGGCGGGACTGTGCCGCCGCCGCCGTGCGGTCTGCCGGGCGCCGTCAAGAACGGCGACGTGCTGGTGTTCAAGTACCTCGGTGGCTCGCCGACCGAGGTGAAGAAGAAGGACAACGCCTGGCCGACCGACATGTCGGATGTCGACGGGCAGCCCGAGGCGTTCGGATATGCGCTCGTCCCGTTGTATTCGACACTCTGGCCGCGCCGCACGCTGAACGACCCCGATACCGTCTTCGAGACGACGACGTTCACGTACGAGGCCGATGCCGATCGCCCCGGCAATGGCACCAAGTTGAGCGGTGCGTTCCAGCAGTCGCTGTCGGGCGCCAACCTCTCGTCGTTTGGCAAGCCTATCTGGGCCTACGGTTGGAACCCGTCGATCTGCGGCCCCAACGACCTCTGCACGCGCATCAAGAAGGGACAAATCGCGATCGACCCGGCGTGGTACGTGTGGGAGCGGCACCAGCGCTCGAACAACGCGAACAGCCTCGTGACGTACGATCCGGCGACCGGCGCGGGTCACTCGCTGACGTACTGCTTCAACGGGTTCGTGGCGCTCGATGTGCGCGGCACCGACCCCAAGTGCGGCACGCCGTAAAGAACGGGTCGGCCGAGCAAGCTCGGCTGAGACGATTGCTTCCGTAGCGGCCGAGCATGCTCGGCCGTCTGCGTTTCAGCGCGGCACGAGGCTCCGCTCGAAGAAGCGGAAGCTCGTCTCGTAGACGTGGAGTTGAGCGGCGCGGCCGCTGATCCCGTGAGCTTTGCCGGGGTAAATCATCGTCTCGAACGGCAGGCTCTTCTGCTGGAGGGCTTCGATGAGGCGCAGGCTGTGCTCGAAGAGCACGTTGTCGTCGGCCGTGCCGTGCATGATGAGCAGCGGCTGGCGGAGCAACGGCGCGCGCGGGATGAGGTTCGAGCGCACATAGGGCAGGGCCTTGCCACCATCGGGCAGACGAGCCGTATCGCCTCTGGCTGCCGTCGCTGGCAGGCCCAGGTAGCGCTCGGTGTAGTGCGTGTCGTAGAGGGTCCAGTCGCTGACGGGGGCTATCGCGACGGCCGCAGCGAAGGGCGTCTTGTCGTCCAACACGGCGCGCGCCGCGAGGTAGCCGCCGTAACTCCAACCCCAGACCCCGATGCGCTGCAGGTCGACCCAGGCGACCGACGAGAGCTGGGCGACGGCCGCGAACAGGTCTTCGACCTCGACCTCGCCGATGCGCAGGTAATGCGCCCGATCGATGTCGCGCCCCCGTCCGCCGGTGCCGCGGTTGTCGACCATGAGTACTCCGAAGCCGCGCTGGCTCAGGTGCAGCAGCGTCGGGTAGTGACGCGTCCAGCGGTTGGCGACGAGCTGCCCGGTTGGCCCGCCGTAGACCCAGGCGATCACCGGATAACGCTTGCCGTTGGTCGCGTCGTAGTCGAGCGGTGGCAACAGGAGCCCGTTCAACACGGTGCCGTCCTTGGCCTTGAAGTCGCGCCACTCGGGCGTCGTCGCGGCGACCGCGTCGAGCTCCGGCGTTGGGTTGTCGTCGAGCATCACGACCGCGGTCGCGGCGGCGCCACCCGGCTCGCGCAGCGATGTCTTGGGCGGGTGCCCCCAGCTCGAGAACACGTCGATGAAGCGGGTGCCGGACTTCGCGAACTCGGGCGCGTGCCAGCCCGACTCGACCGCGATCGGGCGGGCGGCACCGCCGGCGAGCGGGACCGCGAAGACGTGGCGTTCCTTCGCGCGCTCGCGATAGGCGGCGTAGTACGCGAGGCCCTTGGCGGCGTCGACGCCCGCGAGATAGGCGACCGGCTCGGGCTCGTCGGTGAGGGTCGTGCGTGTGCCCGTGCTGCGTTCGACGAGCTCCAACTGGCGACGTCCGCTGCGTTCGCTCGACCAGATGAAGCGGCCGTCCGCGAGCGACTTCAGGTCGTCGTGCAGCTCGACCCAGGCGGGATCGGTGTCCTCGAGCAGCTGGCGCATTAGACCAGCCTTGTCCTGGAGCTCGTAGAGCACGAGCCGCTTCTGGTCGCGGCTCTGCCATTGCACCCAGGGTCTACCGTCGTCGAAGAATCCGGCGCGCGGCAGGTAGCCGTCGGCGGCCGGCGTCTTCAATACGATCGACTGGCCGCTCGCGACCTCGAACAGGTGGGCCACGACTCTGGCGTTCGCCTCGCCCGCGGCGGGGTAGCGCTGCTCGAAGAGCTCGGTCCGGTCGGCGAAGATCTGCGGCCTGACCTTCACGCCGATCGGGCTCTCGTCGACTTCGAACACGATCAATCGCGTCTCGTCGGGCGACCACCAGTGTCCCGCGAAGCGCCCCATTTCTTCCTGGGCGATGAACTCGGCCAAGCCAAACGAGCGCAATTTGCCGCCGCCTTTCGAGAGCTTGCGTTCTTTGCGCGTCGCAATCTCGAGCACGTACATGTCGCCGTTCTTCGTGTACGAGACGTAGCGCCCCTTCGGCGAGCAGCTCGGCGCCAGCTCCGGCGCGGCCTCGTCCTGCGTGAGGCGCACGAGCTCGAGCTGGCGCGCGGCGAGCTCGGCCGCCGGCGGGCGCGCCGCAACGTTGCTGAGACGCGCCCAGTAGAGGTCGCCCGAGAACGGGAACAGCACCGCGTCGGAGGTGCCGCACCACATAAACGAGGTGATGCCGCGCTGCGTGATGCGGCGCCGTTCGAGCGCCATGCGCTCCGCCTCGGTGAGCTTCTGGGTGCGCGCCCCGAGCACGTCGGCGCTCGCGACCAGGCGCTCGGGTTGCGACGGTCCTTCCGCGCCGAGGCGCTGGCCCCAGAGGTCGAGCACCTCGGAGTCGACCTCGTTGGGCCGTAGATACGCGAGCACGTTGCCGTCCGGGCTCAGCGCGAGATCGAGCGGCGGCCTTCCAGCAAGCGGCGGATCCGCGAACACGCGCGCGAGCGTCAGCGTGGGCGGCGCGGCGTGGGCGGGCGCGCCGAGGGCGAACGAGAGGGCGATGAAGAGAAGCGATCTAGCCAGCATGTTGCAGACCATGCCGCGACGGGCCCCCAATGGGAAGGCGTGGTGGGCGTACTCAGCCGAGCTCGAGGTCCGCGGGCGCGACCGACACCTCTTGGCCCATGCCGACCACGCGATACTCGATGCCCTCGCCGATCGTCGCGAGCGCCCGCACGGTCACCGTCTGGCCCGCCGGCAGCGGAGGTGCGGCGGCCTTCAGCACGGCCTTCTTGCCGCGCACGCTGAAGTCGAGCGTCGCGAACGTGTAGGGCGCTGGCACCTCGTCGCGCGACAGTTCGACCTCGACGAACGGGAAGTATTGTTCGTCCCAGCGCGCCGAGATAGCCCCAAACGACGGCGCGTGGTTGCCGGTCACGACCAGGCGCAGCTCGCGGTCCATGTATAAGGTCGCGACCACGTCTTCGAGCCCGGTGCGCTCGACGAAGGGCAATCGGATGTGGCGCGCCGCCCCCTGCAGCGTGCGTGCAACCGTGCGCGCAAACGCCTCGTCGAAGCGGTCGATGCCCTCACCCAGGTGCAGGATGAGGCGCGCAAGTGTAATCGTCTCGTGCGCGCGCGTGCCGGAATCATCGGCCGGGACGTTCCCGGGCAACGACAAAAGGGAACTGACGAGCGCGGAAGTCCCGCGCCCCTCGTTCCCTCGATCGTCGTCCTCCGGCAGCGTCACCGGAGGTGACTCAGGCCTGGGCGATCTTGGCGAAACGCGCGATCGCGTTCTTCTGCGCGACGCTGTCGTACAGCGCCGGGCACGCCAGGTCGCGGCCCTTGAAGGTACCGTCGGCCAGCTTCTGCACAAAGATCGTGTCGACCACGGCCTTGGTGCCCTTGTCGTCGATCTCGACGACGATGCCACCCTTGCCGCCCGCTTCCGCGACCAGCTCGTGGATCCTCTTCAGCCGGAACTGGCCCTTCTCGCCACCCTCTTCCAGGCCACGCTTCTCATGGGCGAGCTTGGCCTTCTTGCCTGAAGCCGCGCCACCACCACCACCAGCCTTCTTCGGAGCCGCCATCGCCCTGCCTCCCATAGCCGTACTGCGGTTGTGCAGTCGGTGCCCGTTCAAAACGGACGCACGAAGCTAGCAGAGGCCCCGCGCGAAGGGAAGGAGGAATAAGCGCCTTGCGCCAGGCCCTTTTCCTCTACATGCACGCGGCTTGGTGCCTCACCTTTGACACCGCTCGCGGGCCTGTGTACAGCGGCTCCCCCTTCGGTTCGCAAGCGGGCCGATCGAGACAATCGACATGACCGACATCAGCATCAGCGCAAACCCCATCACGTCCTTCGCCGCCCGGCGCGGTCTGGCACTCGGCTGCCTGGTCGCGCTGTCGTCGGCCCTGGCGGTCGCGACCACGTTCGCGGCCGACCCGGCACCGGCCGGCGATGCCGTGGTGTTGGAGCGTGCGGTGAGCGGGATCCAGACCTTCTATGGGAAGGTCACCGACTTCAAGGCGAGCTTCTCGCAAGAGGTCCGGCGCGCCCACCTCGCGCGGCCCCTGAAGAAGAGCGGTCAGGTCTTCTACATCAAGCCCGGCAAGATGCGCTGGGACTACACCCAGCCCGACAAGGTCTACTACATCTCGGATGGGGATCTGCTGTGGTCCTACGAGGTCGCCAACAAGCAGGCGATCAAGATGGACGTGAAGGACTCGGAGCTCTACGACTCGCTCAAGTTCCTCTTCGGCGAAGGGGACTTGCGCGCGAGCTTCCAGATAGCGCTCGGCGCGGAAAAGGATGGCCTGCGCGCTATCGTGCTGACGCCCAAGAGCGGTCAGCGCAACTACAAGACCCTGACGTTGTGGGCTCGGCCCGCGACCTGGGAAATCGCGCGTACCGAGCTCGTCGACCCGCTCGACAACGTGAGCGTCATCACCTTCACCGGCGCGAGCTACGACAAGCTCAAGCCCGAAGCATTCCAGTTCAAGCCGCCCAAGGGTGCGACCCTCCAGGACCTCACCAAGAAGGGTGCGGAACCGGACGCGGTGCCACCGGGCGACTTGAAGAAGACTCCGTAGGAATCCATGGCGCTTGCCGGCAAAAAGCTCTTCTTCGTCTCGCTCGGCTGTCCCAAGAATCGGGTTGATTCCGAGATCATGTTGGGAGAGCTCACGGCCCGCGACTACACGGTCGTGGACACCGCTGAAGAAGCGGATCTGCTGGTCGTGAACACGTGCTCCTTCGTCGAGGAGGCGCGCGAGGAGTCGGTCGATACAATCCTCGATCTCGCGCGCGCCAAGACTGCGTCAGGCAACAAGAAGGCGCTGGTCGTCGCGGGTTGCCTCGCGCAGCGCTACTCGAAGGAGCTCGAGGTCGAGATCCCCGAGGTCGACGCGTTCCTCGGCACGGGCGACCACTGGCGCATCGGCCAGTTCGTCGACGAGCGTCTCGGGACCTCGCAGGCCGCCAGGAACCTCGTGTCCGAAGTGCGCGCGGAGCGTTCGCTCGACGAGGCCGACGGCATCGAGTCGCCGCCCGCCGCGCTGACGATCGTCGGCAAACCCGGCTACAACTACGACGCTTACAGCCCGCGCATCGTGACGACGCCGCCGTGGATGGCCTACGTCAAAATCGCCGAGGGCTGCAGCCAGATGTGCAGCTACTGCATCATCCCGCGCCTGCGCGGCAAGGCGAAGAGCCGGCCGATCGAGGACGTCGTGATGGAGGTCGAGAACCTCGCCGCCAAGGGCGTCAAGGAGATCAACCTCATCGCCCAGGATCTCACCCACTACGGTGACGACCGCAAGGACGGCACGACCCTCGCCGGGCTTTTGCGCGAGCTCGTGAAGGTCGACGGCATCCACTGGGTGCGCCTCCTCTACTTGTACCCGCACAGCTTCACCGACGAGCTCATCGACCTCATCGCGAGCGAGCCGAAGATCGCCAAGTACATCGACATGCCGCTCCAGCACATCGCCGAGAACGTCCTGTCGATCATGCGCCGTCGCTTCTCCGAGGCCGACACGCGCGCGCTCGTGACGAAGCTGCGTTCACGCATCCCGGGCCTCGTGTTCCGCACGACCTTCATCGTCGGGCACCCGGGCGAGACCGAGGCGGACTTCGTGACGCTGATGGACTTCGTGCGCGCGAGTCGCTTCGAGCGCATGGGCGTCTTCAAGTACTCGACCGAAGAAGGCACCCACGCCGCGCGCCGCACTGACCATGTGTTGTCGATCCAGAAGGACGACCGCTACCACCGCATGATGACGCTCCAGCAGGGGATCTCCGCCGAGCTGCAGCAGGCGATGATCGGCCAGCGCATCGAGGTCATCGTCGAAGGGCGCAGCGAAGAAACCGAGCTGCTCCTCCAGGCGCGCAGCTACGGCCAGGCACCCGAGATCGACGGCGTCACCTACATCAACGAGGGCTGGGCCGAACCGGGTCAGGTCGTCGTGGCCGAGATCGTCGACGCGGGCGACTACGACCTGGTCGCGCGCATCGTCACGCCGGGTGAGGACGACGAGGATGGGGCGGAGTCTGAGGCCGCTTAGCGCCGCCTAGCGCCGCTTAGCGCCGCTTAACGCGGTCCGCCGCGACGGCCCAGCCACAGACGACCCGGTGCTCAGCTCCGGTCACCTTCGATCGTCAACCGCGCGAGTGCCACGGACTCGGATGAGCCCGCGACCGCGAGCAGGTCGCCGACCTCGAGGCGCTCGTCGCCACGAGGCAGGACGACCGTGCCGGCCGCGCGCTGAATGGCGATGACATTCGCGCCCGTCGACTTGCGCAGCCCGAGCTCGGCCAGCGATCGCCCCGCCGCGGGGCCGCCTGCGGTCACCTGCATCGCGGTCGTCCCTGCCAGTCCCGGCAACACCGGCGCCTCGCTCTCGACCTGGTAGGCTTCACCGCCGGCGGCCTGACGCGCGAGTGCTGAGGCCACCCGCTCGGCGCCCGAGGCGAGCTCGGTCTCGAACGCGCCCGCGCTGCGCCAGAGGTAGACGCCGGTCACGACGAAGGCCACGCCGAGCAAGACGGCCCCGTAGAGTTCGCCCGTCACCGGCTGCAGCACCGCGACCGTCGGGAAGCCGACACCGGCGAGCACCGCCAGGTAGATCATCGCCCCGAGCACATGGGCCGCGCCGCGCTCGGCGGCGACAGGCTCGCGCCCTTCGGGCAGGACGCTGTCCGCCACAAGGCGTGAGAGCACGACGGCGTTGCGGATGAGGCCTACGAGCAGCGGCGCGCAGAGGAGGAGCGCGATGGCGCCGACCGCCCAGCCCGCGAGGCGCTCGTCGAGACTGATCGTCACCGCGAGCCATTGCGCGAGCACGGGCAGCCAGGTGATCGTCACCGCCAAAATGACGAGGATGCCCGCGGCGTCGAGTGCCAGCACGCGGATCGCCCGAACGATCTGCGCGCGACGGCCATCCTTGCGAGTGCGGAGCCGCTGCAGCCACGACTCGTAGAGGCTCAAGAGCTGCTGCACACGGGTGGGCGTCAGGTGATCGATGGCGAGCGCCACGCGCTGTCCGAGACGTACCGCGATGGGCGTCGTGAATGCGGTCAGGATGGCGACCGTGACGAGCACCGATTGCAGCTCCGGCCCGACGACGCCGTTCGCGGTGGCGATGCCGGCGAGGATAAAGCCGAACTCGCCGATCTGTCCTAGCGCCAGGCTCGCCTTGATGGCGCGGCGCACGTTGTTGCCGGTCAAGACACCGGCGATGGTGATGCTCAGGAACTGCATGACGACTATCACCACGAACAGCAAGAGCGCGAGCGGCAGGTTGTCGAGCGCCGACCCGGGGTTCACGCTCATGCCGATCGAGACGAAGAAGACCGCGGCGAAGATGTCGCGCATGGACTGGATGCGGTGCTCGACCTCGGCGCCTTCGCCCGACTCGGCCACGAGCACGCCTGCGATGAACGCGCCGAGCGCCACGGAATAGCCGAGTGCTGCGGCGACGAGCGCCATGGCGAAGCAGAGGCCGACGCTGACGACGACGAGGATCTCCGGCTGCGCCATGCGCACGACGACCCGGATGAGGCGCGGCACGATGAGCATACCGCCTATCACGAATGCGCCGAGCAACGCGCCGAGGCCACTGAGCGTCGAGGCGAGCTCGGCGCCCGACAGGCCGCCGCCACGCGCGATACCCGTCATCACCGCGATCAGCAAGATCGCTACGACGTCCTGCACGACGAGGACCCCGAGCACGAGCTCGCGCACGTCGGGGGTCGGGGGGATCTGCTCGAAGACCTTGCTGACGACCATGGTCGACGAGATGGCGATTCCAGCGCCGAGAAAGAGTGACGGGATGTTGCCCCAGCCGACGAGGTCGCCGACGGCATAGCCGGCCCAGAACAGCGCGGTCATCTGCACGAGCCCGGTGAGACCCGCGGTCGGCAACACGCGGATGAGACGTGCGAGGCGGAACTCGAGGCCGATCGCGAACATGACCAGGATGACCCCGAACTCCGCCATCGTGTGCACGCGCTCGGGGTCGACGAATATCGGGATCGGGATGTAGGGGCCGACGATGAGGCCCGCGAGCAGGTAGCCGAGGATGGTCGGCTGCCGGACCAGCCGGGCGGCCAGGCTCGTCACCGCCGCGACGGCAAGCACGATAGCGAGATCACTGAGGAACGGGTTCACATGCATCACGGTCACAATAGAGTGCGCGATGGGTGATGGGCAACCCTCGTCGTCCCCGACCTCGAGATTCGGAGCCTCGTCGACACGCTTGCGACCTCGACGCGGCGGGCGCCGAGGCGGAGGTCCGGTCGGGAATCTCAGTCAGTCAGTGCGGGAGATGGGTCCGACGAGGGCTCACTTTTGTCACTCGATATGACAAAATCGCGCTGAATTGCAGACGCGCCAATCTCCGCCCGAGCGCCCCGAGGGGTAGTCGTTCATGCTGCCCTTGATGCAGCTTCCGAGGCCGCGTAGTGCGCTGATTCAGGTCGCACGAGTCTTGATGGCTTCGAGGTTCTCGATGTCCACCAGGTCTTTCGGGCGGCCGCTCGCGCGCTTGTTGGTGATGAGGTCGGCGAGGCTGATCACGGGGATGGCGATCCCATCGATCGTCAATACGGCCCGTCGACCCCATGCAGCTTCGAAGTCGATGCCATCGACATGCGTGAGGATGTCGATGCGCTGCGGTGGCAGACCCATCTGGTAGACGACGCCGGGGGTCGCAAGCTCGCTTGCAGCAAGTCCATCGAGAGGCGCGCCGAAGGCCATCAACGCGGCGTAGACGCGGTTGGCGTTCGCGGCGTCTGCCCGCACCCATACGTCGAAGTCGCCCGTGTAGCGGGGAAAGCCGTGCGCCGCGACGGCCCAGCCGCCGACGACAAGGTACTCAGCTCCCGCGTCGGACAACTCTGACAACATCTCTACGAAATTGCGATTCATCGGTGCTCAGCCTCTCCCCGTCTTCATTGCGCGCATCGCGCCCGGCGTTGACGAACGCGACGCCGAACACGACCAGCTGCCACAGTGCTTCCAACCGCTCGGCGGGCGGCAGGTGCACGGTCCACGGCTCTCCGTCGGGCCCGTTGCTCATTGGGGCACTCTGAATCGGCCAGTGCTTACGATCCGCCATGATCATGCGACGAGTCTACGACTCACGGTCGCAGGGGTCCATCTTCGGCTACGGCGCCGCTGAGTTTGCCTCGTACCCCACGAAGGCATGCAGCGCGGGCTTGAAGTCGCGCATCGGATTCGTTGGGATTCGTCTCGCGGGCTCGCGGAGAGCGAAGACCTGGGCTAAGTACAGCGCACCGAAGTTGGGAGCTCAGCTTGGCACGGGACGTTCTCGACAGACTCAACCAGCTCGCAGAGCACGCGCGGCGACGTGTGCGAGCTTCGTCGCCGGCGTTCCTGGATGCGTTGAGCGGCCCCGAGCTGGTGGTGATGGCGTTTCTCCTGTCGGGGCTGAGCGTCATGGAAGCGCACCAGATCGTCGATCAGCTCAGCATGTTCGGCGCCGATCCGGTGCTCGTCGAGCGCCGCCTGAGAGAGCATCCGAGGCAGACGAGCGCGTTTCGTCGCATCGGCGCTGCCTTCGTCGTCGAGTCCCTCCCCGCGTTCGCCTCGGTCGCTGCGCGGTTGCTCGGCCACAGCGGGACACAGCCACTCGCGGCCCCGCAGCGGCTCCGCGTTCGTGAGCCCGCGGTCGCGTCTGTGCCGCGGCCGGGTGCGTCACCCAAGGTCGCTCAGCGACGTGGGGTGGAGCGGACGGCGAAGGCCGGGGCGAGAGAGGCGGCTCCCCAGGCGGCGGCCCGTCCCCCCACGGCGGCCCGTCCGCCCGCGCCGGCCGCCACGGTCCCGGCGTCGTTGGCGCCGCCCGAGCCCGATCCGGATCTCCTGGCACCTTCTCTCTTGCACGCGGCCACGGTCGTGACGGCACCCGAGGCGGGCGAGCTGATGGCGGTCGTGAGCCGTGGGCGTGCGAGCGTAGAGGACGTCCTCCGCTGCCTCGACGCCCACGCGCTCATGCACGCCGGCCATTTCGAGGAGCTCCTGTCACCGGCGACCCTGGTCGGTGTCGACGCTCACGTTTTTCAGCACGAGACGGTGCGTCGCGTGCTGCGAACCTTCCGCGGTCGCGCGCTGCTGGCGGACGAGGTCGGGCTCGGCAAGACCGTCGAGGCGATCATGATCCTGCGCGAGTATCAGCTCCGCGGCATGGTGCGACGCGCTCTGGTGCTCACGCCGCCGGCCCTCGTGCGGCAGTGGGCGGGGGAGCTGGCAGCCAAGGCCGGGCTCGCCCCGGTGACGACCGATGACGCGCTCTTGCGCGACGATCCCGAGGCGTTCTGGCGCTCCGACGGCGTCGTGGTCGCATCGCTGGGGACCGCGCGCATGGCGCGCCACGCGCCACTCGTGCAAGGGCGCGCGTGGGACATGGTCATCGTCGACGAAGCGCATCACGTGAAGAACCGGACGACCCAGGGGTTCAAGCTGGTCGATGGGATCGTGTCGCGCTTTCTGCTCCTGCTCACGGCGACGCCGGTCGAGACGAGCCTCGACGAGATCTACAACATCGTGACGCTGCTCAGGCCGGGGCACCTCGCGACGCTCGCGAGCTTCAAGCAGCGCTTCGTCGACACCAAACAGCCGACCCGGCCGAAGGACCGCGAGAGCCTGCGCGAGCTCCTACGCGAGGTCATGATCCGCAACACGCGCGCACAGAGCGGCCTGCGCCTGCCGCCGCGGTGGGTGAGCACGGTCATGGTCGAGCCGACGACCGCCGAGCGCGAGCTCTATCGCGACGTGCTCGAGACGTTTCGCAGGCACGTCACCGAGGGTCCGAGCCGCGTGCACGTAACGACCCTGCTACTCGAGGCAGGGTCGAGCGTCGAGGCATTGCGCGGCACCCTGGGGCGCCTCGAGCGGAGCGAGGGGACCACCACCCCAGCCCTGCGCGCTGACGCGGCGCGACTCGGTGCGCTCTGTCTCCGCGTCAACGGTTCGAAGAAGATCGATGCGCTGCTCGACCTGGTCCGAGGCACGGCGGACCAGGTGCTGATCTTCAGCCGCTTCAGGGACACGGTGGAGTCCATCAGCGCGGCGCTGAGGGACGCGGGCGTCTCCGGCGTTGTTGCGTTCCACGGCGGCATGGGGCGCGACGCCAAGGCGGCCGCGACGCGCGACTTCGCCGCAGGTGCGCGCTGCATGGTTGCCACCGACGTTGGCGCGGAGGGGATGAACCTCCAGTTCTGTCACGTGCTCGTGAACTTCGACCTGCCGTGGAACCCGATGTTGCTCGAGCAGCGCATCGGTCGTCTTCATCGCATCGGCCAGACCGAGGAGGTGCGGGTGCTCAACTTCTGCGCGCGCGAGACGATCGAGGAGCGCGTGCTCGACGTGCTCGACCGGCGGCTCTCGCTCTTCGAGCTCGTCGTCGGCGAGATGGATCTCGTGCTCGGCAATCTCACCGACGAGCGCGACCTCGAGGAGCGCGTACTCCAGATCGTGGCGAACGCTTCGGACGATCAGGCGATCGAGACCGGCTTCGCGGCGCTCGGCGACGAGCTGCTCGCCGGGCGTGGAGCCTACGAGAGGACGCGCGCCCTCGAGGACGCGCTCTTTGGCGAGGACTTCGAAGCATGAGCGGCGCCGCGCCCGATCCGATCGCGTTCGCGCTCGCAGCCCTGGCGGCGAGGGGTGCCCTGGTGGAGCGTAGTGGCGACGAGGGGATAGCGCTTGTCGAACCGGCGCTCGCGGAGGCGCTGGGCGTGCCTGTCGAGGTGCGACTCGTGGCGGCGGCGGCGCGCGCGAGTGACGAGCTGTGGTGCGGGCTCGGGAGCCCGACGCTCGAGCGCCTGATCGATGCCGAGCTGGCCGCGCTGCCGTGCGCGTCGGCGCGAGTCGATCTCGCGGCGCCTCGTTCCAACCAAGCGCGGAGCCTCGCCCAGCGCTTCGCGCCACGAAACGGGCTCGCCACGACCGGCAGCGACGGCGTCAGCGACGCGAGCTACCTCGTCGTCGACGTGCGCTGGGTCGCCGAGGCCGACGAGCGGCACGAGGGGCTCGTGAGGGTGGCGCTGTCGACCCAGGACGGCGCCGAGCCCGACCCGGCTGCCCTCGCCCGGTGGGGCGACGCGGGCGTCTTGCGCGACGAGTACGCGGGCACACCGGCACTCGCCGACGGGCTCGCAACCCTGGCGATCGGACGTGCCCGAGACGCTGCGACGGGCGCCTTCGAGCCGATCGTCGGCTCGGTGCGTCGTCGCCACGCGCGCGATCACCAACGCATCGTCACCTACTTCAACGCGCTCATCGTGGAGGCGAAGAGCCCGCGCCGCCGGGTGTCGCCGGAGACCATCGCCGCCAAGGTCGCGAGCTATCGTGCCGAGCGCGACGGCAAGCTCCGCGATCTGGGCGCGCGCTACACGCTACGAGGTCGCTTGGCGATCGCCGCCGCGATGTTGTTGCGCGTGCCGGTCGTCACCGTTGAGATGACACTCAAGCGCCGCAAGGCGCAAGGCGCCCTCGTGCTGAGGCTGCCCGCGGAAGCGGCGGCGCTCGACCGATTGCCCTGCGACGCCTGTGGCCGACCGACCGCGAGCCCGGTGCTGTGCGACGACGCGCTGCACCTGTTGTGCGAGCGCTGCGAGCCATCGGCGACGGGGCGACCCGACTGCCAGGCATGCAAGCGCCGGCGCCCTGGTCGCATCCTGTAGAGCGCCGATCTGGTCGGGCGACCAAGGAAATGCAGGGAGACGCGAGCAGCGCGAGGCGCGAGCATATCGAGCCTATGTGACCGACGCGCAACGAAGGCGATGCGACGTGGATCCCTGCATTTCCGCCCGAGTCCAACCTGTTCGGCACTCTCGGACGCATCCGACGCCAGCGTCTGACCTGCGCCCGAGAGTCCGTCGTGGTGCGTGAAGAGGAGGCCGTCCGGCGACTCTGCTGCCGTCACGGTCGTGGCGGTCAGAGCAAGCATCAGAGTTGCAAGTTGCAATGATGGCAGACAACGGCGTCGACGTGGCGCTACACCTCGTCGGCTATTACGAAGCGTTCGTAAAAGCCCAAGTCGAGCCGGCGCGTGCGAACGGTGTCGTCATCGATGCGCATGCGCAGCGTGTAGCGGCCGGTCGATGTTGGTCGCCAGAGATGTTGCCACACGGTCCAGAGCTGGTTCTGGGTCTGAGGCGGACACACATCGACGGTCTCGGAGAGGCCACTACCGTCTTCGAAGACAAGCGCGTTGGTCGGCGACAAGCCCCCCCACATCACCCCGAGCACGCGATAGACGAGCGCGTCGTCGGCATCGCGCCACTTCTCGATTCGCACCGGCATCGCGGCCTGATCCATCATCGCCGGCTGGTAGTCGCGGGCAAGGGTCGGCACGCCGGATTGGTGAGTGCGCGAGGCGAACTCACGCATCTGCGAGGTCGCCGGTTCAGCTTCGTCGACGAGGACGAGGCGCTGGACCCACTTGATGCAGCTGCAGCCATACCAGCCGGGTACGTACAATCGGAGCGGCTCACCGTGATCAGGCGGCAGCGGGTGGCCATTCATCTCGGTCGCGAAGAACGCGCCGGCTGCTTCGAGCTCCTCGAATGAGAAGACCCAGCTCGCGCCGGGCGTCGAGTGCCCGCCGACCGAGGGTACCGAGTGCTCGTCGAATCCCTCGACCAGGAGCCGCGTCGCCGAGGCTTTCACCCCGAGTCGGGCGACGACGTCCATGACCCGCACGCCCGCCCAGGACGCCGCACTCATGAGGCCAAAACCAGCGCCGCGCCGGTTGCCCGAGCACTCGAGCACGTGCACGCCCATCGGCGTCGCCGGGCCCGCCAGGAGATCGGCCAGCGAAAGGGTGTGAGGCTCGTCGACCAGGCCGTCGACGGTGACCTGCCAAGCCTGCGTCGTGTCGAGCAGGTCGGGAAAGAAGGTGCGGAGATAGAAGAGGTCGGTGGGGGTCTTCAACACCTCCGGTACGACGCTGAGGTCGGTGTAGCGGCGCCCGTCCCAGCCGGCTCCGCTTCGCCTACCGAACACGACGTCTTCATCATCGAAGGCGACGACGGCGATCATGGTCCCATCCGTGAGGACCTCATCGCAGGTCGGCGTCGTCGCGTCGGGCGGACGCGCATCGACGACGTCCTCGGCGCTATCTGATGTCTCTGACGCGTCGGATGGAGAACCGGAATCGAACACGTCGGCAGCGGCACGCTTGTCATCGTCGCAGGCGAGGAGCCAGGCTCCAGCAGCGCAGAGCGAGCAGTGTGAGAGGAAGTCGCGTCGATGCATTCTCAATTGTGCTGTCCGGGCGTCTCGTGATGGTCACCCGCCAATAGTCAGGCAGGCGCTTATCTGACCGGCCTGATGGGGCGGATCTCACTCCTTCGATTTCGGGTCCCGCCGCGCCTGCTCCAACGCGATCTGGTTGACGGACTGGAAGGCGCGCGCCTGGGATGCACCTTCGATCGCCCTGCCGGCGATCTCCTGGACTTGCTTCTGCGCGAGCGCAAGCTCGTCACGCAGCCCGTTGTTCGTCTTGTCGAGCTCCGCGTGCGCGGCCTGCATGTGGGCGATGCGCTGTTCGAGCATCTTGCGCTCCCATTCGCGCTCCATCGCCGTAAGCGCCGCCATATGCTCGAGGTCGCGCCTGAGCACTGCAAGTGCTTCCTCGCGCGCACGGGTAACCGCCTGCTCGAGCGTACGGGGGAACGCATCGACCTCCTTTTTCAACGTTACGAGCTCGGTCTCACGCGCTTTCAAGGTAGCCTCGCGCGCGCCGATCTCCTTTTCGACGGCGACCGACTTTTCGCGCAGCGCTCGATCGAGGCCGGCCTGCTTTTCCGCGTTCGCGTCCTCGTCGAGCTTGCGCGTCCGGTCGCGCGCGTAGACGTAGTCGGCCTCCTCGCGCTTAGTTCGAGGCGCGCTGCCTCGAGGTCCGCCGCCCGCCGCAGCTGCTCGAGGCGCTCAGCCTCGGCCGCCATGCGATCCGTGAGGTCGTTGAGGGTTCGTCCGACGAGTCCACGAAGGGCGCCGACCGCATCGAGCACGGAATCGACCGAGGCACCACGCGCGACCTCGGTCGCCGCTACATCGGCTCTCGCTTCGGTGGCGGGACGACGCTTTGATGCTTCGCGCACCTCCGCGACCTTCTGCGCGTAAACGTCGAGGAGTTGGTTGTACTTCTCGATCAGCTCGGCTTTCGTTGCGGTCGGCGGAAGTTTGAAACGGTCGTCGATCATAGCGTGGCCCTCGGTGGGCTCGCTCTTTATCACGGCGAGTCGATGGCTGGCCACTCCGCGAGCAGAGCCCAGCAGAGCCTATACCTCCGCAAGCCCCTCGAGCAGCGCGGCGCGGCCGAGTCGATCATCGAATGCCATGAAGGACACGCCCTGGCCGGTGAAGGCTGCTTTCAATACCAGTGCAGAGCTCAAGTGGATGGCGTCGAACCCACAGAGTGCGTGCGCCTCCGCCAGACGCCCGGCTTCGCGGGCCACCGCGGCGTCGAGCTCGACCCATACCCACGCACCGAGCTCCAGATCGAGCCGAGCGACCACGCGCTTGAGCTGCGGACGTGTGAGACCACCCTCCCGCGCGCGCCGCGCGAAGGCTGCACGCGCCTCGGGGTAAGCAACACGCGACGTCGCCACAACCGTAGCCGCAGCGAGGACCCGGTCGACCTGGTCGCTACCCGGCTCTTCGACGTAGCGTTTCACGAGTGCGCTGGTGTCGACGTACACAATCAACGGCGATCCTCGACAACGGCTTGGGAGACAGGCTCGCCGCGCCCGCGCGGGCGGCGCGCAGGCGGGCCAAGCTGTAGCCCACCCCAGCCGAGACGCCCTTCGATCGCGAGGCGCTGCACGATCAACGTCTCGTCGGCGCAGGCCAGCGCGGCGAGCTGGGCGATCGGCCGATTGCGGTCGGTGATCACCACTGTCTTGCCGGCGCGAACCTGCGCGAGCACCGAGCTCAGGCGGTCACGAAGCTCGCGGATGCCGATACGGACTGGAAGTTGCGACATGGCTACATCCTACGTTGATGTGGCCACATCGCATAGGGCAGGGTCATTTCCGCTTTGGTTGAACCGGGGACGCGCCAAAGCAGCGACTTGTCGAGAGGATTGGAAGAACAAGGCATCGACGCCGGCTAGGTGTCTGCTGTCAAATACTGCGGCGGCCGGCTGCGGCGTCACTCGGTCGATCGCTTGTGCGGAGTACGTCAAGTACACCTCCGCGCTCCCTTCCCTCGTTCCTTGCATCCGCTCCGCCTCGCTGTTTGACACCAGCCACCCAGCTGCGATCGATGCAGCTATCGGCAAGGACGGTCTCAAGGTTGTTTGTCTGCTCAGGCTGTCGCCTCTGTTGCCATTTGGCACGCTCAACTATCTCTGTTCGTCCGGGGGTATCTTCGCGACCCTGGCCGCGAGCCTGGTCTTGACCCGAATTGCCAAGCGCGCGCTCAGCACGGCACTTCGGGACGCGCCCGCCAGCGGGGCGAAGGGGGACAAGCAGAGCACGCCGTGAATCGGGGTCGCCGAGGCTGCCGGACTTGCGCGATGGCGCGTTGGCGGCTACTTCGGCGTCGTGATCGAAACCCGCCCGAGCTATCGACATCGCGTGCATCGCGCCTGCGAATGAGCGACGAGGCTCCAGACGACGCGAACCTGGTCGCTCGACTCCTCGCCGGAGAGGAGCAGGCGTTTGTCACTCTGATCGATACCTACCATGCTCGGCTCTTGCGATTGGCGCTCGGCTTCGTGGCCGATCGCTCGGTGGCCGAGGAGGTCGTTCAGGACACATGGGCGGGCGTGATGGCGGCGCTGCCGAGCTTCGAGCGACGCGCTTCGCTCAAGACCTGGATCTTCCGGATCCTCGTCAATCGGGCGCGGACCCGTGGCGTGCGTGAGAAACGAACGGTTCCGTTCTCGGCGCTCGAAGACCCGGACGACGCCGGGCGCCAGGCCCACGCCGCGAGGTTCGACGGCGGCGGAAGCTGGCTCGAGCCACCTCGCCCGTGGGACGACGAGACGCCCGAGAGGCTGCTCTTGCGCCGCGAAACCATGGCGATCCTGCGGCAGGCGATCGATGCGCTACCACCAGGACAGCGGGCGGTCATCGTGCTGCGTGACATCGAGGGCGTCAGCTCGGAAGAAGTCTGTAACATCCTCGACATCACCGAGACCAATCAGCGTGTGCTCCTTCATCGCGCTCGCGTGAGACTTCGCGCGGCGCTCGAAGGGCACCTGGGGTGACGCCAAGCCATGCTGACATGCGCTGAGATTACCGAGCTCGTAACGGCCTACCTCGAAAAGCAGATGCCCTGGCGCCGGCGTATGGCGTTCCGCATGCACATCGGCATGTGCCGGCATTGCCGCGCATACCTCCGCCAGATGCGGACGACCGTCCAGACGCTCGGGCATATGCCGGCAGAGCCGATTCCGACGGACGTTCTGGACGAGCTCGCGCGTCGCCTCCGCAGTATGCGCCTGCCGCCCCGAGCGAAGCAGTGACCCACGCCATGAGCCCGAGCTTTCCGCCCGCGGGCCCGTCCGAGTCCTTGTGACCAGATGCGGCAACGGATGCTCGTCGTCGCCTCGTCGTCGCCTCATCCCGATGACCTCGACCCCCAGCGCCTGCGTGGCGCTGCTCGAGCACCACGAGGTCGTGCGCTGGCACAGTTGCGCCTCCACCGGTCACCGGAGTTCCGATCACGTCGCGATGAATTCGCTCAGCATCTGGCCGCCGCCGGAGCGCTCGTGGAGCGACCTCGAAAAGACAGGCTCGCCGAACATGGCGTGAGCCGCCGCGACGCCGCCGAGGGCGCCTGCGATCTGCGCCAGCACATAGGCCGGCACGTCGCGCCACCGCGTCTTGCCGACGGCCGCGTCCGAGAGCGTGACCGCCGGGTTGAGGTGGGCGCCGGAGATGGGGCCGAAGGTCAGGATCAGCGCGATCAAGCCAGCGCCCGTGGCCACGGTGTTGGCGAGGAGCGCCAGGGCCACCTGTCCACCCGCGAGGCGCTCAGCCATGATGCCGGAGCCGACCACGGTGGCGAGGAGCAGCCCCGTGCCAACGGCCTCGGCGACGCTGCGGCGCAGAAGGTCCGGCACAGGCGGTGCGGGCTGAGCAAGCTGGGTGGACATCAGCAGCATGCTCCCGCCGCGGTCGTCGCACTCGTCGCCGCGGGGGCGCAGTCAAAGAGTCCATAGTGGGTCGAGGTGTCGCCCAAGACCTTGAAGTGCGGTGCGTAGCGCGTCTGGGCCAGCATCGCGGCGGTGTTGCTGCAGACCCGGTGCGGCAAGCCCGTCTTGAACAGGTGGTGGTCATCGAGGGCGAAGCCGTGCGGAAACTCCGGGATGGTGCCCTGGTAGTACGCGACCTGGCCGTAGTCCTCACACCGGTCTTCGAGGTCCAACTTGAAGGCGCGGATCGTTCGCGAGGTGAACGTGACCATGCCAACCTTTCGTTCGATGTCGGCGTTGCCGAGCGCCAACGGGCTGCTCGACACGACGCGGTAGTCCCTGCACCCGAGCTCGAGGAGGATGCGCCGGAAGTCCTCGCCGTAGAGCGCGCCACCAAGGCACTCGCCAAGGAGCACCGGGTCCGCGCGGTGGGCTTCAGGCAGCCGCCGGTCGGCGAAGACGTCGGAGAAAATCAGCTCGCCGCCAGGCTTTAGCACCCGCAGGATCTCCGAGAACACCCGCCGCTTGTCGGGCGAGAGGTTGATGACGCAGTTGGAGACGACGACGTCGACGGAGCCGCTCTCGAGCCCGGCGCCCGCGAGGTCTTCGATGTAGCCCTGCTTGAATTCGATGTTGGGCTCTTTGTAGCCGTACCGGCTCGTGTGCCAGTCGACGTACTTGCGCGCGACCTCGAGTTGCTCTGCCGTCATGTCGACACCGATGACCCGGCCTTGCTCGCCGACCAGGTGCGAGAGCAAGTAGCAGTCGCGTCCGGAACCGGAGCCGAGGTCGAGCACGGTGCGCCCAGCCAGTTCAGACGGAATCGGCGAGCCGCACCCGTAGAACTTGCCTTGGACTTCTTCGTGAACGTCTTTGAGCAGCTCGCGGAGGTGCACTGGCATCGCCTCGGCGGTGCAGCAGGCGCTCGTCTGCAGGTCCTTGTTCGATTGGAGAACCTTGCCGTAGTACTGCTTGACGCTCTCGAGGGTGCTGGTCGCTGACACGCGAACTCCTGGGTGAAGGGGCGGGGGCTCCGTTCAGTCTCGGCAGGCCCTCAGGCGTTACACGCGACGGGCCGAGTGAACATCGCGGTCATTCGGTCGCCCGGTTTCGTGAGCTGATTTGCGCGAGCAGCATCGCGATGAGACCGGTCCAACCTGTCTGGTGCGAGGCGCCGACGCCCCGCCCGCTGTCGCCGTGAAAGTACTCGTAGAAGAGGCAGTGGTCGCGGAAGTGGGGGTCACTCTGGAAGACCGGATGCGCGCCATGGCTGGCCCGGCGCCCGGCGCCGTCGACGAGGAACAGCCGCGTGAGCCGAGTCGAGAGCTCGTCGGCGATCTCGTTGAGGTCGAGGAACGTGCCCGAGCCCGTCGGGTGTTCGACGCGAAAGTCCTTCCCGTAATAAGCGTGGAATTTCCGGAGTGACTCGATAAGCAAATAGTTCACCGGCATCCAGATGGGGCCGCGCCAGTTCGAGTTCCCCCCGAAGAGGCCGCTCTTGGATTCGCCCGGCTCGTAGCTCACGGTGTGCGTCGCTCCGCCCAGCTCGAGTCGATACGGGTGCAGCTCGTGGTACTTGGAGAGCGCGCGGATCCCGAAGTCCGAGAGAAACTCGGTCTCGTCGAGCATGCGCCGTAGCAGCAGCTTCATGCGGTGACCGCGCAGCAGCGAGAGCAGATGTCGACTGCCGTCGCCCGGCTCCTGCCAGCGCTAGATGAGCGCAGCGAGGTCGGGCCGATAGCGCAGATACCAGTCCATGCGCTCGCGGAAGCCAGGCAAACGCTCGAGCAGCTCGGGGCTCAGTACCTCCACCGCGAAGAGCGGGGCCAGCCCGACCATCGAGCGGAACTTGAGCGGCAGCGACTTGCACTCGCGCCCATCTGCGCTGTCGAAGTGGAGGGCGTCGTAGAAGAACCCGTCCTCCTCGTCCCATAAATCGAGGCATCGAGATGACGTCGGCGTTGTTGAGGTGGCCCCACTCATGGTTGCGCCCGTTCTTCCGTTCCGGAGGCGGGGCCGGCTGGCCGGGGTCGCCGTCAAGCCACTGAGGAACGTCGAAGTAGTAGAACTGCTTATTTCAGAGCATCCCGGCGAACGCCTGGCGCTGCACTCGGCGCATGTCTTCGTCTGTGATGCCCGCGTGGACGGCGTCATAGAACGCGTCCGCCTCGCCGATGTTCCGCGCGAAGACCTCGTCGAAGTCACTAAAGGGATTGGTCTTTCCCGGCCGCGACAAGCGCAGGCGAAGCTCGACCTCTCCCCCGGCCGGCACCGTGCGCCGCCAAATCGCTCCCACCTTCGTCCCAGTCTCGGCGGGGTTGACGGCGTCCTCGCGGCCCTCGATGACGAGATAATTGAGGCCGTCCTTGAAGAAGCCGGCGGCCTCGTTGCTCTGCGGGTAGAGGCGCCGCGTATGGGTCTCGTTGTCGCAGAAGGCCAGGCGGTCGGGGTCGCCTTGCGGACGTTGTTCGCGGTGCTCATTGCCGCCTTGGTGGCGTGCGCAGGGAGCTCCGGGCGGTCGCCGTCGTCGCCATCGCCGTCCGATCCATCGCCGGCCTTCGTCGCCGAGATCGCCCTGACGGTCGCCGACCTCGATGGCTCGATCCGGTTGTTCAGGGACGCGCTCGGCGCCCAGGTCGTCAACGGCGAAGAGGCGTCAGGCCCCGATGTGGACGGGCTGTTTGGCGTCTCCGGGGCTCGCGTCCGCATTCGCAGGCTGCGCGTCGGCGAGGAGCGCCTGACGTTGATGCAGTTCCTGACTCCGGCAGGAACTCCGGCCCTGTGCGCGACCTCCAGCCTCGGCCGCCGCGCCTTCATTGTTCGGGACCCCGACGGCCACGCCGTCCGTGTCGTTGGAGAGTAAAGAACTGTCCTCAATACGGAGAGAGTCATGCATGTGAAAGAAGGCGATAGGGTTCCGTCGCTCCAGCTCGAGACCCTCGAGGGCGACAAGGTCGGGCTTCCCGCGGGCGACGCCTCATGGACGCACCTTCAGTTCCGACGGTTCGCGGGTTGTCCCATCTGCAACCTGCACCTCCGCTCGGTCGCACGGCGCCACAACGAGATAGAGGCCGCAGGTATCCACGAAATTGTCGTATTCCATTCGAAGGCCAAAACGATGAAGCCCTTCCAGGGCGACCTGCCCTTCGACGTGGTCGCGGATCCCGAGAAGGTGCTCTACCGACACTTTGGCGTCGGGCAGTCGCTTCGTTCCATCGCGGATCCCAGGGCGTGGGCCGCCTTCGCCAAGGGGGCCTTGGCCGGACATCCGTCGAGCTCCGTCCGCGGCGAGGGCGGTCATCTTGGGCTGCCTGCCGAATTCCTGATCGCACCTGACGGACGCGTCGCCGCCTGCAAGTATGGCGTTCATGCCGACGACCAGTGGTCCGTCGACGAGCTGCTGGAGCTAGCGCGAACGCGCCTGGCGACCTCCGCTCCGCCGACGCAGCTGTGAAGCCGCGACACGAGTGTGACGCAGCTCGGCCTCGGTTTGAGCGGGTCGCCGTGAGGATCGCCACGGACGCGATCGCCAGGTAGAGGACCTGCGCGAGACTGAGGCGACGTTTCACTGCTGTCATGGCCGGTCGCCGCAAACTACCAAGGCTTCATCCGCCGTCCAGCCGGCTGGATCCGCCGGCAGAGGTCGCGCCACGGTCGCCCCGAGCGCGAGCTTATCGCAATCACGGCGCCGCCTACGGCCGCGTCCTATGTGGCATTCAGGTCGCGTCGGATGACCGCGCAGCCTTCTTCCAGGCGCTAACGGACCTCGGCTACCCGTTCACCCACGAGACCCGCAACACCGCCTACCGCATCCTTCTGTAGATTTTATTGGGCTAGCTCTTCTGGCCCATCGTGCGGAGTGTTACGTTCCCCCCAACAACAATGCGGGGGAAGCGAAGTCCGGCAGCTCGGCTTCGCGCATCGTCGATACCGTCACGGTCTGTGCGGTCGGCGAAGCACGCCTGCATCTCGGGCGCGGTCCCCCTTTTGCGATGAACGCACAATCGAGGGGGAAGACGATGAGCGAACCCACCCTGGTCGAGAACCAGCGGCCCGAGACCCGCACCTCACCACCGCAAGGCACGCCTTCTGGCGGAAGCGAGAGCCGCGGCGGCCTGAAGACCCAGCTGGGCGCCGGCACCTACGAGGAAGGGCAGAAGCTCCTCCAGGCCGAAACCTCAGTCCAGCGCAAGCCCGACCCCAAGGGCGCCGGCAAAAAGCGCACGCCCAAGGCGGAGGGCGGCGAGGACGGCGAGGTCGACGAGCTGCGCAAGGAGAACGCGGGCCTCAAGGATCGGGTAACGAACCTCGAGGGCGCCAACTCCAAGCAGCAGCAACAGCTCGATCAAACGAACGCCGAGCTCGACCAGATCAAGTCAGGGCTACTGCAGAAGGCAGAGCGGGACATCGGCGAAAAGCTCGACGAGATCCTGGCGCATCTCGGCGACGCTGACGCGGCGCTGTCGGGTCTCGAGACGCTCGTCGAGAGCACGCTCGTGATCGATGATCAGCGCGGTGAGAGCGACGAAGGCATCAAGAAGTCGATCAAAGATCACAACGAGGCCCAGAAGCCTGGGCTTGTCGAGGGCCTGTCCCTGATGCTGGACTTCGCAAACCTCCTCAAGACTGGGCTGACGCTCAGGACGATCCTGCGCAAGTCGGACAGCACCAAGCTCGACAAGTTTGCCGCTGTCGTCGATGCGACCACGGCAGGCAATGAAATGGGCAATGGCACCGCCGAATTCGTTGGCGGGATGGACGACGCCGCTGAAGGTGACTCGACCGTCGGAATGATCGTGGCGATCGACAAGAAGGTCGGCGCCGTCGAGAAGGGAGTCGAGTCGCTGCGCGAGCATCAGTTCGGCAAGGAGAAGTACGCGGTCGGCGCCGCACTCTCGAAAGCTGTGAGCACACGAGATGGGGTTCAGGAGTCCCTCGAAGCGCTCGGCGACAAGGCGACCAAGGACCTGCAAGCCAAGGCGGATGGTGTCAACAACATGAGCCGTGAGGCGGCTCGAGACTTCTCAGAGCGGTTGCCCAAGCTGGACGCGCTGCTCAAAGCACGTGATCCCAAGTTGGGCGGTGGCGGGGAGCTGGCCAAAGGAAGCACAGGGCGCTCGGCATTCGACCTGGTCTCCGCACATCCAGCTGGATGCACGCTGTTCGCCGAGACTACGCTGCACGTGCAGGCCTCCCGCTATGACAAGTACACGACCTCCGAGGAGCGCAGCGCCTTCTGGCTGCGCGTCAATGACGCCGGGTTGCGAGCGGAACTCAAGCACTGCCTCTTCTTGTCGCAAGCATACCCGGTCAGGCCATCGTTCGTGCAGCGTGACGACCTCAACGTTCCGACTGAGATCGGGCGGCCGCTTTCGACACTGATTGGGCAAGAGGTCATGCCCTTCGAACGGGTTCAGATGAAGGGGCCAGTCATCGAAGAATGGGTCACGAGAGAGCGGTGGGAGGATCCCGAGCAGCGCGAATGCCTGTTCGTACGTCCCGCGCCTGCGCCCACCGATCCTCTTCGGCGTCTAAAGCGGTGACGAACCGCAGCGCAGGAGCCATGGGCATCATCGTCGTTGCGACGTTCGTGTGGGTCGCTCGCATTGCGCATGCGGAGCGTGTCGACCCGTGGGTAGACCAACATCCAAGCTCGGCGACGGTACGTGACCTGCTCGGAATGTGGCAGTTCGCCTGGTTTCCCGGTCCGGACCATGGCGGGATCGAAGTCGAGGTCGATCTGGTCACCGGCACCAAGACAATCGTCAGTATTGGGCGCCGCTCATCCTTGATGCTGTCGGGGAGCTTAGGGGTCGTCAATAGTGCGGTTTGGGACCTCGAGGATGGACAGTGGCACGTCGGTCTGGACTTCCGAGCCGGATCCAATGCTTGTGGTAATGCCCTGCTAGAGGTGCGCTCGGCAGACATCGCTGGAGCGAACCGCGAGAAGGAATACGCCGCGCGTATACTCAACATCACCACTCTGCACCGCTCCGACCTCGAAGACATCGACACGTTCATCGGCAAGCCACGATGCGGCAAACGCATGGTCGAGCAGGTCGAGGTGCAGTCTAGAGAGACGGTCATCACCTGCGTCGATCGACCCTACACCCGTGCCGCGAGTCTCGCCCAGCTCGTCATCGTGCTCGAGCACGGACTACCCAAATGGGTCATGTCGCCGGCCCCCTTCGAGGGCGATCCGGTCGACGATGGCAGCACTGACCCACCTGGCCCCGACCCGCTCTACTGGCCGATGCCGCCTACGTGTCACCCGCTCTTCGCGGAGCGCGATGCGCGCAAGCTGGCGTGGCCGCGGCACAACATGGCCATCGCGTTCGACTGGATGAGTGACGTCGACCTGCTATCGCTCCAGTCCTGGCAGGACGACGAGGAGACCGGCTACTTCGTGCTCCTGAACAGCGAGGGACGACCTGCCACGATTGGCTACCGGTTCCAAGGACTTGCGCATGGCATCTGGTACTACCTCAACCCCGATGGCTCGCTGCACGAGGCGCGCCTCTACGCGCTCGATGTGATGCTCGAGCGGCTCCCGATCGAGACCCTTCCCGCGCGCTGAGCGACGCCCCAACCCCTGTACTGGACCGACTGACGGCGCCGCGTTCAGACCGCCGCGGACTTCGCCGTCGCGCGCGTCCTCGCGGCGCGTGCGGGCTTGGCCGCCAAAGCAGCGGCAGGCAATGGGCCGGGTTTGGCAGCGGCAGCGGTCTTGGTCGCAGCGGCCGCCGCCCTCGCACGCTTGGCCGCGGCTTTGGAGAGTGGCAACGGAGCGGCGACGATGGGCTTGGGCTTGGCCGCGTTCTTCGCGGGCGCCGATGCGGCGGCGCCCGGCTGACGGCCGAGATATTCGCTGGTGCGTGAGCCGTTGCACCCGCTCGAACGTGGCGAGCGCGTCGCGCACCGGCATCTGAAGCACATCGTGAATCGAGTGCTTCTCCCACCGGACCTGCAACGTCTGCGGCGAATAACGCGTGCCGCCGAACACCCCGCAGGGCACGTTCGCATCGGGCAGGAAGCTCATCTCGAGCGTCACTTGGCCGGCGCCCGCGCACGCCTCGCAGCGGCCACCGGCGACGTTGAAGCTGAAGCGACCACGCTCGCAACCGCGCACCTTGGACTCGGGATGGGCGCGAACAGGGTGCGGATATCGTCCCATATGCCAACGTATGTCGCTGGAGTCGAGCGCGGGTTCTTGTCGATCGGCTGGTCGTCGATCTCGACCAGCGTCTCGAGCCCTTGGGTGCCGCGCAGCATCTTCCTTTGGGGTCGTGCCCGAGGTCCGTGCGGCACTCGCTGCTGGTCGCATCTGTTACGAGGCCGCCGCGCTCATCGCTCGGGTAGCCGGCCCCATGAACGTGCAGGCCTGGATAGAACGCGCGACCCAACGGACGGTGGGTCAGCTCCGCGAAGACATCGACGCGACGGAGCTGCTGGCGCGCCTCGAAGGGTGCAGCCCGTCCAAGCTCGACCCGCCCGATGTCCCCACCCGAAACGCTGTCGACGACATCGAGCGCTCGGTCATCGCCGCGGTCACGGGCCTCACCGAGACGCCAGCGAGTCAGATGTCCGA
>Ga0105046_10000082_pt1 | contig 98326 bp, 86 predicted proteins | sample MAT03_FD_78385 | JGI IMG/M metagenome (GOLD analysis project Ga0105046, IMG submission 78385) | Freshwater microbial communities from Lake Fryxell liftoff mats and glacier meltwater in Antarctica - MAT-03 (megahit assembly) | ecosystem: Environmental > Aquatic > Freshwater > Ice > Liftoff... | reverse complement strand
TGCGCCGACAAGGTGCCGGCGGCGATGGCCCACAGCAGCAGGCCTAGAACCCACCGGTGAAGGCAGTGAGGGGGGCGTCGCGCCATGGGTCTTCGATTCTGAACGAGGCCGTCGCATGTGGCGGCGACGACAATGCGGGCTTGTGCCCCCAGTTCCAGCCTGACGCGTGTCCACTCCCCTGTTGCGCCATACCTTCGAGCCGGCCGACAACCTGCGGCTGGCGAATCTGTGCGGTCCGCTGGATGCGCATTTGCGGCGCATCGAGTCGGCGTTCGACGTGAGCATCGCCCGTCGCGAGGCCAGCTTTCGCGTGCAAGGCCCGAAGCCCGCCGCCACCGCGGCGCTGCAGGCGCTGAAATGGCTTTACGACCAGGCCGCGCAACCGCTGGACGAGGCCCGGCTGCAAGGCGCATTGCGCCATGCGGGTGCGCCGGCCGCCGCGCCCGGCGAACGCGTGGTGCTGCACACCCGCCACAGCGACCTGCGCGGCCGGACGCCGAATCAGGAGCACTACCTGCGACACATGCTGTCGCACGACCTGAGCTTCGGCATCGGACCGGCAGGCACCGGCAAGACCTTTCTGGCGGTGGCCTGCGCCGTCGATGCGCTCGAGCGCAGCAGCGTGCAACGCATCGTGCTGACACGCCCGGCGGTCGAAGCCGGCGAGCGGCTGGGCTTCCTGCCCGGCGATCTGGCGCAGAAGGTCGACCCCTACCTGCGCCCGCTGTACGACGCGCTGTACGACCTGATGGGTCTGGAGCGCGTGCAGCGGGCCTTCGAGAAGGGGCTGCTCGAGATCGCCCCGCTGGCCTTCATGCGCGGACGCACGCTCAACCACGCTTTCGTCATCCTGGATGAAGCGCAGAACACCACGCGTGAGCAGATGAAGATGTTCCTCACGCGCATCGGCTTCGGCACCCGCTGCGTGGTGACGGGCGACGTGAGCCAGATCGACCTGCCCAAGGACATGCCCAGCGGGCTGGTCGATGCCGAGCGTGTGTTGCAGGGCGTGCCGGGTGTCGGCTTCACCTACTTCACCGCCGGCGACGTGGTGCGCCACCCGCTGGTCGCACACATCGTGCAGGCCTATGACGCGGCGCGCAGTGGCGGTGGCCCGACGACCTGACCGGACGTGTCGTTGACGTGACGACGTGACGACGTGACGACGTGACGTGACCCCGCGGCCGCCCCTGACCCTGTCGTTGCAGCTCGCCGATGCCCGGCATCGCGCCGAACTGCCGCGGCACCGCGTCGCGCGATGGCTGCGCGCCGCGCTGGAGGCGCCCGCGGCGCTGACCGTGCGCATCGTCGGCGAGGCCGAAGGCCTGGCGCTGAACCGCAGCTATCGCGGCCAGGATCACGCCACCAACGTGCTCACCTTCGAATACGCGCGCGAGCCCTTCATCAGCGCCGACCTGGTGCTGTGCGCGCCGGTGATCGAGTTGGAGGCTGCCGCCGCCGGGCTGCCACTGCAGGCGCACTATGCGCACCTGCTGATACACGGCGCGCTGCACGCGCAAGGGTGGGATCACCTGCGCGCGCGCCAGGCGCGGCAGATGGAGGCGAAGGAGACGGCAGTGCTCGCTGCGCTCGGTTTCGCCGACCCCTACGCGCGCCAGGCAAGCCCGACATGAAAAAGGGCTCCCGAAGGAGCCCCCGATGAGCCTGGGCCGCGGAAGTCCTTGGCTCAGCGCATGGTCATGTACTTGATCTCCGGCGCATCGTTGGAGTTGTGCACCACGGTCACGCCGCTCTTCATGGCCCACGGCCGCACCTGATGGTGGATCGGGATCAGCAGCACTTCATCCTTCACCCGCAACAGACCCTCGCGGATCAGCGCATTGCGCTTGGCCACGTCGGTCTCGGTCTTCATCGCATCGGTCACGCGGTCGACCACCGCGTCGCTGACCTTGGAGAAGTTGAAGTTGCCGTCAGCGCCCGTGGTGCGGGTGCGCGCCAGCGACTGCAGCATGTACTGCGCGTCGTAGGTGGCGATGCCCCAGCCCAGCAGATACAGCGAGGAGTCGAAGTTCTGGAACTTCTGGCTGAAGGTGGCCATCGGCTCGGCCATCAGCGAGGCCTTGATTCCGATGCGCGCCCACATCGCGATCACCGCCTGGCAGATCTCCTCGTCGTTGACGTAACGGTTGTTCGGGCAGTTCATGCGCACTTCGAAGCCGTCGGGGTAGCCGGCGTCGGCGAGCAGACGCTTCGCGCCGTCCGCGTCGACCCGCGTCGGCGTGTCGAGCTCGGCCGCCCAGCCGTGGACGCCGGGCGCGATCAGGATGCCGGCCGGGATCGACAGGCCGCGCATGATGTTGCGCTGGATCGCCGCGCGGTCGATCGCCATGCTCATCGCCTGACGCACGCGCTTGTCGGCGAACGGGTTCTTGCCCTTGATGTTGCTGTGCTTCAGCTCGGCGCTGCCGACATCGGGGGCGAAGAAGATGGTGCGTACTTCCGGGCCGTCGATGACCTTGAGCTTGCTGTCGCCGCGCAGACGCGCCACGTCCTGCGTGGGCAGGTCGGTCAGCAGGTCGACGTCCCCGGCCAGCAGCGCGGCCACGCGCGTCGGGTCGCTGCGGATCGGCGTGTAGACCACCTCTTTCACGTTGCCGGTGGGCTTGTCCCACCAGTCGGCGTTGGCGGTCATCGTCACGCGCGTGTCCGGTGTCCAGCCGGTGATGCGGAACGGGCCCGTGCCCATCACGTTGCGGGCGGCGAAGTTCACCTCGTTGGCGCGGTAGTCCTGCACGCTGGTGGTGCGGTTCTTCTCCGCCCACGACTTGCTCATGATGAAGAAGCTGGTCAGGTTGCGCAGCAGGATCGGGTTCGGGCCGGCGAGGGTGAACTCGACCGTGAAGTCGTCGACCTTGCGCACATCGCTGACGCCGGTGACGTAGATCGACATCGTGCCCTGCGGCTGGCGGATGCGCTGGAACGAGAACACCACGTCGTCGGCGGTGAGGGGCGTGCCGTCGTGGAACTTGACGCCACGGCGCAGTTCGAAGCGCACGGTCGTCGGGTTGACGAAGGTCCAGCGCGTGGCCAGCGCCGGCTCGGGCTCGTACTGCTGGTTGTAGCGCACCAGGGTCTCGTAAGCGTGGCGCAGGATGGTGTTGGTGGTCGCGTGGTTCTGCGAATGAGGGTCCAGCGTCAGGATGTCGTTCTGCGCGGCCCACCGCAATGTCTGGGAATGGGCCGGGCCGGCCAGCGCAGCCATGGCAACAGCCAGCGCCGCCAGCAAGGTGCTTGTCTTCAGCTTCATCGCGAAGTCTCCAGAGGTCGGAAAGCCGCGATGCTAGGCCCAACCGCGCTGCCTTGGGCAGCGGGATGCCCCTGAGGGCGATGTGCGTTCAGCGCTCAGACCGGCTCGTCGCTGCAGTCGCAGCCCCGCGCTGCGCTGATCCAGCGCAGCGCCATGCGCCGCGCCAGGGCCGCGGGCAGGGCAGGCAGCCAGCGCCCGGGCTGCGCCACCACGCCGCATTCGTAGCGCCGCTGCCCCGCGTCCCACTGCAGCGCGTCGCATGCGCCTCGGCGTCGACGCGACAACCACATGCCCAGCGGGCAGGGCTCGATCGCGCAGCACACCCCGCAGCCGTTGCACGGCGCGCCGAGCGCCGGTTTGGGAGGCGCTTCGGCCTGCAGCAGGATCACCCGGTGGGTTGGGGGCTGTGGCATCGGGCCCACAGTCTGCCTGGGCGGGGGGCGCGCGGTCGTCAAGACAGCCGGTGAATCGGGCTGCATTTGCGGCGTTTGGCCGCGACCTTGGGCGAAAGGGCCGGTGATACAGTTATTGGTGTTTCCCCGAGGTCCTTCCCGTCCCCTTGCTGGATCGAGAACAGCAAGGCGGGTCGCTAGTCCGTCAACCGGTGCAGCCGGGGCGCGGAAGGTTGATCAACCCATCGAAGCACCGGCAGACCCGGGGCGAAAGGTGAGCGAAGATGATGCAGCAGAACCGGGCCAACTCCTATCTGTTCGGCGGCAATGCCCCGTACGTGGAAGAGTTGTACGAGGCCTATCTCGACAACCCCGGCAGCGTGCCCGACAACTGGCGCGTCTACTTCGACAACCTGCAGCATGTGCCCGCCGCCGACGGCAGCGGCACCCGCGATGTGGCGCATGCGCCCGTCGTCGAGTCCTTCGCCCAGCGCGCGAAGGCCAATGCCTTCGCGCTGAAGGCCAGCGAGGCCGACCTGGCGGTAGCGCGCAAGCAAGTCCACGTGCAGAGCCTGATCGCGGCTTACCGCTTCCTGGGCAGCCGCTGGGCCGATCTGGACCCGCTCAAGCGCACCGAGCGGCCGAAGATCCCCGAACTCGAGCCGGCGTTCTACGACCTCACCGAGGCCGACATGGACATCACCTTCTCGGCCGCCAACACCTATTTCCGCAAGGGCGAAGACATGAGCCTGCGCGAGATCGTGCAGGCGCTGCGCGAGACCTACTGCGGCACCGTCGGCGTGGAATTCATGCACTGCACCGACCCGACCGAGAAGCGCTGGTGGCAGGAGCGGCTGGAGGGCATCCGCAGCAAGCCGGCCTTCAGTGCCGAGCAGAAGGTGCACATCCTCGACCGCCTGACCGCTGCCGAGGGCCTTGAGCGCTACCTGCACACCAAGTACGTCGGCCAGAAGCGCTTCTCGCTCGAAGGCAGCGAGAGTTTCATCGCCAGCATGGACGAACTGGTGCAGCGCGCCGGCGCCAAGGGCGTGCAGGAGATCGTCATCGGCATGGCCCATCGCGGGCGGCTGAACGTGCTGGTCAACACGCTGGGCAAGCTGCCCAAGGACCTGTTCGCCGAGTTCGAGCACACGGCCAGGGAAGACCTGCCCTCGGGCGACGTGAAGTACCACCAGGGCTTTTCCAGCGACGTCAGCACGCCGGGCGGGCCGGTGCACCTGAGCCTGGCCTTCAACCCCAGCCACCTGGAGATCGTCAACCCGGTGGTCGAAGGCAGTGTGAAGGCGCGCATGGACCGCCGCGGTGATCCCACCGGCGCGCAGGTGCTCCCGGTGCTGGTACACGGCGACGCCGCCTTCGCCGGGCAGGGCGTCGTGATGGAGACGCTGGCGCTGGCGCAGACGCGCGGCTACTACACGGGTGGCACGGTGCACCTGGTGGTGAACAACCAGATCGGCTTCACCACCAGCGACCCGCGGGACTCGCGCTCGACGTTGTACTGCAGCGACGTGGTCAAGATGATCGAGGCGCCGGTGCTGCACGTGAACGGCGACGACCCCGAGGCCGTCGTGCTGTGCACACAGCTGGCGATGGACTACCGCCAGCAGTTTTGCAAGGACGTGGTGGTCGACATCATCTGTTTTCGCAAGCTCGGCCACAACGAGCAGGACACGCCCAGCCTGACGCAGCCGCTGATGTACAAGGTGATTGCCAAGCACCCGGGCACGCGCCGGCTCTATGGCGAAAAGCTGGTGGCGCAAGGTGTGCTGGGCGCCGAAGGACAGGACAGCCCGGACGCGATGGTCAAGCGGCTGCGCGCCGCGATGGACGAGGGCAAGTCCACCGGCGATCCGCTGCTGACCAACTACAAGAGCAAGTACGCGGTCGACTGGGCGCCCTTCCTCGGCAAGAAGTGGACCGACGCGGCCGACACCGGGTTGCCGCTGGCCGAGGTACGGCGCTTGTCCGAGCGCATGAGCACCATCCCGGCCAACTTCAAGCTGCACCCGCTGGTGGAGAAGGTGGTGGCCGACCGTGCCGCGATGGGCCGCGGCGAGATCAACGTCGACTGGGGCATGGGCGAGCTCCTGGCCTACGCCTCGCTGGTCGCCAGCGGCTACGGCGTGCGCCTGTCGGGCGAGGACTGCGGCCGCGGCACCTTCACCCACCGCCACTCGGTGCTGCACGACCAGAACCGCGAGAAGTGGGATACCGGCACCTACATCCCGCTGCAGAACGTGGCCGACGGCCAGGCGCCGTTCGTGGTCATCGACTCGATCCTGTCGGAAGAAGCCGTGCTCGGCTTCGAGTACGGCTACGCCAGCGCCGAGCCGAACACGCTGACCATCTGGGAGGCGCAGTTCGGTGACTTCGTCAACGGCGCGCAGGTAGTGATCGACCAGTTCATCGCCAGCGGCGAGGTCAAGTGGGGCCGCGTCAACGGCCTGACGCTGTTGCTGCCGCACGGCTACGAAGGGCAGGGGCCCGAGCACAGCTCGGCGCGCCTGGAGCGCTTCATGCAGTTGTCGGCCGACAACAACATGCAGGTTTGCCAGCCGACCAGCGCCAGCCAGATCTTCCACCTGTTGCGCCGCCAGATGGTGCGCCAGTTCAGGAAGCCGCTGATCATCCTGACGCCCAAGTCGCTGCTGCGTGCCAAGGACGCCGGCTCGCCGCTGGCCGAGTTCACCAAGGGCGAGTTCCGCACCGTGATCGGCCCCTCGCGCACCGAGATCGAGGGCGACACGGTCAGGCGCGTCATCGCCTGCTCGGGCAAGGTGGTCTACGACCTGATCAGGAAGCGCGTCGAGAAGAAGGCCTGGGACGTGGCCATCGTGCGCGTGGAGCAGCTCTATCCGTTCCCGCACAAGGCCTTCTCGACCGAGATGAAGCGTTTCCCCAACGCGACCGAAGTGATGTGGTGCCAGGACGAACCGCAGAACCAGGGGGCCTGGTTCTTTGTGCAGCACTATGTGCACGAGAACATGCTCGAAGGCCAGAAGCTCGGTTATGCCGGGCGCCCGGCCTCGGCCTCGCCGGCGGTGGGCTACAGCCACCTGCACCAGGAGCAGCAGAAGGCGCTGCTCGACCAGGCCTTCGGCAAGCTCAAGGGCTTCGTGCTGTCCAAGTGATGAGCTCGGCGACTACGCCGAACACCGCGCGCCCTGCGCGCGGAAAGTCGAACAAACAAGGCTGAGAGACCCATGGCAATCGTTGACGTGAAGGTTCCGCAACTTTCGGAATCGGTGGCTGAGGCCACGCTGCTGCAGTGGAAGAAGAACCCCGGCGACGCCGTGGCGATGGATGAGATCCTGATCGAGATCGAGACCGACAAGGTGGTGCTGGAGGTGCCTGCGCCGGCCGACGGCGTGCTCGCCGAGGTGGTGGTCGCCAGTGGCGGCACGGTGGGGTCGGATCAGTTGATTGCGCGCATCGACACCGCCGCCAAAGCCAGCCCGGGCGCGCCCGCTGCGCCCGCGCCCGCACCGGCTGCCGCGGCTGCCCCGGCCCCGGCGGCGGCTTTACCGCCGACAAAAGCCGGCGTGGCGATGCCGGCTGCCGCCAAGCTGATGGCCGACAACGCGCTGCCCTCGGGGTCGGTCGCCGGCAGCGGCAAGGACGGGCGCGTGACCAAGGGCGATGTGCTGGCCGCGCTGGCGCAGCCGCCGGCGGTGGCCCTGGCACCCGCCGCTGCACCTGCCACCGTCCCTGCCACCGCACCGGCCGCAGCGCCCGCCGCAGCACCCGCCACACCACGCAGCCTGCCGCAGGTGGCGGCGCCGCCGCTGCCCAGTCTGGGTGAGCGGCCAGAGCAGCGCGTGCCGATGTCGCGCCTGCGCGCGCGCATCGCCGAGCGGCTGCTGCAAAGCCAGTCAAGCAATGCCATCCTGACCACCTTCAACGAGGTCAACATGGCCCCGGTGATGGAGATGAGGAAGCGCTTCCAGGAGAAGTTCGAGAAGGAGCACGGCGTCAAGCTGGGCTTCATGAGTTTCTTCGTCAAGGCGGCGGTGGCGGCGCTGAAGAAGTACCCGGTGATCAACGCCAGCGTGGACGGCAACGACATCGTCTACCACGGCTACTTCGACATCGGCATCGCGGTCGGCTCGCCGCGCGGGCTGGTGGTGCCGATCCTGCGCAACGCCGACCAGATGAGCTTCTCAGACATCGAGAAGAAGATCGGCGAGTACGGCAAGAAGGCCACCGAGGGCAAGTTGTCGATGGACGATCTCTCGGGCGGCACCTTCTCGATCAGCAACGGCGGCGTCTTCGGCTCGATGCTGAGCACGCCGATCATCAACCCGCCGCAGAGTGCGATCCTGGGCGTGCACGCCACCAAGGACCGCGCGGTGGTGGAGAACGGGCAGGTGGTCGTGCGCCCGATGAACTACCTTGCGATGAGCTACGACCACCGCATCATCGACGGGCGCGAGGCCGTGCTCGGCCTGGTGACGATGAAAGAAGCGCTGGAAGACCCGGCGCGGCTGCTGTTCGATATCTGACGGGGCGCGCATGGCTTCCAAGCAATTTGACGTGGTCGTCATCGGCGGCGGCCCGGGCGGCTACATCGCCGCCATTCGCGCCGCGCAACTGGGCCTGGCCACCGCCTGCATCGACGAGTGGAAGAACGCCCAGGGTGGCCCGGCCCCGGGCGGCACCTGCACCAACGTGGGCTGCATACCGAGCAAGGCCCTGCTGCAAAGCAGCGAGCACTTCGACCAGGCCGGCCATCACTTCGCCGAGCACGGCATCGGGCTGAAGGATCTGCGCATCAATGTGCTCAGGATGCTCGAGCGCAAGGACCTGGTGGTCAAGCAGAACAACGACGGCATCCTCTACCTGTTCAAGAAGAACAAGGTCAGCTTCTTCCACGGCCGCGGCTCGTTCGTGAAGGCGGCAGACGGGATCTGGGAGCTTGCAGTGGCCGGCGCCGTGGCCGGCGCCGACAGCGAGACGCTGCTGGCACGCCAGGTCATCGTGGCGACCGGCTCCACCGCGCGTGCGCTGCCCGGCGCGCCTTTCGACGAAGAGCGCATCCTCAGCAACGACGGCGCACTGCGACTGGGCGCGGTGCCCAAGACGCTGGGCCTGATCGGGGCCGGCGTCATCGGGCTGGAGATGGGCTCGGTGTGGCGCCGTCTGGGCGCGCAGGTCAGCGTGCTCGAGGCGCTGCCCACCTTCCTGGGCGCGGTCGACGAGCAGATCGCCAAGGAGGCGCACAAGGCCTTCACCCGGCAGGGCCTGAAGATCGACCTGGGCGTCAAGGTCGGCGCGATCAAGGTCACCAAGGGCGGCGTCAGCGTCGCGTGGGCCGACGCGCAGGGCGCAGCGCAGACGCTGCAGGTCGAGCGGCTGATCATCAGCATCGGCCGTGTGCCCAACACCAGCGGGCTCAACGCCGAGGCGGTGGGTCTGAAGCTCGACGAGCGCGGCGCCATCGCCGTCGACGCCGAGTGCCGCACCAACCTGCCCGGCGTGTGGGCGGTGGGCGACGTGGTGCGCGGGCCGATGCTGGCGCACAAGGCCGAGGAAGAAGGCGCTGCGGTGGCCGAGCGCATCGTCGGCCAGCACCCGCATGTCGACTTCAACACCGTGCCCTGGGTCATCTACACCAGCCCCGAGATCGCCTGGGTCGGCCAGACCGAGCAGCAGCTCATGGCCGCCGGCCGCGCATACAAGGCAGGCAGCTTCCCCTTCATGGCCAACGGCCGCGCGCGCGCGATGGGCGACACCACCGGCATGGTCAAGATGCTCGCCGATGCAGGCACAGACGAGATCCTGGGCGTGCACATCGTCGGCCCGATGGCCAGCGAGCTGATCGCCGAGGCGGTCGTGGCGATGGAGTTCAAGGCCAGCAGCGAAGACCTGGCGCGTATCTGCCACGCGCATCCGTCGCTGAGCGAGGCGACCAAGGAAGCCGCGCTGGCGGTGGCGAAGCGCACGCTGAACTTCTGAGCACACGCTGATGGGCGTCCGCGCGCTGTACGAAGCGGCGCTGGTTCAGAGGGGTTACGACACCGATGCTGCCCAGCAGCGCGCGGTGACGGCGCTAGAGCGCTGCGAGAACGACTGGGCCGACTACAGGTCAAGGCGCGGCAACGCCTTCACCAAGCTGGTGCGCAAGCCGCCGATCCCGCGCGGCGTGTACATGTGGGGCGGCGTCGGGCGCGGCAAGAGTTTCCTGATGGACCTCTTCTTCGAGTCGGTGCCGCTGCTGCGCAAGACGCGCCTGCACTTTCACGAGTTCATGCGCGAGGTGCACCGCGAACTGCATGATCTCAAGGGCACCGCCGACCCGCTGGACGAACTGGGACGGCGCATCGCCCGGCGCCACCGGCTGATCTGCTTCGACGAGTTCCACGTCGCCGACGTGACCGACGCGATGATCCTGCACCGTGTGCTGGTGGCACTGGCCGCCAACCGCGTGGGCATCGTCACGACCTCGAACTTTCCCCCCGACGGCCTCTACCCCAACGGCCTGCACCGCGATCGCATCCTGCCGGCGATCGAGATGCTGCAGTCGCAACTCGAGGTGGTGCCGGTGGACGCGGGCACGGACTACCGCCAGCTTTCGCTGCAGCAGCTCGAGCTCTACCACTGCCCGTTGGGGGAAGCCGCTGACGAGGCGCTGCAGACCGCGTTCGAACGCCTGCGCGAGGCCCGCGATGAGTCGCCGCTGCTGCACATCGAACACCGCACGCTGCCCGCGCTGCGCCGCGCGGGCGGGGTGGTCTGGTTCGACTTCCGCACGCTGTGCGGCGGGCCGCGCTCGCAGAACGACTACCTCGAGATCGCCTCGCGCTTTCACACCGTGCTGCTGGCCGGCGTGCCGCAGATGCCGCCCCGGCTGGCCAGCGAGGCGCGGCGCTTCACCTGGCTGGTCGACGTGCTGTACGACCGGCGCGTCAAGCTGATCCTGTCGGCCGCGGTGCCGCCCGAGCAGCTCTACACCGAAGGGCCGCTCGCGCACGAGTTTCCGCGCACCGTGTCCCGTCTGGCCGAGATGCAGTCGGCCGCTTACCTGGCGCAGGCGCGGCGCGACGTGGACACGGCGCTGACCTGAGGCCACCGCGCAATGATTTCCTCGATCCGTCTGCATTGTCCGGGCCGCGCCGCGCTGTGTGCCGCGCTGTGTGTCGCGCTGGTGTGGGCAGCCGGTCTGGCTGGCGCTGCCGGCCCGCCGCTCGACGCCGCCGGTGAGCGCCAGCGCATTGCCGCAGAACGTGCCGCGGTCGAGTCCGCGCACACCCGCGCCGAGGCGCGCTGCCGGGAGCGCTTTGCCGTCACCACCTGCATCGAGCAGGCGCGGCAGCTGCGCCGCGACGCCCTGGGCGGGCTGCGCGAACAGGAACTGCTGCTCGCCGACGACGAGCGCAAGCGCCGTGCCGCCGAACGCATGCTGGCCATCGACCGCAATCGGATCGAGGCCGAGTCGAGGCCGCCTGCGGCTGCGCCGGCAACGCGCGCGCGCCCGCGCAGCGTGGACCCGGCCGCCTCGGCAGTGCCGGCGCTGGCCGCACCAGCGACAGCGCCAGCACCAGCCCCAGAGCCAGCCCCAGCACCAGCACCAGCACCAGCACCAGCACCTGGCCCATCCAAGGAAGCAGCGGCGGCGGCGGCGCAGCGCGCGTCGGCTGCCGCGCAGCGCCAACTGGAGATCACGCGCGATCTGCGCGAAGTGCAGCGCCGGCAGGCCGAGCGCGAGGCCGCCGGACGGGCCGTCTCGCCGCTGCCGCGCCATCCGGCCAGTACGCCGGCGCGTTAGCGCGTCGCGGCAGTCGACGCCGGCTCAGTGCAGCACGTCGATGCGCACCAGCGCCAGCGACAGGTTGTCGCCGCCGCCGCGTCCGCGCTGGCGGGCCTTGGAGATGAGCATCTCCGCCGCCTCGCGCGGCGGCAGCGCCTGCACGATCGCACCCAGCTCACGCGGGGTGAAGTAGTGCCACAGGCCGTCGCTGCACGCGAGCACCGTGTCACCGATGGACACGTGATCGATATGCCACAGCGCCATGGGCGGCTCCTGGCTGGTGCCCAGGCACCCGGTGAGCAGGTTGGACTGCGGGTGCGAGACGGCGGCTTCCTCCGTGAGCTTGCCTTCGTCGATCAGGCGCTGCACGAATGAGTGATCGCTGGTGCGGCCGACCATCTCGGCGCCGCGGAAGTGATAGACGCGCGAATCACCGGCATGCACCACGTCGCACTGGCGCGTCGGCGAAAGCAAGAACGCGGCCAGTGTGCTGTGCGGCTCTTCCTCGGAGGTGATGGCGGTCAGCTTGATCATCAGGTGGGCTTCGTTGACCATCTGACGCAGCGTCTCGGCGGCATCGTCCTTGGCCGGCACGAATCGCTCGAAAATCTGGCGCGCGGTCATGACTACCTGGTCTGAGGCCTTGCGCCCACCGCTCTTGCCGCCCATGCCGTCGGCCACCAGCGCCAGCAGGCAGCCGTTGACGCGCTCGTGCACGAGGATCTCGACCTGGTCCTGCTGGTAGGCGCGGTCGCCGCGGTGCAACGCGGTAGAAGCCGAGATGCGGAAGTCGGTGGCGGGGACAGCACTCATGTCGCAGGACTATAAACTCGGCCTGCTGTCCGGACCGAGAGCGATGCGTGCTGCAATGGATGAGAACCTGCATTCCCCGCAGCGCCGGCTGATCGAGCTGCGCATCGAACACGCCGACCTCGACAGCCTGATCGACCACGCCGCATCGGCGGTGCCGAACGACGACATGTCGCTGCGCCGGCTGAAGAAGCGCCGGCTGCGACTGCGCGACGAGATCACGCAGCTGGAAGTCGTGCTCGATCCGCCGCAGCCGGCCTGACCGGCTGGCCTGTAGAGCCGGCATGTCCTCACTCAGCGCCCGCGTCGAACAGGCCTTTGCCGCCGATGGCGCACTCGCCCGCGCCGAGCCCGGCTTTTCGCCGCGTGAGCAGCAGACGCGGCTGGCGCTGGCCGTGGCAGATGCGCTGGAGGGCCGCAGCGCGCTGGTTGCCGAGGCCGGCACCGGCGTCGGCAAGACCTTCGGCTATCTGGTGCCGCTGCTGCTGGCAGGGCGCCGCGCGCTCGTCTCCACCGCCACCAAGAGCCTGCAGGACCAGCTGTTCCTGCGTGACCTGCCGCGGCTGCGCGAGGCTCTGGGCGTGCCGCTGCGCACCGCGCTGCTCAAGGGCCGCGCCAGCTACCTGTGCAGGCACCGGCTGCAGCAGGTGCGGCTCGGCGGCGAGCCGCTGGACCGCTTCGCGCTGCGCGCGCTGGTGCGCATCGAGCGCTGGGCGCAAGCCACCCGCAGCGGCGATCTGGCCGAGGTCGACGGTCTGGACGAGCGCTCGCCGCTGATCCCGCTGGTCAGCTCGACGCGCGAGAACTGCCTGGGCAGCGACTGCCCGCAGTTCGCCGCCTGCCACGTGGTGCAGGCGCGGCGTGATGCGATGGCGGCCGATCTGGTGGTCGTCAACCACCACCTCTTCTTCGCCGATCTGGCGCTGCGCGACAGCGGCGTGGCCGAGTTGCTGCCGACGGTCGATGCCGCGGTGTTCGACGAGGCGCACCAGCTGGTCGAGACCGGCGTGCAGTTTCTCGGCACCACGCTGGCCAGCTCGCAGTTGCTGGACGCTGCGCGCGACCTGCTGGCCCTGGGGCTGGCCCATGCACGCGGGCTGCAGCCCTGGCCCGAGCGGGCGGGCGCGGTGGAGCGCAGCGCGCGTGAACTGCGGCTGGCCGCGGCGGGGCCGCTGCGCGACCTGCGCGGCGTGGTCAAGCTGCGCTGGGCCGAACGCGCCGACGCGCTGGCCGAGCCGCTGCAGGCGGTGAAGGACGCCACCAGCCTGGCAGCCGAGGCCGCCGCCACGCTGGTGGCGCTGACGCCCGATGGCGCGCGCGTGCAAGAGCGGCTGCAGGCGCTGGCCGCGCTGGCCGACAGCTTCGTCGCCGAGGCGCCGGCCACGCGTGTACGCTGGATCGATGTCTCGCCGCAGCAGGCGCGGCTGGTCGAGTCGCCGCTGGACATCCGCGACATGCTGACCGAGCAGCGCGGCCGCGCGCCCAGGGCCTGGATCTTCACCTCGGCCACGCTGGGTGACGACGAGTCGCTGGCCTGGTTTCGCAGCGCCGCGGCGCTGGAGGACGCCACAGCGCTGCGCGTGGGCAGCCCCTTCGACTACCCGCAGCAGGCGCGGCTGTTCGTGCCGCAGCCCTTTCCCAAGCCGAACGAGCCCGGGCATCCTGCCGCCGTGGGGGCGCTGGCCGCGCGCTGCGCGGCGGCGCTCGGCGGACGCAGCTTCGTGCTGACCACCACGTTGCGCGCGCTGGCGCCGCTGGCCGAGAGTCTGCGCGCTGCGCTGGCCGAGGCCGGCCTCGATATCGACGTGCTGGTGCAGGGCAGCGAGCCGCGGCGTGCGCTGCTGCAGCGCTATGGCGATGGCGCCGGCCGCGTGCTGGTGGGCTCGGCCAGCTTCTGGGAAGGCATCGACATGCCCGGTGACGCGCTGCAGTGCGTGCTCATCGACAAGCTGCCGTTCCCGCCCCCGAACGATCCGCTGGTCGAGGCCCGCGTCAAGGCGATGGAGGCGGCCGGGCGCAACGCCTTCGCCGAGTACTTCCTCGCCGAGGCGGCGGTGGCGTTGAAGCAGGGCGCCGGGCGGTTGATCCGCAGCGAAACCGACCGGGGCCTGCTGGTGGTCTGCGACCCGCGGCTGCGCCAGATGGGTTACGGGCGGCGGCTGGTGGCGGCCCTGCCGCCGATGACCATGTTGGACAACGAGCCGGCCGCGCTGGCCTGGCTGTCAGAGTTGGCGTCAGCGCACTGAGCGCACTGGGTGCAGCCGCGCGCGGCAGCGGGTCTGCATCACCAGAAGCGCCACCACGCGCGCGTCGCGCCACCGGTTGACAGCGTGGCGCCCCCGGCCTGGGCGACGAAGCGGCTCTGCGGGAAGCTTCGTCGCAGCACGCGGTCGGCGGCGTCGCGCAATTCCGGCAACTCCAGCCGCTCGTAGCTCTGCACCATGATGAAGAGCGCTTCTTCGGCCGCCGGCGAGTCCTGGAAGTCGTTCACCGCCTGCTGCGCGCGGTTGGCTGCCGCCATGTACGCGCCGCGGCGGTAGTAATAGCGCGCCACATGCACCTCGTAGGCGGCGAGCGAGTTGACGATGTAGTCCATGCGCAGCCGCGCATCGGCGGCGTAGCGAGAGGCCGGAAACTGCTCGGACAGCTGCTTGAAGCTCTGGAAGGCATCGCGCGAAGCGCGCTGGTCGCGTTCGGACAGGTCTTGCCCCGCAATGCTGCCGAACAACCCCAGGCTCTCGTTGAAGTTGACCAGTCCGCGCAGGTACAGCGCGTAGTCGAAGGCCGGGCTGGAAGGATGCAGTCTGATGAAGCGGTCCAGGGTGGACAGCGCCTGTGCGCGCTCGTCGGTGCGCCACAGCGCGTAGGCCAGGTCGAGCATCGCCTGCTGGCCGAGCAGCGTGCCAGTGGCCAGCGCCTCTACGCGCTCGAGCGACTTGATGGCGCGTTCGAGGTTGCCGGCCTCGAGGTCCTGCTTGGCCTCTGAATACAATGATTCCCCGCTGCGGTTGCGCGAATCATCCTTTGGGTTCGAGCCGCAGCCGACGATCAACGCGGACAGCAGCACCGCGGCCAGCAACGCGACGGCGCGCCGCACACTCGGGAAAGTCATGGAAGATGACGGGCCGGCGGAACCGGTGGCCGGGGAGCAGGGGACGGGCGAGATTATAGGGACGCTCCCACTCGGCGCGGCCGCCCCGGCCACAGCCCACACCCAGGCCGAACAGGAGATTGAGACCCGCCGGGCCTGGGTGACCGGTGCGCAGCATGGCGAGCGGCTGGACAAGCTGCTGGTGGTGTTGGCGCCGGAGTTCTCGCGCAGCCACCTGCAAGGCCTGATCGAGCGCGGCCACGTGCGCGTCGACGGCCAGCCCTCGACCACCGCGTCGCGCCGTCTGCGCGCCGGGCAGACATTGCGGCTCGAACTGGTGCCCACCGAAGAAAGCCGCGCGTTCCGCGCCGAGGCCTTGCCAATCGCCATCGTGCACGAGGACGCGCATCTGCTGGTGGTCGACAAGTGGGCTGGTTGGGTGGTTCATCCGGCGGCCGGCAACTGGTCGGGCACGCTGCTGAATGCGCTGCTGGCGCACCACACGAATGCCGCCACGTTGCCGCGCGCGGGCATCGTGCACCGGCTCGACAAGGACACTTCCGGGCTGATGGTGGTGGGCAAGACGCTGCCCGCGGTGACTGCACTGGTGCGTGCGATCGCCGCGCGCGAGGTGCATCGCAGCTACCTGGCGATCGCGCACGGCGAAGTGGCCTGGCCGACGATGGCCATCGAAGCGCCGGTCGGGCGCGATCCGGCCTCGCGCATCCGCATGGCGGTGGTGGCGAGCGGCAAACCGGCGCGCACCGACGTCGAACGGATCGCCGTGCACGACGGCTTCAGCGCGCTGCGCTGCACTTTGCACAGCGGACGCACGCATCAGATTCGTGTGCACCTGGCGCGCCAGGGGCATCCGCTGGCCGGCGACCTGCTGTACGGCGGCCGCCCGGCGCTGGGCTTGAGCCGGCAGGCGCTGCACGCGGCGAAACTCGCCTTCGTGCACCCCGTCAGCGGCGAGCACCTCAGCTTCGAGGCGCCTGCGCCGACCGACTTCGCGGCGGCCTGGGCGCTTGTCGATCGCTGACATCGATCGCTGACATCGATCGCTGACGGCTGCTGCAGGCGTCCCGCGCGGTACACTTCCGGCATTCCGCGCTGCCTGCACAGGTGGCGCCCCAGGATGTCCGGATCGACGGCGGGTTTGCTCCGCCGCCCGGCCCCATCCGGCAAACATCGCCCCGCCCCGCCCCGCCCCATCGCCCGGCAGCGCATCCAAGCGCTGGCCCCGCGCCGGCTGGAGACCCCGAATGACCCGCACCACCGCCGCCCGTCGGGCGGTTCACTCCGAACCCAGGGCATGAAGTCCCGGGATGCCAAGCGCGTGCTCGAAGCCGCGCTGATCTGTGCAGCCGCGCCTCTGCCGCTGCGGGATCTGCGCGATTTGTTTGACGACGCTGTGGCGCCCGACGCCTTGCGCAGCCTGCTCGACGAGCTGGCCGGCGACTGGCAGGGGCGCGGTGTCGAGCTGGTTTCGCTGGCCAGTGGCTGGCGTTTCCAGAGCCGCCCCGAAATGCGCCCTTACCTCGACCGGCTGAACCCCGAGAAGCCGCCGAAGTACTCGCGCGCCGTGATGGAGACGCTGGCGATCGTCGCCTATCGGCAGCCGGTGACACGCGGCGACATCGAAGACATCCGTGGCGTCAGTGTCGGCACGCCGATCGTCAAGCAGCTCGAGGATCGCGGCTGGATCGAGGTCATCGGCCACCGCGATGCACCCGGCCGTCCTGCGCTGTACGCCACCACGCGGCAGTTTCTCGATGACCTCGGCCTGTCCAGCCTCGACCGGCTGCCGCCGATCGATGGCAGCGGCGGTGGGGTGCCGGCCCTGGCCGGGTTGCACGACGCTGCGCAAGACAGCGAGGCGGCGCCGCAGGCGCTGCTGCCGCTGGAGGACGCCGATGAGGTTGAAGAGATTGCCGAGGCGAACGCGGCCGACCCGTTCGCCGGCCCGTCCACCGAGCCCGCCCTGAGTGCAGGCCCGAATGTCGAATTACCCCCGCCTGACGCCCCCGCGCAGGACCCGAACACCCCCGCTGAAGCCCCCGCATGAACGAGCCTGATCAAGATCTGCCTTCGCCCGCCAAACTGCCGGAAGCCTTGGCCAGCGAGGCAGCCGCTGCGCCGCGACGCAAGCGGGCGCCGCGCAAGGCGGCCGAGACGGTGGGCGCTGCTGACGCGCTGCCGCCTGAGCCCGCTGAGGCTGCGGCAACGCCCGCTGCAGGCCCCGCCGACGACCTGCCGCCGCCGGTGGTCAGGGCGCCGCGCGCCCGGCGGCCGAAGCCGTCACCGGAGGTGCAGGCGGCCGACGACACGCCCCATGCCGCCGCACCAGAGCCGGCGCCATACAGCCCGCCACCGGCCATGCCGACCAGCGACGTGCCGCCTTCGACGGCGGTTCAAGCGGAAGGCCAGACGACGGCAGATGGCGCAACAGAGGCTTCGGCCGCGGCGCCAGTCGACGACGAACGCGAGTCGCGGCGCAAGCGCAATCGTCGGCGCGGCAAGCGCGGCGGCGCAGACGGCGGTGATCGTGCGTCCGAGCGCGGGCCCGAACGCACTGCCGTCGGCACGCCCGCGGCGCCGGGGGCACCCGCAGCGCCCGCCGCGCCCGACACCGGGCTGCTGTTTGCCGAAGTCATGTCGGGCGTCTTCGATGCGCAGACCGAGGCCGAAGAACCCGCCGCCGACGCTGCGGCTGCGCCAGTTGACGCGGCGCCGCCGAGCGAAGGACAGACGGTCGTCGAGGCCGCGCCGAGGGTCGACGTTGGCGAGTCCATCGGCGTCGAAGAGACCGCGTCGCCGGCTCACGCCCGTGCGCCGCAGCCCGGCATCGGCGGCCAGCGCCGTGTGCTTGCGCCCGAGCCCGATGCGCCCAAGCTGCACAAGGTGCTGGCGCAGGCCGGCGTGGGCTCCAGACGCGACCTCGAGCAGATGATCACCGAGGGCCGGGTCAGCGTGAACGAGCAGCCGGCCCACATCGGCCAGCGCATCAGCTGGGGCGACCGCATCGCGGTCGACGGCAAACCGGTACGCGTGCGCATCGCGCCGCCGCTGCCGCGTGTGCTGGCCTATCACAAGCCGGCGGGTGAACTGGTCACCCACGACGATCCGCAACAGCGCCCGACTGTGTTTCGCCGCCTGCCCGCGTTGCAGCAAGGCAAGTGGCAGTCGGTCGGCCGGCTCGACCTGAACACCGAAGGTCTGCTGCTGTTCACCAACTCGGGTGATCTGGCCAACCAGCTGATGCATCCGCGCTTCGGCGTCGAGCGCGAGTACGCGGTGCGCGCGCTCGGGCCGCTGGACAACGAGGCCAAGTCGCGGCTGCTCGAAGGTGTCGAGATCGACGGCCAGCGCGCGGCGTTCAAGAGCCTTGAAGAAGCCGGTGGAGAAGGCGTCAACCGCTGGTACCGCGTGGTCATCACCGAGGGCCGCAACCGCGAGGTGCGACGACTTTTCGAGTCCGTCGGTCACGCAGTGAGCAGACTGATCCGGGTGCGCTACGGCCCGGTGTTGCTGCCGCGCGGACTGCGCCGTGGGGTCTGGGTCGACCTCGACCAGAACGATGTGCGCTCACTGCGCCGCATCGCCGGCGGCGGCGCGCGTCCGGGCGCCCCGGGTGCACCGGCGTCACCGAACGAAGGACGTGATGAGCGCCGCGGCCGCGGTGACGGTCGTTATGACGGCCGGGGTGATGGGCGCACGCCGCCCGATGCCCGTCCCCCGCGCGAGCCGCGAGAGGCCCGCGCCCCGCGCGAGGCCGGTCCGCCGCGCAATGCGCAAGAGCAGCGCGGCGGCCGCGACGGGCGCGGCAAGCGCAGCGGCCGCGGCCCGGGCCCCGGCCCGGCCCAGCCCCGCCTGGATGGCGAGCCTGACCACGAGATGGGCGACCCGGGGCTGATCCCCAACCCCTTGCAGCAGACCTTCGACAAGCGCGCTATCCAGCAGGCGCGCCAGCGGCGCGAGTTGCCCGAGGACGGACCGATCCCCAACCCTCTGCAGCAGACTTACGACAAGCGTGGCCTGCAGCGCGATCGTCCGCTGCGCGAGGCGCCCGAGGACGGCCCGATCCCGAATCCGCTGCAGCAGACCTACGACAAGCGCTTCGTGCAGAACGACCGGCCGGTCGGCGGCGGCGGGGGTCGTGGTGCCGGTGGCGGTGGCGGTGCACGCGGGGGCAGGAAGAGCGACGCCCCGCACCAGCCCGACCCGATGCGCACAGCAGTCGGCTACATCGGCGCCGATGCCTTCGTGCGCAAGCTCGCCGGGGGTGGACGCAGCGGCGGTGGCCGCGGGGGTGGCGGTGGTGGCACTGGTGGCCGGGGCGGCGGCGGCGGGCGCGGCGGTCCGGGCGGTGGTCCTGGTGCTGGTGGTGGTGGTGGGGGAGGTGGTGGTGGTGGTGGTGGTGGCCCTTCCGGTGGACGCGGCGGCGGCCGCAAGCGTTGAGGTCTGGTCGCGCGGCCGGCTAGAATCGATAGCTTTGCCCTTGGGGCAGCATTACTTTCGGAGAACTCCAATGGCGCTCGAACGCACACTGTCGATCATCAAGCCCGATGCCGTGGCCAAGAACGTCATCGGTCGGATCTATGCCCGCTTCGAGGGCGCCGGCCTGAAGATCGTTGCCGCGCGCATGGCGCATCTGTCGCGCGCCGACGCCGAGGCGTTCTACGCCGTGCACAAGGCACGGCCCTTCTTCGACGATCTTGTGTCCTTCATGATTTCCGGTCCGGTGATGATCCAGGCGCTCGAGGGCGAGGGCGCGATCGCCATGAACCGCGATCTGATGGGTGCCACCGACCCGAAGAAGGCTGCGCCGGGCACCATCCGCGCTGATTTTGCCGACAGCATCGACGCCAACGCCGTGCACGGCTCTGACGCGCCGGAGACCGCCGCCGCCGAGGTGGCGTTCTTCTTCCCCGGCATGCAGGTCCACAGCCGCTGAGCGCTGCAGGCCGACTGCACGCCGACTGCCCGCCGACTGCCCGCCGGTTACGGGTCGGCGCGGCCAACGCCCCCATGGTCAACCTGCTCGACTTCGACCTCGATAGCCTGACCGCCTACTGCGAAGGCCTGGGCGAGAAACGCTTCCGCGCCGTGCAGCTATTTCGCTGGATCCACCAGCGCGGCCAGACCGACTTCAGCCAGATGAGCGACCTGGCTCGCTCGCTGCGCGAAAAGCTCGTGCTGCAGGCCGAGTTGAGGCTGTTGCCGGTGCTCTCAGAGCATCGGTCGGCCGACGGCACCGTCAAGTGGCTCTTCGATGTCGGTGCCGGCGACGCGGTGGAAACCGTTTTCATTCCCGAGCAGGACCGCGGCACGCTGTGTGTCTCTTCGCAGGCAGGCTGCGCCGTCGGCTGCCGCTTTTGCTCCACCGGCCACCAGGGGTTCAGCCGCAATCTCACCAGCGGCGAGATCGTCGCCCAGCTCTGGCACGCCGAACACCGGTTGCGCCAGGCTGGCGGCCCGAGGGCGATCGACAACGTCGTCATGATGGGCATGGGCGAGCCGCTGCAGAACTATGCCGCGCTGCTGCCGGCGCTGCGCGTGATGCTCGATGACCATGGCTACGGCCTGTCGCGGCGCCGCGTGACGGTGTCCACTTCAGGCGTGGTGCCCTTCATCGACCGCCTGCGCGACGATTGCCCGGTAGCGCTGGCGGTCTCGTTGCACGCCCCTGACGACGCGCTGCGCGACAACCTGGTGCCGCTGAACCGCAAGGTCCCGCTGGCCGAGCTGCTGGCGGCCTGCCGACGCTACCTCGAGCGCGCGCCGCGCGACTTCATCACCTTCGAGTACTGCATGCTCGACGGCGTCAACGACAGCGACGCGCAGGCCCGTGCCCTGGTGCAGCTGGTCCGTGAGCACGAAGTGCCGTGCAAGTTCAACCTGATCCCGTTCAACCCCTTCCCGGCCTCGGGTCTGAGGCGCTCGCCGCGTGAGCGCGTGACGGCCTTTGCCGGTGTGCTGCAGGAGGCTGGTTTCGTGGCCACCGTGCGCAAGACACGCGGCGACGACATCGATGCCGCGTGCGGGCAACTGGCGGGCGAGGTGCAGGACCGTACGCGCGCCGTTGAGCGCATGGCGGCGCGGCGCGTGATCGCCATCGAGCCGGCCTGGAGCGGGCCGCCGTGAACGCGCCGGCTGGCCGGCCCGCGATCAGATGGCTGGCGCCGCTGGTGACTGCCGCGGCTCTGGCTGGGGCCGGTTGCATGGTGCCCGAGCGCACCACCGTGACGAGCAACCAGAATGAACAGGGCGATCCGCAGCGCAGGGCGCAGGTGCGGCTCGAACTGGCCTCGCTGTACTTCTCGCGCGGCCAGCATGCGGTGGCGCTGGACGAGGTGCGCGTGGCGCTGGCAGCGCGTCCCGACATGGCCGAGGGCTTCAGCCTGCGCGGTCTGATCCAGGCGGCGATGGGCGAAAGCAAGCTGGCCGAAGAGAGTTTCCAGCGCGCGCTGCAACTGGCGCCGCGCGATGCCGACACGATGCACAACTACGGCTGGATGCTCTGCCAGACGCAGCGCTACGCTGATGCCGAGACGCAGTTCCAGCGCGCGCTGGCGCAGCCGCAATACGGCTCGGCCGGGCGCACGCTGTCGGCGCAGGGGCTGTGCCAGGCGCGCCAGGGCCGCTTGTCCGAGGCCGAGCGCAGCCTGTCGCGCGCCTACGAGCTGGATCCGGCCAACCCCTTCATCGCCTTCAACCTGGCCGAGGTGCTGCTGCGCCGTGGCGAGCTCGAGCGCGCTCGCTTCTATGTGCGACGCGTCAACTCACGCGCCGACCAGAGCAACGCGCAGACGCTGTGGCTGGCCGCGCGCATCGAGCACAAGCTGGGCAACGTCGACGGCGCGCGTGAGTGGGGCACCCGGTTGCGTGAGCGATTCCCGCAGTCCGGTGAAGCCTTGCAGTTCGAGCGCGGGCGCTTCGATGACTGAGCCGGCCAGCCCAACGCCGCCACAGCCGCCTCAGCCGCCGGTGGCCGGGGCGCCCGAGCCCACTGCCGGGGCGCTGCTGCGCGCCGCGCGTGAGCGCCAGGGCCTGCACATTGCCGCGCTGGGCGCGGCGCTGAAGATCGCGCCGCGCAAGCTTGAAGCCATCGAGCGCGACCGCTGGAACGATCTGCCCGACGCCGCCTTCGCGCGCGCGCTGGCGCAGGCCATGTGCCGGGCGCTGAAGATCGATCCAGCGCCGGTTCTGGCGCGCATGCCCAGCGCCGGCAAACTGCCACTGGACCAGGTCGGTGGGGGCCTCAACACGCCGTTCCGGGACCGCCCGGGGCGCGGCGGCGAGCCCGCGTCCGCTGCTGCGCTGCGTCGCCCGATGCTCTGGGCCGGCGGCCTGATGCTGCTGGGCGCGGTGGGCGTGGCCACCGTGCCGTCGTCCTGGTGGACGGGGCCGCCGCCGCAAGCGGCGCCGGCCGCCGAAGCGCCCTCGGCGCCCCCCGCAGCCTCGGCGGCCGCCGATGGCGCTTCGGCGCCTGCCGCGGCGGTGGCCGCCCCCCCGGTGCCCTCCGCCATGCTGGTGGAGACGGTGCACTCGGCGCCGCCTGCCGGCGGCACGTCGGCCGAGGTTGCCGGCGCGCTGGTGTTGCGCGCGCGTGAGCCCTCCTGGGTCGAGGTGGCCGACGGCAACGGGCAACTGCTGGTCTCGCGCATCCTGCAACCCGGAGAAAGCCTGGGCCTGGATGGGGTACCGCCGCTGCGGGTGAAAATCGGCAACGCGGCTGCCACGCAGCTGAGCTACCGCGGGCGAGCGATCGAGATCGCCCCCAATGCGCGCGACAACGTCGCGCGGCTCGAATTGCCCTGATGACTGAAGGACACCCACCGATGGACACCACCGACGACGACATGATTCCGCTGGCCAGCCCGGCGCCGCGCCGTTCGCGCCAGGCTACCGTGCGCTGGGCCAGCCGCGTCGTCACCATCGGCGGCGACGCCCCGGTGCGCGTGCAGTCGATGACCAACACCGACACCGTGGACGTGATCGGCACCGCGATCCAGGTCAAGGAACTTGCGCAGGCCGGCTCGGAGATCGTGCGCATCACGGTGAACACGCCCGAGGCCGCCGAGGCGGTGCCGCACGTCCGTGAGCAGCTCGACCGCATGGGCATCGACACCCCGCTGGTCGGCGACTTCCACTACAACGGCCACCGCCTGCTGCACGACTTTCCGGCGATGGCCCAGGCGCTGTCAAAGTACCGCATCAACCCCGGCAACGTGGGCAAGGGCGACAAGCGCGACCGCCAGTTCGCGCTGATGATCGAAGCCGCGATGCGCTGGGACAAGGTGGTGCGCATCGGCGTCAACTGGGGCAGCCTGGACCAGGAGCTGCTGGCGCACATGATGGACGAGAACGCGCTGCGCGCAGCGCCCTGGGAAGCCAAGCAGGTGATGGTGCGAGCGCTGGTCAGCTCGGCGCTGCAGTCGGCCGAGCACGCGCGCGAGCTGGGCATGGATCCGGACCAGATCATCATCAGCTGCAAGGTCAGCGGCGTGCAGGACCTGATCACTGTCTACCGCGCATTGGCCCGGCGTTGCGACTACGCGCTGCACCTGGGCCTGACCGAAGCCGGCATGGGCACCAAGGGCACGGTGGCGTCGGCGACCGCGCTGGCCGTGCTGCTGCAGGAGGGTATCGGCGACACCATCCGCGTGAGCCTGACGCCGCAGCCCGGCGAGGCGCGCACGCAGGAGGTGGCGGTGGCGCTCGAGATCCTGCAGTCGCTGGGCCTGCGCACCTTCAACCCCAGCGTCACCGCCTGCCCCGGCTGCGGCCGCACCACCAGCAGCACTTTCCAGGAACTGGCCAAGCAGATCGACGACTTCCTGCGTGCGCAGATGCCGGTGTGGAAGCTCCGCTACCCCGGGGTCGAGAACCTGCGGCTGGCAGTCATGGGCTGCATCGTCAACGGCCCCGGCGAGAGCAAGCATGCCGACATCGGCATCAGCCTGCCCGGCACCGGCGAGGCTCCTGCGGCGCCGGTGTTCATCGACGGCGAGAAGGCGCTGACGCTGCGCGGCGAGCACATCGCGCAAGAGTTCCACAAGATCGTCGAGGACTATATCGAGCGCCGCTACGGCGCTGCGGTGCCGGCGAACTGAACGCGCGACGCGCGCGCCCTGGCCGCCACCGGCGGCCCCACCCCTGCTGATCCCAAATGGCTGAACGACTGAGTGCCGTCAAAGGCATGAACGACCTGCTGCCGCCCGAGGCGGCGCGCTGGGAATGGTTCGAGGACGTGGTGCGCCGCCTGCTGGCACGCCACGGCTACCGCAACATGCGCACGCCGGTGCTCGAGCCGACGGCGCTGTTCGTGCGCGGCCTGGGCGAGGTGACCGACATCGTCGAGCGCGAGATGTACTCGTTCGAGGATGCCCTCAACGGTGACCGCCTGACGCTGCGCCCCGAGGCCACCGCCGGCATCGTGCGCGCGACCATCGAGCACAACCTGCTGTACGACGGCCCCAAGCGCATCTGGATGCTCGGCCCGATGTTCCGCCACGAGCGGCCGCAGAAGGGCCGATACCGGCAGTTTCACCAGCTGGATGTCGAGGCGCTGGGTTGCCCGGGGCCGGATGTCGATGCCGAACTGATCCTGCTGCTGCGTGCGCTGTGGCGCGAACTGGGCCTGCAGGAAGGGCGCGACCTTCGGCTGGAGATCAACAGCCTGGGCCAGCCCGACGAGCGCCGTGCCCACCGCGCGGCGCTGATCGCGCACCTCGAGTCGCACGCCGGGCTGCTGGACGACGATGCGAGCCGGCGCCTGCACAGCAACCCGCTGCGCATCCTGGACACCAAGAACCCGGCGCTGCAGCCCGTGGTCGAGGCGGCGCCGCGGCTGCTGGACTTTCTCGGGCCGGCCTCGTTGGCGCACTTCGATGCACTGCGCGCGATGCTCGACGCCGCGGGCCAGCCGTACCGCGTCAACCCGCGGCTGGTGCGCGGCATGGACTACTACAACCTGACGGTCTTCGAGTGGGTGACCGAGCGGCTGGGCACGCAGGGCACGGTCTGCGGCGGCGGACGCTACGACGGGCTGATCGAGCAACTCGGCGGCAAGCCCGCGCCGTGCATCGGCTTCGGCCTGGGCATCGAGCGACTGATGCTGCTGCTCGAGGAAGTCGGTGTCGCGGCGCCGGTGCAGTCGCCCGACGCCTATGCCGTGGTGCCCGACGCCGCCGCGCTGCCGCAGGTGTTGCCGGTGCTCGAGGCGCTGCGCGCCGCGGGCCTGGCGGTCACGCTGCACCCGGCCGGTGCCGAGGGCCGTGGCAGCATGAAGAGCCAGTTCAAGCGCGCCGACGCCAGCGGGGCACGCTTTGCGCTGATCTTCGGCGCCGACGAACTGGCGCAGCACGCCGTCGCCATCAAGCCGCTGCGTGAGGCCGGCGCCACGCAGCGCCTGCGTGCGCTGGCCGACGCCCCGGCCTGGGCCGAGGAATTGCGCCCCGCATAATCGAAGGCTTGCCGGGGGGCGACCCCGCCGCCGGCGCATCCTCAGCTTCCCCACCCGATGGCCACACCTCTAGACCTGCAGGAGCAGGAACAGCTCGACTCGATGAAGTCGTTCTGGAAGCAGTACGGCAACCTCATCACATGGACACTGATCCTGGTGCTGACCGCCTTTGCTGGCTGGAACGGCTGGAACTGGTGGCAGCGCGAGCAGTCGGCCAAGGCCGGCGCGATGTTCGACGAGCTCGACCGCGCCATCGTCGCCGGCGATACCAGCCGAACCGCGCGTGTCTTCTCCGACCTGCGCGAGCGCTTTCCGCGCACCGCCTTCACCCAGCAGGCCGGGCTGCTGGCCGCCCGGCTGCAATACGACAAGGGCGATTCAGATGCCGCCCGCACCACGCTGCAATGGGTGGCCGATTCGGCCAGCGAGGACGAGTACCGCACCGTGGCCCGACTGCACCTGGCCAGCCTGATGCTGCAGGCCAAGCAGTACGACGAGGCGCTCAAGACGCTGGATGCGGCCAACGCACCGACCTTCGCCGCGCTGGTGGCCGACCGCCGTGGCGACGTGCTGCTGGCGCAGGGCAAGACGGCGGAGGCGGGTGCCGCCTACCTCGCGGCATGGCAGGCGATGGACGAGAAGCTGGACTACCGCAAGCTGATCGACGCCAAGCTCACCGCGCTCGGTGCCGCGCCGCCCGCCGCTGCTGCCTCGGCACCCGGGGCGGCACCATGAGGTGGTTGTCTGCCGGGGTGCTGCTGGCCGCGGGCGTGCTGGCCGGCTGCTCGTCGGTCGAGAAGCCCAAGCCGATGCCGCTGGAGGTGGTGACGCCGAAGATTGCCGGCCGTCAGGTTTGGCAGACGCGTGTCGAGACGCCCGGCTTTCCGCTGATGGTGTCGGCCCAAGCCGACCGCTTCGTCGTTGCCTCCGGCGACGGCAGTGTCATGGCGCTGGACGCCGAGAGCGGCCGCGAGTTGTGGCGCGGCGCAGCCGGCGCGCGGCTGGCCGCGGGTGTCGGCAGCGATGGCCGCTTCGCCTCGGTGGTGACGCGCGACAACGAACTCGTCACACTCGAAGACGGGCGGGTGCGCTGGCGTGCGCGGCTGCCCTCGCGGGTGCTGACGGCGCCTCTGGTGGCCGGCGAGCGCGTCTTCGTGCTGGCCGTCGATCGCAGCGTGCACGCGTTCGATGCGCTGGACGGCCGCCGCCTGTGGACGCTGCAGCGTCCGGGCGACGCGCTGACGCTGGCGCAGCCGGGCGTCATCGCGGCCTGGCGCAACCTGCTGCTTGTAGGCCAGGGCCCGCGGCTGGCTGCGGTGGACCCGCTGCGCGGCCTGGTGCGCTGGGAGGTGCCGGTGGCCACGCCACGCGGCACCAACGAGGTCGAGCGGCTGGCTGATCTGGTCGGGCCGGCCTCGCGCGTGGGCGACCGCTGGTGCGTGCGCGCCTTCCAGTCGGCCGTCGGCTGCGTCGACGCGGCGCGCGGTGCGCTGCTGTGGTCGCGCCCGGGTGGCGGCACGCAGGCGCTGGGTGGCGACGAGGAACTGGTCTTCGGCGCCGATGCCGGTAGCCGCGTGACGGCCTGGCGGGCCGCGAGCGGCGAGGTGGAGTGGACCAACGAGCGCTTGTTGCACCGCGGCCTGTCAGGAGCGCGCTCGATCGGCACGGTGGTGGTCTTCGGCGACTTTGAAGGCCAGGTGCATTTCCTCTCGCGCAGCGACGGTTCGAGCCAGCTGCGCCTGCCGACTGATGGATCGCCGGTGATCGGCACCCCGGCGCTGGCCGGCTCGACGTTGCTGGTGGCCACCCGCAACGGCGGGCTGTTCGCCTTCCGGCCGCAGTGAAACCGGTCGTCGCGCTGGTGGGGCGGGCCAACGTCGGCAAGTCGACGCTGTTCAACCGCATTACCAAGACGCGCGATGCCATCGTGGCCGACTTCGCCGGGCTGACCCGCGACCGGCACTACGCCGATGCGCGTATCGGCGGGCGGGAGTTCATCGTCATCGACACCGGCGGCTTCGAACCCGAGAAGCCGACCGGCATCGTCGCGCAGATGGCGCGGCAGACGCAGCAGGCGGTGGCCGAGGCAGATGTGGTCATCTTCGTCGTCGATGTGCGCGCCGGGCTCTCGTCGCAGGATCACGACATCGCGCGCTACCTGCGTGCACACCGCAAGCGGGTGGTGCTGGCGGCCAACAAGGCCGAGGGCATGACGGAGTCGCCGTTGCTGGGCGAGTTTCATGAATTGGGCATCGGCGCGCCGCACCCGGTATCGGCGGCGCACGGGCAGGGCGTGCGCAGCCTGCTCGAGGCCGCGTTGGAGGACCTTGCCCCGGAGCCCGATGAAGACGATGTCGATACTTGCGACGACCCGACGCGGCCGATCCGCCTCGCCGTAGCCGGCCGGCGTAACGTCGGCAAGTCCACGCTGATCAACACCTGGCTGGGCGAAGAGCGGCTGATCGCCTTCGACCAGCCGGGCACCACGCGCGACGCCATCAGCGTGCCTTTCGAGCGCGACGGCCGCCAGTGGTCGCTGATCGACACCGCCGGCCTGCGCCGCAAGGGCAAGGTGTTCGAGGCGGTGGAGAAGTTCTCGGTCGTCAAGACGCTGCAGGCCATCGACGCCGCCAACGTGGTGGTGCTGCTGGTCGATGCCACCCAGGGTGTGGGCGAGCAGGACGCGCACATTGCCGGCTACATCGTCGAGTCGGGCCGCGCGGTGGTGGTGGCGTTGAACAAGTGGGACGCCCTCGACCGCTACGGGCGCGAGATGCTCGAGCGCTCGCTGGCCAGCCGCCTGGCCTTTTTGCGCTATGCCCAGGTACTGCACATCTCTGCGCTCAAGCGCCAGGGGCTCGGGCCGCTGTGGAAAGCCATCATCGATGCCCATGCCTCGGCCACGGCGAAGCTTTCGACCCCGGCGCTGACGCGCCTGGTGCACGAGGCGGTGGAACACCAGGCGCCCCCGCGCAACGGCCGCTTCCGGCCCAAGCTGCGATACGCCCACCAAGGCGGCATGAACCCGCCGCGCGTGGTGATCCATGGCAATTCGCTCGAGCATGTCGGAGATTCGTACAAGCGCTACCTCGAAGGGCGCTTGCGCGAGCACTTCAAGCTGGTGGGCACGCCTCTGCGCATCGAGATGCGCTCGGGGACGAACCCATTTGACGACCGCGAGTAACCCTGAGGCATTCGCCCGCGAGGGTCTTGCGGCCCTCATGCTGCACTGCAGACGCCCTGTGATAAGGTCCCGGCTCCTCAGGGAAACACCCGACTAACCAACACGGAGAATATCGTGAGCAACAAAGGCCAACTTCTGCAAGACCCCTTCCTGAACCTCCTGCGCAAGGAGCACGTACCGGTCTCGATCTACCTCGTCAACGGCATCAAGCTCCAGGGGCACATCGAGTCTTTTGATCAGTACGTGGTGCTGCTGCGTAACACGGTGACGCAGATGGTCTACAAGCATGCAATTTCCACCGTGGTGCCCAGCCGCGCGGTGAACTTCCAAGCCAACGAGCCCGGCAGCGCCGAGGCGGCCTGAGCGCGTGCGCCAGCTCTCTGTGTCACGCCGATCGTCTGTCCTGACGTTCTGCCCTTGAGTTCGACCACCGTCGCCGCGGCCCGAGTCGAGGCCGAACTCACGCGCGCCGTGCTGGTGGGTGTGGACATTGGCAGCAGCACGCACTTCGACCCTTCGCTCGATGAACTGGCGCTGCTCGCCGAGTCCGCCGGTGACTTGCCGGTGGCGCGAATGGTCACACGCCGACGCGCGCCTGATGCCGCGCTTTTTGTCGGCAGCGGCAAGGCCGATGAGATCAAGGCCGTGGTCGTCGAGACGGCCGCGCAGGGTGTCATCTTCGACCAGTCGCTGTCGCCCGCGCAGCAGCGCAATCTGGAGAAGCATTTGGGCGTGCCTGTGGCCGACCGCACCTCGCTGATCCTGGACATCTTCGCGCAGCGCGCGCAGAGCCACGAAGGCAAGTTGCAGGTCGAGCTGGCGCAGCTGCAATACCTGTCGACGCGCCTGGTGCGCCGCTGGACCCACCTGGAGCGGCAGCGCGGCGGCATCGGCAACCGCGGCGGCCCGGGTGAGGCGCAGATCGAACTCGACCGCCGCATGATCGCCGTGCGCATCAAGGCTGTGAAAGAGCGCCTCGTGCGCGTCGAGCGCCAGCGCGGCACGCAGCGCAAGGCGCGTGAGCGCCGAGGCGGCCTGCGCATCTCGCTGGTCGGCTACACCAACGCCGGCAAGTCGACCTTGTTCAATGGTCTGGTCAAGGCGCGCGCTTACGCCGCCGATCAGCTGTTCGCGACGCTCGACACCACCACGCGCGCACTCTGGCTGGGCGACGAGGCCGGCTCGGTGTCGCTGTCCGACACCGTGGGTTTCATCCGCGATCTGCCGCACAAGCTCGTCGACGCCTTTCGCGCCACGCTGAGCGAGGCGGCCGATGCCGATCTGCTGCTGCACGTGGTCGACTCCGCCAGCGCGCAACGCGACGAGCAGATGGCCGAAGTCGAGCGGGTGCTCGAAGAGATCGGCGCCGCCGGCGTGCCGCAGGTGCTGGTGTTCAACAAGCGGGACTGCCTCGAGCCTTCGCGCCAGCCGCGCGCCACGATCGATGTGGTCGAGGTTCACCCGGGCGTTCAGCGCTCGCGCGTGTTTGTCAGCGCGCTGAGCGGCGAGGGCCTGCCCGAGCTGCGCGCGCTGCTGGCCCGGATGGCCGCCGGTGGCGGGCTCGCCGCACACGATTCACCGGAACCCGAAGACCCGCGCCGTATTTCAGCGCTGGCAGCTGATCCGCCTGCGGACTGGCCGCCAGCGGCCCTTAAACCCCACCCGACTACTTTCGCCTGACGTGACGATGCGCGATCACCCGCCCCAATCCTTCCCTGGCCGGCTTCAAGCGCTGGCGGCTGCCGTGCGTGCGCTGGCCGCTACCGCCTTCGGTCGCCGCCAGGCTGCGGCCGATACGCTGATCCTCAGCGGAGGTCGCAACGACGGCCCGCCCGACCTCGACGAGCTCTGGCGCGATTTCAACCGCAAGCTCTCCGGCCTGTTCGGCGGCAAGGGCGGCGCTGGCGGCCCGCGCGGCAGCGGGGATCGTCCGGGCGGTGGGCCGCCATTCCAGCCCGATATGCGCAGCGCCGGCATCGGCATCGGGCTGATCGGCGGCGTGGTGACGCTGGTCTGGTTGGGCAGCGGCTTCTTCATCGTCCAGGAAGGCCAGCAGGCGGTCGTCAGCTCCTTCGGCAAGTACGCCTATACGACTGACGCCGGCTTCCAATGGCGCTTTCCGTACCCCTTCCAGGCGCATGAGACGGTGTCGGTGACGCAGCTGCGTTCGGTCGAGGTGGGCCGCAACACGATCGTGCAGGCCACCGGACTGCGTGATTCGTCGATGTTGACGACGGACGAGAACATCGTCGACATCCGTTTCACGGTGCAGTACCGGCTGAAGGATGCGCGCGCCTATCTGTTCGAGAACCGCAGCCCCGACGAAGCCGTGGTGCAGGCGGCCGAGTCGGCGGTGCGCGAGATCGTCGGTCGCAGCAAGGTGGACTCGGTGCTCTATGAGCAGCGTGACCTGCTGGCGTCCGATCTGGGCAAGTCGGTCCAGACGCAGCTCGACCGGCTGAAGGCCGGCATCGTGATTGCCAACGTCAACGTGCAGAACGTTCAGGTGCCCGATGCCGTGGTGTCGGCCTTCAACGATGCGGTGAAGGCCGGCGCCGACCGTGACCGCTTCAAGAACGAAGGTCAGGCTTACGCCAGCGACGTGATCCCCAAGGCGCGGGGCGCGGCCGCGCGGCTGTCTGAAGAAGCCGAGGGCTACCGCTCGCGCGTGGTGGCACAGGCCGAGGGTGACGCGCAGCGCTTCCGCTCGGTGCTCACCGAGTATCAGAAGGCGCCGCAAGTCACGCGCGACCGCATCTACCTCGAGACCATGCAACAGGTCTACAGCAACGTCACCAAGGTGATGGTCGACGGCCGCGCTGGCTCGAACATGCTTTACTTGCCGCTGGACCGGCTGCTTCAAAGCGCTGGCCCGCCGGCTGCCGCCGGCAGCGCGCTGGTGCCGTCGCCGATGTCCACCGACCCGGGTGCCGCATCGGTTCCCAGCCCCGACGTCCGCTCGCGCGATGGCGCGCGCGGACGTGACCGTGAAGGACGCTGAGGCGTCACCCCCACCATGAACCGTATCGGACTCATTGCTGCTGGCGCGCTGGTCGCGCTGATGCTCTTCGCCTCCACGCTCTTCGTTGTCGACCAGCGCCAGGTGGCGGTGGTCTACGCCCTGGGCGAGATCAAGGAGGTCATCATCGAACCGGGGCTGAAGTTCAAGCTGCCGCCGCCGTTTCAGAACGTGGTCTTCCTGGACAAGCGCATCCAGACGCTGGACAGCCCCGAGACACGGCCGATCTTCACCGCAGAGAAGAAGAGCCTGATCATCGATTGGCTGGTCAAGTGGCGCATCACCGAGCCGCGCCAGTTCATCCGCAACAACGGCACCGACCTGCGCAACCTCGAGACTCGTCTTTCGCCCGTGATCCAGGCGGCGTTCAACGAGGAAATCACCAAACGCGACGTCACCGGCGTGTTGTCCGAGGAACGCGACCTGGTCATGCAAGGGGTGCAGGCCCGCCTCGCCGACGAAGCCAAGGCCTTCGGTATCGAGATCGTCGACGTGCGCATCAAGCGTGTGGACTTTGTCGCCGACATCACCGACTCGGTCTACCGCCGCATGGAGTCAGAGCGCAAGCAAGTGGCCAACGAGTTGCGCTCTCAGGGCGCTGCGGATGGCGAGAAGATCCGCGCCGACGCCGACCGCCAGCGCGAAGTGATCCTTGCCGAGGCCTACCGCGACGCGCAGAAGATCAAGGGCGATGGTGACGCCAAGGCCAGTGCGCTGTACGCCGATGCCTTCGGCCGCGACCCGCAGTTCGCGCAGTTCTACCGCAGCCTGGAGGCCTACCGCTCGAGCTTCCGCAACAAGTCCGACATCATGGTCATCGAGCCGGGCAACGAATTCTTCCGCGCGATGCGCGGCAGCAGCGAGGCGGCATCCAGCCGTCGTTGACCCGCCCGCCGCCTGCGCATGGGCGACCTGGTCCTTGGCGCGCTGGCGCTGATGCTGGTCCTGGAAGGCTTGCTTCCGCTCTTCAGCCCCGGTGCCTGGCGCCGCATGTTCGAGCGAGCCACGCAGATGAGCGACGGGCAGATCCGGTTCATCGGGCTGTGCTCTATGCTGGTGGGCGTGCTGCTGCTGTTCGTCTGGGCCTGAGACGGCGCGGCGCTGCAACGCTTCGCGTCTCAGCCGCCAGCAGGCCGGCTCGTACAATTCTCGTTTCCACTGCCGACACCCCTGCATGCTCTCTGCTTGGCTGCTGCCCGAGCACATCGCCGATGTGCTGCCGGTCCAGGCGCGACAGCTCGAGACGCTGCGCAGGCGCCTTCTCGACCGTGCCGCGGCCTACGGCTATGAGTTGGTGATGCCGCCGTTGCTGGAGCATCTGGAGTCGCTTCTCAGCGGTACCGGACGCGAGCTCGACTTGCGCACCTTCAAGCTCGTCGATCAGCTCAGTGGCCGGCTGCTCGGCCTGCGCGCCGATACCACCGCGCAGGCCGCACGCATCGATGCCCATCTGCTGGCGCGCGAGGGCGTGACGAGGCTGTGCTACTGCGGGCCGGTGCTGCATGTGCGGCCGGCGAGCCCCTACGCCACGCGCGAACCGCTGCAGTTCGGGGCCGAGCTGTTCGGCCATGGGGGTCTGGAGGCCGACCTGGAAGTGCAGGAGCTGGCGCTGGACTGCCTGCGCCTGGCCGGCGTGCGTGAGTTGGTGATTGATCTGGCCGATGCGCGCGTGCTGCGCGGCGTGCTGGCCGGCGTGCCCTTCGATGGCCGCCTGCTCGAAGACGTGGTGCAGGCGTTGTCGAACAAGGACGCCGCCGGCGTCGCCAGCCTGGCGTGTGAACTGCCGCTGGCCACGCGGGAGGCCCTGCAGGCGCTGCTGGGCCTGTACGGTGGCCCCGAGGTGCTGGCCGCGGCGCGGGCGACGCTGCCGCAGCGCCCGATGGTGCTGCGCGCGCTGGATGATCTCGAGTCGCTGGCCGCACGGCTGCGCCAGAGCGACAGCGGGCTGCGCATCGGCTTCGACTTGTCTGACATGAGCGGCTACGCCTATTACAGCGGGCCTCGTTTCGGCATCTACGGCGGCGGCGCCACCGACGCGCTGGTGCGCGGCGGCCGCTACGACGAGGTGGGTGCGGTGTTCGGACGCAACCGCCCGGCAGCAGGCTTCAGCCTGGACCTGCGGGCGTTGTCCGAGTTGCTGCCGGCGCCTGCGGCACGCGCCGCGATCCGCGCGCCCTGGGGTGAAGACCCCGCGCTGCGCGCGGCGGTCCGCCGTCTGCGCGACGACGGCGAGACCGTCGTTGCCATGCTGCCCGGTCACGCCATCGAAGGCGCTGCGGTCGAGATCGACCGCGAACTGGTGGCCGAAGCCGGCCGCTGGATGCTGCGCGCGCTGCCGGCCGCGGCCCTGTCCAACCCCTGACGCCCCGAGGCGCGATGCAAGCCACCCCCGCAGTGAGTCCCGGTCGAAACGTCGTTGTGGTCGGCACCCAGTGGGGTGACGAGGGCAAGGGCAAGGTCGTCGACTGGCTGACCGACCACGCACAAGGCGTGGTGCGTTTCCAGGGCGGCCACAACGCCGGCCATACCTTGGTCATCGGCGGCGTGCGCACGGCGTTGCAGCTGGTGCCTTCAGGCGTGATGCGCGCCTCGGTGGCCTGCTACATCGGCAACGGCGTGGTGGTCGACCCGACCCACCTGCTGTCCGAGATCGAGCGCCTCGAAGCCGCCGGCGTCGCGGTGCGCGAGCGGCTGTTCCTGAGCGAGTCCTGCCCATTGATCATGCCGTATCACGTCGCGCTCGACCGGGCACGCGAGGCGTTGCGCGAGGGCTCGGCTGGCGGCAAGATCGGCACCACCGGCAAGGGCATCGGCCCGGCCTACGAGGACAAGGTCGCACGCCGCGCGTTGCGTGTGCAAGACCTCAAGCACCCGCAGCGTTTTGCCACCAAGCTGGCCGAGCTGGTCGAGCTGCACAACGCTGAACTGACCGGTGTGCTCAAGGGCAGCGCACTGGGACTGCAGCCGATGCTCGACGAGGCTCTTCGCGTGGCCGAGCAGCTGCGCCCGCTGCTGGCCGATGTGGGTGTGCAACTCGACGCCGCGCACCGCGCCGGCCGCAACCTGCTGTTCGAGGGCGCGCAAGGCACGCTGCTGGACGTGGACCACGGCACCTATCCCTTTGTCACCTCCAGCAACTGCGTGGCCGGCAACGCTGCTGCGGGTTCGGGGGTCGGCCCGCAGATGCTGCACTACGTGCTCGGCATCACCAAGGCCTACACCACAAGGGTGGGCAGCGGCCCCTTCCCGACCGAGCTGCCGATGGACGAGCCGGGCAGCATCGGCCACCATCTGTCGACCGTCGGCCAGGAGCGCGGCACCGTCACCGGGCGCGCGCGGCGCTGCGGCTGGATCGACATCGCCGCGCTGCGCCGCGCCACGCTGATCAACGGCGTCTCCGGTCTGTGCATCACCAAGCTCGACGTGCTCGACGGACTGCCCGAGATCGAGGTCTGCATCGGCTATGAGCTCGACGGCCGCCGCCTGGACATCCTGCCGCTGGACGCCGACGACATCGTGCGCTGCCGTCCCGTCTACGAAACCCTGCCCGGCTGGAGCACCAGCACGGCGGGCCTGACCGACTGGGACCAGCTGCCCGCGGCGGCGCGGCGCTACCTCGAACGGGTGCAGAGCCTGATCGAGGTACCGATCGACATGGTTTCGACCGGCCCCGACCGCGCCCATACGATCCTGCTGCGCCACCCTTATCGGGCTTGAGCGCGGTGCCACCCACCCTGACCGATCCACTGGAGAGCCCATGCTGACCGACGACGGCAAGCACCTGTACGTGTCCTGGGACGAATACCACATGCTGATCGAGCGTCTGGCGCTGAAGGTCGCGCACTCGGGCTGGGCCTTCGACCAGATCCTGTGCCTGGCGCGCGGCGGCATGCGCCCGGGCGACGTGCTCTCGCGGGTCTTCGACAAGCCGCTGGCGATCATGTCCACCAGCAGCTACCGCGCCGACGCGGGCACCATTCAGGGCCGGCTGGACATTGCGAAGTACATCACCATGCCCAAGGGCGAACTGGCCGGCCGTGTGCTGCTGGTCGATGACCTGGCCGACTCGGGCATCACGCTGCGCGCTGTGGTCGACCGGTTGCGCGGCATGCCGGCGATTGCCGAGCTGCGCTCGGCGGTCATCTGGGTCAAGGAGGCATCGAGCTATACCCCCGACTACTTTGTCGAGAAGCTGCCCACCAGCCCGTGGATCCATCAGCCCTTCGAGGACTACGACAACCTGCGACCGGACGGGCTGGCAAAGAAGTTCGCCATCTGAGCGGTTCTACGGGCGTGGGACTGAAGGCCAAAGTCACCGCACAAAGACAAAGGGGTCGGCGTATCCGACCCCCTCGCTATCTGTGACTTTCTCTGTGCTTTGCACAGGACTTGGTGCCCAGGAGAGGACTCGAACCTCCACGCCGTTAAGCGCTAGTACCTGAAACTAGTGCGTCTACCAATTCCGCCACCTGGGCTTTCAGCAAACCGGGAATATACCATCAAAGAAAACACTGTTTCCCACCCCGTGCCGCTGGCCGCGGTTCTGCTCGGCGAGGCCGAGGGCCGCATCGACGGCCACCGCGACGGCCACGGCTTTGTCGTGCGCGACGACGGCGAACCTTCGATCTATCTCGCGCCGCAGGAGATGCAGAGCGTCATGCACGGCGACCGTGTGCGAGTGCGCGTGGTACGCCACGACCGCCGCGGCCGCGCCGAGGGCCGCGTGCTCGACATTCTCGAGCGCCGCCGCGCGCCGCTGATCGGCCGGCTGCTGCTGGAGGCCGGCCACTGGGTGGTCGCGCCCGAGGACCGTCGTTACGGCCAGGACATCCTGATCCCGAAGAACGCCATCGCCAACGCCAGTGCCGGTCAGGTGGTGGCGGTCGAGCTGACCGAGACACCTTCGCTCCACACCCAGCCGGTAGGCCGGGTGACCGAGGTGCTCGGCGAGATCGACGACCCCGGCATGGAGATCGAGATCGCGGTGCGCAAGTACGAGGTGCCGCACCGCTTCTCGCCCGACACGCTGGCGCAGGCCGCCGCCTTGCCCGACAAGCTGCGCCCGGTCGACCGCAAGCAGCGCGTGGACCTGACGGACGTGGCGCTTGTCACCATCGACGGCGAGGACGCGCGCGACTTCGACGATGCCGTCTACTGCGAGCCCTTCAAGCGCGGCCGCGGCAAGACCGCGTTCGAGGGCTGGCGGTTGATCGTCGCCATCGCCGATGTCAGCCACTACGTGAAGACGGGCGAGCCGCTGGACGCTGACGCCTACCAGCGCGCGACCTCGGTCTACTTCCCGCGCCGCGTCATCCCGATGCTGCCGGAGAAGCTGTCCAACGGCCTGTGTTCGCTGAACCCCGAGGTCGAGCGGTTGGCAATGGTCTGCGACATGATCGTCGGCCAGGACGGCGCGCTCGATGCCTACCAGTTCTATCCGGCGGTGATCCGCTCGCAGGCGCGGCTGACCTACACCGAAGTGGCGGCCGTGCTGGCCAACACGCGCGGCCCCGAAGCCCAGCGTCGGCGCGCGCTGGTGCCGCAGTTGCTGCATCTGCACGAGGTCTACCGTGCGCTGCTCAAGCAGCGTGCGCAGCGCGGCGCGGTGGACTTCGAGACCACCGAGACGCAGATCGTCTGCGACGACAACGGCCGCATCGAGAAGATCGTGCCGCGCACGCGCACCGAAGCGCACAAGCTGATCGAGGAGACGATGCTGGCGGCCAACGTCTGCGCTGCCGACTTCATCGCCGGTGCCGAGCACCCGTCGCTGTTCCGCGTCCATGAGGGGCCGACGCCGGAGAAGCGCGTTGCGTTGCAGGCTTACCTGCGCGCGCTCGGCCTCGGGCTGCACCTGAGCGACGAGCCGACGCCGGCCGAGATGCAGGCCATCGCGCAGGCGACCAAGGACCGGCCCGACGCGACGCAGATCCACACCATGCTGTTGCGTTCGATGCAGCAGGCCATCTACACCGCCGCCAACGCCGGCCACTTCGGGCTGGCCTACGGTGCCTACACGCACTTCACCAGTCCGATCCGCCGCTATCCCGATCTGCTGGTGCACCGCGTGATCAAGGCGCTGCTCGGCCGCAAGCGCTACCACCTGGCGCTGAGCGCGGCGGTGGCAGCGCCGCCGTCGCTGCGCCGCGCGGGCAAGGCGGTGCGCAGCGCACCGAAGCATGCGACCAAAGAGCTCGAGTTGTGGGAGTCGGCCGGCTCGCATTGCAGCGCCAACGAACGCCGCGCCGATGAAGCCTCCAAGGACGTCGAGGCCTGGCTGAAGTGCCGCTTCATGCGCGAGCACCTGGGCGAGGAGTACGCTGGCACCGTCAGCGCCGTCGCCGGCTTCGGCCTCTTCGTCACGCTGGACGCGATGTACGTCGATGGTCTGGTGCACATCTCCGAACTGGGCGGCGAGTACTACCGCTTCGACGAGGTGCGCCAGGAGTTGCGCGGCGAGCGCACCGGCGTGCGCTATGCAGTAGGCACGCGGGTGCGTGTGCAGGTCAGCCGGGTTGACCTGGACGGGCGCAAGATCGACTTCCGGCTGGTGCGCGAAGGAGAGGCCGACCGGCTACAGCCCGCGGGCCGCGCACGCAGCGCGGGTGAAGAGCTGGCCGGCGTGAAAGCGGCCGACCGTGAGGCCCGCGCCAGCAAGAAGGCGGCGCGCGCACCGGGTGCCGGCAAGACCGCGTCGCGGGCGCGCAAGTCGGCGCCGCGGCCGCGGCGTTAACGGCGGGTCGACGGGGGCTTAGCCCTCTGCCCTGCCCTGCGCATCGCCTCGATCAGCGCGCTGGCGGTCAACGATGGCGGCGGGTCGGGCGCCACCAATGCACGATCGGCCGCGACGCCGTGGCGCCAGGCGGCGGCCGCCGCCACGTCCTGCGCCGCCCGCTGCGGCTGCTGAGCCCACAGCCCGCCGATCCAGCCGGCCAGCACGTCTCCGGTGCCGGCGCTGGCCAGCAGCGCGTTGCCGCTGGCGTTGATGATCGGTGTGGCATCCGGGGCGGCGATGACGCTGCCCGAGCCCTTCAGCAGCACCGTGGATTGCAGCTTCTCGGCCAGTTCCTGCGCGGCCGCCAGGCGGTCGGCCTGCACGGCGGCGGTGTCGGTGCCAAGCAGCCGAGCGGCCTCCAGCGGGTGCGGCGTCAGCACGGTGGGCTTGGCACGTGCTGCCCGTGCTCGAAGCGCCTGCTGCAGGCCGGGTTCGGCGGCGACGGCGTTCAGCGCATCGGCATCCAGCACCAGCCGGGCGGCGTGGGCCAGCAGCGGGGGCAGGGCGGCGCGTACCGCGTCGGCGCCGCCGCAGCCACAGACGACGGTCAGTGCGGCCAACTGTGCCGGCGCGTTGATCCATCCCAGCGGGCGGTACATCAGTTCGGGTTGCAGGGCATCCAGCGCCGCCAGCGACGGGTCGAGCGCGCTCCAGTAGACCCGCCCGGCACCCGCGGCCAGCGCGGCGCGAGCGGCCAGCAGAAGGGCGCCGCCCATGCCCGGCGCGCCACCCACCAGCGCCACATCGCCGAAACGGCCTTTGTGGCTGGCGTGGGAGCGCGTGGACTGCGGCTCGCCTGCGCGTTGCAGCCACGCGCTCACGACCTGATCGGCGGTGAGCACGCCCAGGTCCGAACACCACACGCTGCCGGCATGGTCGCGCCCGGCGCCGGTGAAGAGCCCGGGCTTGAGCGTCAGCAGCGCCAGCGTGTCCGTAGCGTGCACGGCCTGAGCGCCGAGCGGCTGGCCGGTGTCGGGGTGCAGGCCGCTCGGCAGATCCACCGCCAGCACCTGCGCGCCCTGGGCTGCGCGCGTGTTGATGGTGTCGATCAGATCAGCCAGTCGGCCCTGCGGCGGGCGCGCAGCGCCCAGGCCGAGCAGGGCGTCGACAACCAGTCGTCGGCCGTGTGCGGCGTCCAGCCGGTTCACCATCGGCACCCCGGCGGCGTGCGCGGCAGCGTACGCCACTGCTGCGTCCGCCGGCAGGCGAGCAGGGTCACCTGCGAACAGCACGCGCACGGCCAGTCCCGACTGGTGAAGATGAGTCGCGGCGACCAGGCCGTCCCCGCCGTTGTTGCCCGGCCCGGCAAAGACGTCCACCCGCCTGTCCGACGGCGACAACGCGAGTGCCAGCCGAGCCACGGCCAGACCGGCTCGCTGCATCAGCGCATGGGCTGCATGACCGGCGAGCGCCGCGGCCTCCAGTCGGCGTGTGACGGCGGCGTCGAACAGCGGTTGCAGACGCGGGCCGCAGAGTGACGCTGGCCAAACTTGCCAGGGTGCAGCGGATGGGGCTGGCGGTTCGTCCATGCCGGTCATTGTGTGACCGGCGGGGTTGCGGCGGTGGCTCAGCGCAGCCGCTCCACGCCCAGTCCGCCGAGCTCGATCGCCGCCGGACGCCCCACCAGCACATCGGCCAGCACACGCGCCGAGCCGCAGGCCAGCGCCCAGCCGCTGGAGCCATGGCCCAGGTTCAGCCAGATGCCGGGTTGGCCGCTGGCGCCCAGCACCGGCGGGCCATCGGGCAGCATCGGTCGCGCGCCTTTCCAGCGCTGCGCCTCGGCCAGCCGCGCGCTGCCCGGGAACCAGTCGTCGAGTACGCGGTACAGCGTGGACACGGCGCGCTCGTCGAAGCGTTGCAGAGAGCCTCCGATCTCGGCACTGCCGGCCACGCGCACCCGCTGGCCCAGTCGAGAGATGGCGACCTTGTAGCGCTCGTCCATCAGCGCAGCGCGCGGCCCGCGTTCGGGCAGGCCATCGTCCAGCCGCAGCGGGGCGGTAACCGAGTAGCCGTGCACGGCCGCCAGCGGCAGCTTCAGGCCCAGCGGGGCGAGCAAGGCGGTCGACTCGACGCCGGCGCAGACGACTACCGCGTCGAAGCGCTCTTCGCCATCGTTCAGGCGCACGCGGGCCGGCGCGCCGCCGCTGATCGAGCGCACCGTGCGCTCAAAGATGAAGCGCGCGCCAAGGCGCTGCGCCTCGGCCTTGATCAGGTGCGCGAATTGGCGGCAGTTGCCGGCGCCGTCCTGCGGCAGGTGGATCGCTGCACGCAGGGGGGTGTCGGGATTCAGCCCGGGCTCGATGAGGCGGCAGCGTGCGGCTTCGAGCAGTTCGAAACCGACACCGATTTCGGCCAGCAGCTTGAGGCCGGCGCGCGACTGCACCAGTTCAACGTCGCTGCGCAGCAGCACCATATAGCCACGCGACTGCTCGTACTCCAGCCGCAGGGATTGCGTCAGCCCGTCCATGCGCTCGCGGCTGTAGCGCGCCAGGCGGTGCATGCGCTCGCGATTGGCGCGCCAAACCGGCGTGCGGCAGGCGCGCCACCAGCGCCACAGCCAGGGCGCCATCGCCAGCGTGGACCAGCCGCCCAGGCGCACCGGGGCATGCCTGCTCAGCAAGTGGCTCAGCACCTTCAACGGCATGCCGGGCGCGGCCCAGGGCGTGACGTAGCCAGGTGCCAGCACACCGGCGTTGGCGAAGCTGGTCTCGCTGGCCACGCTGCCGCGGCGTTCGAAGACACTGACCTCGTGGCCGTCGGCGGCCAGTTCGTAGGCGGTGGTGACGCCGACGATGCCGGCGCCGATGACAGCGACGCGCAAGCTCAGCGCTCCCCGTGGCCGAGCGCGGCCTCGACGGCAAGGCCGATCTCCAGACTCAGGTCGAGCCCACAGGCCTGCAACTGCTCCGCGGCATCGCTCAGGTCGGCCGGGAAGGCGCGTGCTAGACTCATTGGGTTTGTCCGGATGTCAATGTTCACTGCTCGGCCGTTGAGGCACTTGCGGGAGTGCAGGCCCCGGACAGGCAAATCGCGAACCCGGCAACCGAACGGTGTCTCGCCCCAGCCGCCCCAGGCTTTCGGGGGCAGCACGGGCTGCGAGATCAGCGCCGGGATTCTAGAACCAACCTTCGGAGTAACCCATGTCTGTCTCCATGCGTGAAATGCTGGAAGCCGGTGTCCATTTCGGACACCAGACGCGCTTCTGGAACCCCAAGATGGCTCCGTACATCTACGGCCATCGCAACAAGATCCACATCATCAACCTCGAGAAGACGCTGCCGCTTTTCGAGGGCGCGATGAAGTTCGTGCGCCAGCTGGCCAACCGCCGCGGCACGATCCTGATGGTGGGCACCAAGCGTCAGGCGCGCGAGGTCATCTCGCTGGAAGCCCAGCGCGTGGGCATGCCCTTCGTCGACCAGCGCTGGCTCGGCGGCATGCTGACCAACTTCAAGACCGTCAAGGGTTCGCTGAAGAAGCTGAAGGACATGCAGGCCACGCGTGAGGCTGGCATGGACACGATGATCAAGAAGGAAGCGCTGCTGTTCGAGCGTGAGCTGGCCAAGCTCGAGAAGGACATCGGCGGCATCCAGGACATGGGTGCGCTGCCCGATGCGCTGTTCGTCATCGACGTCGGCTATCACAAGATCGCCATCGCCGAGGCCCAGAAGCTCGGCATCCCGATCATCGGCGTCGTGGATACGAACCACTCGCCGCTGGGTATCGATTACGTGATCCCGGGCAACGACGACTCCGCCAAGGCCGTTGCGCTGTATGCGCGCGCAGTGGCCGACGCGGTGCTGGAAGGCAAGGCGGCCGCCACGGCCGAGGTGGTGCAAGCCGCTGGCAGCGACGAGTTCGTCGAGGTCAGAGAGGGCTGATCAGCGCGGGCGGTGCGGGCCCTTCTTCGGTCCGCGCTGCCCTGGACGACCTGTTGTGGCCGCGGACCGGCGTTTGCCGTTGCGACGCCCATGACCTGGATGGACCGAGGAGACACGAAATGCCCGCAATCACCGCAAGCCTGGTCGCCGAGCTGCGCGCCAAGACCGACGCGCCGATGATGGAGTGCAAGAAGGCGCTGACCGAGGCCGAAGGCGACCTCGGCCGCGCTGAAGAGATCCTGCGCGTCAAGTTGGGCAACAAGGCCGGCAAGGCGGCCTCGCGCATCACCGCCGAAGGCGTGGTGGCTGCGTCCGTCGACGGCAGCACTGGTGCGCTGGTCGAGATCAACTGCGAGACGGATTTCGTCTCCAAGAACGAGTCTTTCCTGGCCTTCACCAAGTCGGTGGCGGCCCTTGTCGCGCAGCACGCGCCGGCCGACGTGGCGGCGCTGGTGGCGCTGCCGCTGGCGCAGGACGGCTTTGGCCCGACGGTCGAGGACGTGCGCAGGGGCTTGATCGGCAAGATCGGCGAGAACATGGCGATCCGCCGTTTCCGCCGCTATGCCGGCGGCGGCGCGCTCGCCAGCTATCTGCACGGCACGCGCATCGGCGTGGTGGTCGAGTATGTGGGCGACGAGGTGGCGGCCAAGGACGTGGCGATGCACGTGGCGGCGATGAAGCCGGTGGCGCTGTCCTCGGCCGAAGTGGCGGCTGATCTGGTCCAGCGCGAACGCCGCGTGGCCGCCGAGAAGGCGGCCGAGGATTCGGCTGCGGCGGTAGCGGCGGGCAAGGCGGCGCAGTCGCCGGAAATCGTCGCCAAGCGGGTCGAAGGCTCGGTGCAGAAGTTTTTGAAGGAGGTCTCGCTGCTCAACCAGACCTTCGTCAAGAACGACAAGCAGACCGTCCAGCAGATGCTCGAGGACAAGCGGACCACGGTGAACGGCTTCACGCTGTACGTGGTCGGCGAGGGCATCGAGAAGAAGGTCGACGACTTCGCCGCTGAGGTTGCGGCGCAAGTGGCTGCCGCGCGCAACGCGTAAAGGCGCGTGTTCCCGGAGGGGCGCCTGGCGACCCCCGGATTAGACTTGCCACCCGCGGCTCTCCGCTGCGCCTTCCCCTGACCCGCATGCCTGCGTACCGACGGATACTTCTCAAGCTCTCTGGCGAAGCCCTGATGGGCGACGACGCCTACGGGATCAACCGCGCCACCATCGTGCGCATGGTGCGTGAGGTTCAGCAGGTGACGCAGATGGGCTGCGAGGTGGCGGTGGTCATCGGCGGCGGCAACATCTTCCGCGGCGTGGCTGGCGGCTCGGTGGGCATGGACCGCGCCACCGCCGACTACATGGGCATGCTGGCCACCGTGATGAACGCGCTGGCGCTGGCCGATACGATGCGCCAGGAAGGCATCACCGCACGCGTGATGTCGGCCATCTCGATCGAGCAGGTGGTCGAGCCGTACGTGCGGCCGAAGGCGCTGCAGTACCTCGAGGAGGGCAAGGTGGTCGTCTTTGCCGCCGGCACCGGCAACCCCTTCTTCACCACCGACACCGCTGCCGCGCTGCGCGGCGCGGAGATCGGTGCCGAGGTGGTGCTCAAGGCGACCAAGGTCGACGGCGTCTACAGTGCCGACCCGATGAAGGACCCCTCGGCCACGCGCTATGCCACGATCAGCTTCGATGAGGCGATCTCGCGCAACCTGCAGGTGATGGACGCCACCGCATTGGCGCTGTGCCGCGACCAGAAGCTGCCGATCAAGGTGTTCAGCATCAACAAGCCCGGAGCACTCCAGCGCGTCGTGCGCGGCGAGGACGAGGGAACGTTGGTACACGTGTGAACGAGGCCACCCCATGCCGATGACGACCAGCCCCGCCGAGATCAGGAAGACGGCCGACCAGAAGATGGGCAAGTCGGTCGAGGCCTTCAAGCAGGAACTGCAGAAGGTCCGCACCGGGCGTGCCCACCCGGGCCTGCTCGACCAGGTGCATGTCGACTACTACGGCTCGCCGGTGCCGATCTCGCAGGTGGCCAACGTCACGCTGCTCGATGCGCGCACGATCAGCGTGCAGCCCTGGGAAAAGGGCATGGCGGCGAAGATCGAGCGCGCCATCCGCGAGAGCGACCTCGGCCTGAACCCGGCGGCGCAGGGCGATCTGCTGCGCGTGCCGATGCCGGCCCTGACCGAAGAGCGGCGGCGCGAGCTGAGCAAGGTGGTGCGCCACGCCGGCGAGGACGCCAAGGTGCATGTGCGCGCCGTGCGCCGCGACGCCAACGAGCAGCTCAAGAAGCTGCTCAAGGACAAGCTGACTACCGAGGACGAAGAGCGCCGATCACAAGACGAAGTGCAGAAGCTGACCGACCGCATGATCGGCGAGATCGACCGCCTGATCGCCGGCAAAGAAGCCGAAGTGATGGCCGTCTGAACGACTGCACGATGCTGCGCGCCACCGATCTCGAGACCGTGGACAACGAGCCGTTGCGCACGGTGCCGCGCCATGTCGCCGTGGTGATGGACGGCAACGGCCGCTGGGCCCGGCAACGCTACATGCCGCGTTTCTTCGGCCACAAGGCCGGCGTCGATGCGCTGGTGCGCGCGGTCAACCTTTTCCGTGATCGCGGCGTGGGCTACCTGACCGTGTTCGCGTTCTCGTCGGAAAACTGGAAGCGCCCGTCCGACGAGGTGTCCGGCCTGATGGGGCTGGTGCTGGTGGCGGTCTCCAAGTACCTGGCCAAGCTGGCCGGTGACGGCGTGCGCATCCGCATCATCGGCGACCGCTCGGCGGTGTCGGACAAGCTGCGCCAGGCCTGGGAGCACGCCGAGGCGATCACCGCCCACAACGACCGCATCACGCTGTCGGTGGCCTTCAACTACGGCGGCCGCTGGGACGTGGTGCAGGCCTGCCGGCGGGCCATCGAAGACGGTGTCGGGCCCGAGGACTTCGACGAGGACTACCTGTCGCGCCATATGGCGCTGAACTTCGCGCCCGACCCTGACCTGTTTATCCGCACCGGCGGCGAGATGCGCATGAGCAACTTCCTGCTCTGGCAGGCCGCGTACTCTGAACTGTTCTTCACCGAGTGCCTGTGGCCCGACTTCGGTGCCGCCGAGATCGACGCGGCGCTGCTGGCGTTCGCGCAGCGCGACCGGCGCTTCGGCGGTCTTCGCCTGCCGGCTGCCGTGTCGCAGGGCGGTTGAGCGGCCGATGCTCGGCCAGCGCGTGCTTACCGCCGTCGTCCTGCTGGCCCTGCTGCTGCCATCGCTGGCGACGGACCTCGTCTGGCCCTTCGCTGCGCTGACCCTGCTGCTGATCGCCGCGGCGGGCTGGGAGTGGAGCCGCCTCAACCAGCTGCCGGGCCTGCGCGCCTGGCTCAGCGGCGCGTTGTTGGCGCTGGTCTGCGGCGCGGCCTGGGCGCTGGGTTGGACCGTCCACGCGCCGGGCTGGGTCTGGCTGATGGCGGTGGCGGTGTGGGTGCTAGGCGGCGCCGTCGCGCTGCGCGGCGGGCCTGCGCTGTGGCCGCAGCTGCCGGTGGCGGCACGCTGGGCGCTGGGCATGCTGGCGCTGTGGACCGCGTGGCTTGCGATCGCCCACGCCAAGTGGGTGGGGTTGAACTTCGTGCTCTCGGTCTTCTGCGTGGTCTGGGTGGCCGACATCGCTGCCTACTTCGGCGGTCGCATGCTCGGTCGTCACAAGCTGGCACCGAGCATCAGCCCGGGCAAGACCTGGGAGGGAGTCGCCAGCGGCGTCTTTGGCGTGTTGATGCTGGCGCTGATCTGGACCTCCGCCGAGCCCTGGCTGGCAGCCACTGGCCCGAGCATCTTCGGCAGCCTGCACATGCTGTACGGCGTGCTCGGCGCGGCGCTGGCGCTGGCTGCCATCGCCGGCTTGAGCGTCGTGGGTGACCTCATCGAGTCTCTCGTCAAGCGCGCGGCCGGCGCCAAGGACAGCAGCCGCCTGCTGCCCGGCCACGGGGGTGTGCTCGACCGTGTGGACGCGCTGCTGCCGGCATTCCCGCTAGCGCTGGCGTTGACCGGGCTGTAGGCTTCGAAAATGAGTCGTTCGCAACGTCTGGCCATTCTCGGCTCCACCGGTTCGGTGGGCAGCAGCACGCTGGACGTGGTGGCGCGGCACCCCGAGCGCTTCGAGGTCATCGGCCTGACGGCGCAGCGACGCATCGATGTGCTGTTGGTGCAGTGCATGCAGGTGCGTCCACGCATAGCCGTAGTCGCCGATGAAGCCGGGGCTGCCACGCTGCGCGCGGGACTGCGGGAGCGCGGTCTGGCCACCGAGGTGTGGGTCGGCGCCCGGGCGCTGGAGACGCTGGCCGCGCTGCCCGAAGTGGACAGCGTGATGGCCGCCATCGTCGGCGCCGCCGGCCTGGCGCCGTGCATGGCGGCGGCGCGCGCCGGCAAACGGCTACTGCTGGCCAACAAGGAGGCGCTGGTGGTCGGCGGCGCACTTTTCATGCAGGCGGTGCACGAAGGCGGCGCCACGCTGCTGCCGATCGACAGCGAGCATTCGGCGATCTTCCAGTGCCTGCCCGAAGACCGCGCGGCCTGGGACGAGCGCATCGACCACATCGTGCTCACCGCCTCGGGCGGGCCCTTTCGCACGCGCGATCCGCACACGCTGCACGACGTCACGCCCGAGCAGGCCGTGGCGCATCCGAACTGGGTCATGGGACGCAAGATTTCGGTCGACTCGGCGACGATGATGAACAAGGCGCTCGAGGTGATCGAGGCGCATTGGCTGTTCGCCCTTGCGCCGGCACGCATCAAGGTGGTGATCCACCCGCAGAGCATCATTCACTCGATGGTGGTGTGCCGCGATGCCTCGGTGCTGGCGCAACTGGGCACGCCGGACATGCGCGTGCCGATCGCCTACGGGTTGTCGTTTCCAGAGCGCATCGAGTCGGGTGCTTCCAGCCTGGATTTCGCCACGCTGGGTGCGCTGAGCTTCGAACCGCCCGATGTCGGGCGCTTTCCGGCGCTGCCGCTGGCGTACGACGCGCTGGCGGCCGCGCCCGGCGCGAGCGCGGTGCTCAACGCGGCCAACGAGGAAGCGGTGGCCGCGTTCCTCGATCGCCAGTTGCCCTTCACCGGCATTCACCGCGTGAACGCCGGCACGGTGGAGGCGCTGGCCGCGACGCTGGGCCCTGTCGGCTCGGTCGATGACCTGCTGGCGCTGGATGCGCGCGCCCGCCAAACCGCGCGCGCGCTGGTGCGCGGCCTGCGCTGATGAACGGACACCTGCGCCCATGATCACCACGGTACTCGCCTTCTTGCTCACGCTGGGCGTACTGATCGTCATCCACGAATACGGCCACTACCGCGTGGCAGTGGCCTGCGGGGTCAAGGTGCTGCGTTTTTCGGTCGGCTTCGGCCGTGTGCTGTGGCGTCGCCAGAGCCACCCCGAGGCGACCGAGTTCGTGCTCTGTGCGCTGCCGCTGGGCGGCTACGTGCGCATGCTCGACACGCGTGAGGGCGGCGTCCCGGCGGCCCAGCGTTCGATGGCCTTCGACCTGCAGTCGCTGCCCCGGCGCACTGCGATCGTCGCCGCCGGGCCGCTGGCCAACCTGCTGCTGGCCGTGCTGCTGTTTGCCAGCGCCTGCTGGATCGGCATCGACGAGCCGAAGGCCCTGCTGGCCGCGCCCACCGTCGGCACGCCGGCCGACCAGGCCGGGCTGCGTGCGGCAGACTGGGTGCGCGCTGCCTCACGCGACGGCGAGCAGTGGCAGGACATCGACTCGATGACCGATCTGCGCTGGCAGATCACGCAGGCCGTGCTCGACGGCGAGAACCTGAACTTGCGGATCAGCCAGCGCGACGGCCACGGCCTGCGCGACGTGCGGCTCGAGCTCTCGCGGCTGCAGTCCAGGGAGATCGACGCCCAGTTGCTGCAGCGCATCGGCCTGGCCGGCACCTACAGCGAGCCGGTGCTCGGTGATGTGCGCGCCGGCGGCGCGGGGGCCGCCGCCGGGCTGCGCCAGGGCGACCGCGTGCTGGCCGTGGACGACCGGCCGGTGCCCGATGCGCAGGCCCTGCGCGAGCGCATCCGCGCCTCGGTGCAGGACGGGCAGGCACGCAGCCAGCGCTGGACGCTCGAGCGCGCTGGTCAGAAGCTGGAGGTCGACGTCACGCCGCGGTTGGTCGAAGACGGCAACCGTCGCATCGGCCGCATCGAGGCCTTCATCGGGCAGCCGCCCGAGATGGTGAACGTTCGCCGCGGGCCCATCGAAGGCCTGAGCGAGGGCGTGACGCGCACCTGGGAGGTCTCGGCGCTGACCGTGCGCATGCTCGGCCGCATGCTCATTGGCGAGGCCTCGCTGAAGAACCTCTCGGGCCCGCTGACCATCGCCGACTATGCCGGCCAGTCGGTGCAGCAAGGGCTGGCGTACTACCTGGGCTTCCTTGCACTGGTCAGCGTCAGTCTGGGCGTGCTGAACCTGTTGCCGCTGCCGATGCTCGACGGCGGACACCTCATGTATTATCTTTTCGAGGCCATCACGGGCCGGCCCATCTCTGATGTCTGGCTGGCCCGGTTGCAACGCGGCGGCTTCGCGCTGCTGATGATGATGATGTCAGTGGCCCTCTTCAACGACGTGGCCCGCCTTCTGGGCCTGCACTGACCTCCCCCGACGCTTCATGCACTCCGTCTTCCCGCACGGCCCGTGGCGCCCTGCCGTCGTTCTGATCGTGGCCGCAGCGGCCCTGCACCTGCCGTCGGCGCGTGCGGTCGAGCCCTTCGAGTTGCGCGACATCCGCATCGAGGGCCTGTCGCGAACCGACCCCGGCACCGTGTTCGCTGCGCTGCCCTTTCGTATCGGCGACACCTACACCGACGAGAAGGGCGCTGCCGCGCTGCGCTCGCTGTTCGCTACCGGCCTGTTCAAGGACGTGCGCATCGAGATCGAGGGCCGCGTCGCGGTGATCATCGTCGACGAACGCTCGGTGATCGCCGCCGTCACTTTCATCGGCCTGAAGGAGTTCGAGCGCGACGTGCTGCTGAAGTCGCTGAAGGACGCCGGTATCGGCGAGGGCCTGCCCTTCGACCGCGCGCTGGTGGACCGCGCCGAGCAGGAGATCAAGCGGCAATACCTGTCGCGCAGCCTCTACGGCGCCGAGGTGACGACGACGATCACGCCGCTCGAGCGCAACCGCGTCAACGTCACCTTCACCATGAGTGAAGGCGAGGCCGCGCGCATCAAGGAAATCCGCATCGTCGGTACGCAGGCCTTCTCCGAGTCGGCGTTGCGCGGCGTGATGGAGTTGACCACCGGCGGCTGGCTCAGTTGGTACACCAAGGCCGATCGTTACTCGCGCGCCAAGCTCAACGCCGACCTCGAGTCGATCCGCGCCTGGTACGTCAACCGCGGCTACCTCGAGTTCGCGGTCGAGTCGACGCAGGTCACCATCTCGCCCGACAAGCAGGACATCTCGATTGCCATCTCGATCCGCGAGGGGCAGCCCTACACCGTCACCGCGGTGCGGCTGGAAGGCGACTACCTGGGCAAGGACGACGAGTTCCGCGCGCTGGTGCGCATCAAGCCGGGCGAGGCCTACCGCAACGAGGACGTCAGCGAGACCGCCCGCCGGTTCAGCGAGCTGTACGGCCAATACGGTTTCGCCTTCGCCCGCGTCGAGCCGCGGCCCGAGATCGACCGCGCCAATGGGCAGGTGGCGCTGGTGCTGCGCGGCGAGCCGCAGCGCCGCGTTTATGTGCGCCGCATCGATGTGGCGGGCAACACCAAGACACGCGACGAGGTGGTGCGGCGCGAGTTCCGCCAGCTCGAGTCATCGTGGTACGACGGCGCGCGCATCAAGCTCTCGCGCGACCGCGTGGACCGCCTGGGGTTCTTCAAGGACGTGGCGGTCGAGACCAACGAGGTGGCCGGCTCGCCCGACCAGGTGGACCTGGTCGTCAACGTCACCGAGAAGCCCACCGGCAGCCTGCTGCTGGGCCTGGGCTACTCCAGCGCCGACCGGCTGTCGCTGTCGGCCTCGGTCAAGCAGGAAAACGTCTTCGGTTCGGGCAACTACCTTGGCGTCGAGGTCAACACCAGCCGTTCCAGCCGCACGCTGGTGTTCAGTGCAGTCGACCCGTACTTCACGACCGACGGCATCTCGCGCGCCTTCGATGTCTTCTACCGCACCAGCCGGCCGTTCAACAGCCTGGGCGATCAGTACCAGCTGGCCACGCCCGGCGCCACCGTGCGCTTCGGCGTGCCGTTCTCCGACTTCGACACCGTGTTCCTGGGTATCGGCATCGAGCGCACGCAGATCGGCGCCACCAGCGGCATCCCGAACAGCTACTTCCTCTATCGCGAGCAGTTCGGCGCAGTCAGCCACGCGCTGCCGCTTACGCTGGGCTGGACGCGCGACGGCCGCGACTCGGCCCTGGTGCCCACCACCGGCAGGCTGCAGCGCGTCAATCTGGAATGGAGCATTGCCGGCGACGTGCGCTACTTGCGCACCAACCTGCAGGTCCAGCAATACTGGCCGCTGAGCCCGCGCATCTCTCTCGGCATCAACGCCGAGATCGGCATCGGCAAGGGTCTGGGCGGAAAGCCCTATCCGGTCTTCAAGAACTTCTATGGCGGCGGCCTGGGCTCGGTGCGGGTCTTCGAGCAGGGCTCGCTGGGCGTGGTCGACCCCACGGGCGCCTTCATCGGTGGCTCGCGCAAGTTCAACGTCAGTACCGAGCTCTACCTTCCGGTGCCAGGCAGCGGCAACGACAAGACTTTGCGCATCTTCGCCTTTGCCGATGCGGGCAACGTGTGGCGCGACGGTGAGCCGCTGCGCGCTGCGGACATCCGTGCGTCGGCCGGCCTGGGCCTGTCGTGGATCGCGCCGATCGGGCCACTCAAGCTGTCCTGGGGGACGCCTTTGAAGGTCAAGCCCAACGATAGAATCCAGAAGTTCCAATTCCAGATCGGGACCGCGTTCTGATGAAACTGACGAAGGGATCTTTCCTGCCCAAGGGTTTGGCCATGGCCACGCTCGTGCTTGCCGCGCTCGCGCCGGCTGCCGCGCAGGAGTTGAAGATCGGTTATGTGAACAGCGAGCGCGTGCTGCGCGACGCCGTGCCGGCCAAGGCGGCCCAGTCCAAGCTGGAAGCCGAGTTCGGCCGCCGCGAGCGTGAGCTGACCGACCAGGCGGCGAAGCTCAAGGCCGCGGCCGACAAGCTCGACAAGGACGCGCCCACGCTGCCCGAGAACGAGCGCAACCGCCGCCAGCGCGAACTGGTCGAACTCGACCGCGACCTGCAGCGCAAGCGCCGCGAATTCCAGGAAGACCTGAATCAGCGCAAGAACGAAGAGCTCTCCGCGGTGGTCGAGCGCGCCAACCGCGTGATCAAGCAGATCTTCGAGCAGGAGAAGTACGACCTGATCCTGCAGGAAGTGATCTTTGCCGGATCGCGCGTGGACATCACCGACAAGGTGATCCGCGCGTTGAACACCCCGGCGGGTCCGGCGGCGGCGCCCGCGCCGCGCTGACGGCGCGGGCGATATGCCCCGCTGCCGACTCGCCGAGCTGGCTGCGCTGCTGGGTGGCGAACTGATCGGCGACGCCAGCGCCGAGGTCTCGCGCATCGCTGCACTCGAGACCGCCGGCCCCGAGGCCATCGCCTTTCTCGCCCACCCCAAGTACCAATCGCAGCTGGCCGCGTCGCTGGCCGGTTGCGTCATCGTCGGTGCCGCCTCGCGCGATGCCGCGGCCGCGCGAGGCGCAGCGATTGTCTGTGCCGACCCTTATCTGGCCTTTGCGCGCCTGACGCAATGGTGGGCTGCGCAGTCGCGGCCGGCGCCGGTGGCTGGTGTGCATGCCTCGGCGGTGGTCGAGCCCGGTGCACTGATCGATCGCGCGGCGTCGATCGGCGCGCTGGCCTACATCGGCAGCGGGGCGCGCATCGCCGCGGGCGCGCAGGTGGCTGCGCAGGCCCATGTGGGCGCCGATGCGGTGCTCGGCGAGGGCACCAGGCTGGGCGCGCGCGCCGTGCTGGGTCAGGCCTGCCGTATCGGTGCACGCGGCATCGTGCACCCCGGCGCGGTGATCGGCGCCGACGGCTTCGGCTTCGCGCCCGACGAAGGGCGGTGGGAGAAGATCGAGCAACTCGGCGCGGTGGTCCTCGGCGACGATGTCGAGATCGGCGCCAACAGCTGCGTCGACCGCGGCGCGCTGGACGACACCGTGCTCGAGGACGGCGTCAAGCTCGACAACCTGGTGCAGATCGGCCACAACGTGCGCGTGGGCGCGCACAGTGCGTTCGCCGGCTGCGTGGGTGTCGCCGGCAGTGCACGCATCGGGCGTCGCTGTACCGCCGGTGGCGGCGCCATCATCCTGGGCCACCTGGAACTGGTCGACGATGTGCACGTGAGTGCGGCCACGGTGATCACGCGGTCGATCCGCAAGCCGGGCCTGTACAGCGGCCTGTACCCCTTCGATGACAATGCCGCGTGGGAGAAGAACGCGGCGACGCTGCGCCAGTTGTATGCGTTGCGCGAGCGCCTGCGGGCCCTGGAGAAAAAAGCATGACGGCCCCGCCGATGATGGACATCCACCGCATCCTGAAGATGCTGCCGCACCGCTACCCGATCCTGCTGGTCGACCGCGTGCTCGAGTTCGAGCGCAACGTGCGCATCAAGGCGTTGAAGAACGTCACCATCAACGAGCCCTTCTTCGCCGGCCACTTTCCGGCGCGCCCGGTGATGCCCGGTGTGCTGATGCTCGAGGCGCTGGCGCAGGCCGCCGCGCTGCTTTCATTCGAGTCCACCGGCAACGAGCCCGGCGACGACACGGTGGTCTACTTTGTCGGCATCGACGGGGCGCGCTTCAAGCGCCCCGTCGAGCCCGGCGACCAGCTGATCCTGGAGGCGAGCATCGAGCGCGCGCGCGCCGGCATCGTGAAGTACAAGACGCGCGCCAGCGTCGATGGCCAGACCGCCGTCGAGGCCGAGCTGATGTGCACGATGCGCAAGATCGCCTGAGCGCCGTGGCGCAGCAGCACGCCACGGCCAGCGTCGATGCCGCCGCCGAACTTGCGGCCGACGTGCAGGTCGGCCCCTACGCGGTGATCGGTGCGCGGGTGCGTATCGGCGCCGGCAGCACGGTGGGTGCGCATGCGGTGATCGACGGCCGCACCATGATCGGCGCGCGCAACCGCATCCATCCGCATGCCTCGATCGGCGGGCCGCCGCAGGACAAGAAGTACGCCGGCGAGGACACCGCGCTGGAGATCGGCGACGACAACACGATCCGCGAGTTCTGCACGATCAACACCGGCACCGTGCAGGGCGGCGGCGTCACACGCATCGGCAATGACAACTGGATCATGGCCTACGTGCACGTGGCGCATGACTGTCGCGTCGGCAGTCACACGATTCTGGCCAACGCGGTGCAGCTGGCCGGGCATGTGCACATCGACGACTGGGCGATCGTCGGCGGCCTTTCGGGCGTGCACCAGTTCAGCCGCGTCGGCGCGCACGCGATGGTGGGCTTTCAGAGCCACGTCGGGCAGGACGTGCCACCGTTCATGACCGTCGCCGGGCATCCGCTGGCTGTTGCCGGCATCAACGCCGAAGGGCTGCGCCGGCGCGGCTTCAGCGCCGAGCGCATCGCTGTCGTCAAGCGCATGCACCGGCTGCTCTACCGAGACGGGCTGACGCTGGCGGCGGCGACCGCTGCGATCGAGTCGCTGGCACAAGAGACGCCCGAGGCGCAGCCGGACGTGGCGCTGATGCTCGGCTTTCTCGCCGGCGCTGCGCGCGGCATCGCCCGCTGACCGGCCGCCAACGGCATGGCGCAGGACGCTGCGGCTAAGGGTACCGCCCTGCGACTGGCTCTGGTGGCGGGCGAGGCTTCGGGCGACCTGCTCGCAAGCCTGCTGCTCGGTGGTCTGAAGGCTCGCTGGCCTGCGCTGCAGGCCGTGGGCATCGGCGGCCCGAAGATGGCGGCCACCGGCTTCGAGGCCTGGTGGCCCAGTGACCGTCTGGCGGTGCGCGGTTATGTCGAGGTGCTGCGCCATTACCGCGGCATCTCGGCCATCCGCAAGGCGCTGGGCGCACGCCTGCTGCAAGAACGGCCGGCCGCCTTCATCGGGGTCGATGCGCCGGACTTCAACCTGGGCCTGGAAGCGCAGCTGAAGGCCGCTGGCATCAAGGCGATCCACTTCGTCTGCCCGTCGATCTGGGCCTGGCGCGGCGGCCGCGTGAAGAAGATGGCCGCTGCGCTGGACCATGTGCTGTGCCTGTTCCCTTTCGAGCCCGCGATGCTGCATGCGCACGGCGTGGCGGCCACCTACGTGGGCCATCCGCTGGCCGACGCCATCCCGCTGCAGGTGCCGCGGGCGGCGGCGCGCGCAGCGTTGGGCCTGGGCGTCAGCGACCCGGTGGTGGCGCTGCTGCCCGGCAGCCGGCGCTCGGAGATCGAGGCCATCGCGCCGGTGTTCCTGCAGGCCGCGTGCGAGATGCTGCGCCGCCGGCCGGCGCTGTGCTTCGTGCTGCCGGTGGCGCCGGGGCTGCGCGCGATGCTCGATCCGCTGGTGGCGCGGCATGCGCCGGGGTTGCCGTTGCAACTGCTGGACGGCCGCTCGCACGAGGCGCTGGCTGCCTGCGATGCGACGCTGATCGCCAGCGGCACGGCCACGCTGGAGGCTGCGCTGTTCAAGCGGCCGATGGTCATCGGCTACCGCATGCATCCGCTGAGCTGGCAGATCATGAAGCGCCTGCGCTATCAGCCTTGGGTGGGCCTGCCGAACATCCTGTGCCGCGAGTTCGTCGTGCCCGAGTTGCTGCAGGACGACTGCCGCCCGGACGCGCTGGCGGCGGCCACGCTCGCGTGGCTCGACGACACGGCCGGCAGCGAGAGTGTCGCGGCGCGCTTCACCGATCTGCACTACCAGCTGCGCCGGAATACCGCGCGCAGCGCCAGCGATGCCATCGCGCAGATCCTTCAGGCTTGAGAGCCTGGGGCCCGAGTGGGCGCGGCCGGGCCTGGTCGCCGGCGTCGACGAGGCCGGTCGTGGCCCGCTGGCCGGCCCGGTGGTGGTTGCGGCGGTGATCCTCGACCCGCGCCGGCCCATCGACGGCCTGGCCGACTCGAAGACGCTTACTGCGCGCCGCCGCGAGCGGCTGCACGACCTGATCTGCGAGCACGCGTTGAGTGTCAGCGTGGCCGAAGCCGCAGTGGATGAAATCGACCGCCTGAACATCCTGCAGGCGACGCTGCTGGCAATGCAGCGCGCGGTGGCTGGGCTGCGGCTGCTGCCGCAGCGCGTGGTGGTGGACGGCAACCGCCTGCCCGCGTTGGCGATGACTGCCGCGGCGCTGGTGCACGGCGATGCCAAGGTGGCGGCCATCTCGGCGGCGTCGATCATCGCCAAGGTGCGGCGCGACCGGCTGTGCGCTGATCTGCACGCGGCGCATCCGGCTTACGGCTTCGACGTGCACAAGGGCTACCCGACCGCGGCTCACCTGGAGGCGCTGAAGCGCCACGGGCCCTGCGCCGTGCATCGACGCAGCTTCGCCCCGGTGCGCGCCGCCGCGCCGGCTTCGGCCGCGCCCGAGCCCGAGCCCGAGCCCGAGCCCAAAGCGTGAGCGCTGGCGACGCGCAGCGTGCGGTGCGCCGCATCAGCGCACGTGACAACCCGCTGCTGGTGCGGCTGCGCAAGATCGCGCAGGACCCGGCTGCGGCGCGCGCGGCTGGCCAGGTGTGGATCGAGGGCGAGCACCTGTGCAGCGCGCTGCGCGCGCGGGCGCGGCCGGCGGCGCTGGCGCTGCTGGCGGAGTCGGCCGCCGATGATGTAGCGCTGTGCACGCTGGCGCAGCATGCGGCGCAAACCATCTGGCTGAGCGACCGCTTGTTCGCGGGCGTCGGCGGTCTGCCCTCGCCGGCGCGCATCGGCTTCGTCATCGAACTGCCGCGCGACGCCGCGATCGACCCCGATGCGGCAAGTGTGGTGCTCGACCGCGTGCAGGACCCGGGCAACGTCGGCAGCATCCTGCGCAGCGCGGCAGCCTTCGGCGTCACGCAGGTCCTGGCGCTGCAAGGCACGGCCGCGCTGTGGTCGGCCAAGGTGCTGCGTGCCGGCATGGGGGCGCACTTCGCGCTTCGGCTGGCCGAGGGCCTGAAGCCCGATGACCTGTCGCGGCTGAGGTTGCCGCTGCTGGCTACCGGCTCGCATGCCGGCGTGCTGCTGCCCCAGGCCGCACTGCCGCCGCGTGCGGCATGGGTCTTCGGCCACGAAGGGCAGGGTGTGGACGCGGCCCTGCTGTCGCGCTGCGCGCTGGCCGTGCGCATCCCGCAGCCGGGCGGCGAGGAGTCGCTCAATGTCGCTGCCGCCGCCGCCGTCTGCCTGTACGAGTCGGCGCGGCGCGGAAGCGTTGCTCAGTAGATCAGCCGATCCGGCCGCAGATCGCGCAGGATCGTCGTCGCGATCTCCTCGATCGACTTGTGCGTCGAGCTCAGCCAGGCGATGCCCTCGCGGCGCATCATCGCTTCCGCCTCGTTGACCTCGTAGCGGCAGTTCATCAGCGAGGCGTACTTGCTGGCGGGGCGGCGCTCGTGGCGGATCTGCGCCAGTCGCTCCGGGTCGATGGTCAGGCCGAAGCACTTGGCCTTGTGCGGGCTCAGAGGCGTGGGCAGCCGGCCGCGCTCGAAGTCTTCCGGGATCAGCGGGCAGTTGGCGGCCTTGATGCCGTGCTGCATCGCCAGGTACAGCGAGGTCGGCGTCTTGCCGCTGCGGCTGACGCCGACCAGGATCACATCGGCGCGGTTGAGGTTGCGCGACGACTGACCATCGTCATGCGTCAGGCTGAAGTTGATGGCCTCGATGCGGTCGTGGTACTCGGCGCTCTGACTGGCGTCGCTGAAGCGGCCGACGCGGTGGTTGGACTTGACGCCGAACTCCAGTTCCAGCGGCTCGACGAAGGTGCGGAACATGTCGAGCACCAGACCCATGCACTGCGGCCCGGCGACCACCTCGCGCACCGCGTCGTCGACCAGCGTGATGAAGACGATCGGTCGCTTGCCCTCGGCCGCCGCGGTGATGTTGATCTCCTCGACCACCGTGGCGGCCTTCTGTGCCGAATCGATGAACGGCCGGCGCACATGGCGCGGCTTGGCCGGAAACTGCGCCAGGATCGAGTTGCCGAAGGTCTCGGCGGTGATGCCGGTGCCGTCCGAGACAAAGAACACAGTGCGTTCGGGCATGGTCGGCGCTTTCGGGCCTGGGGCGGCCCCGCAGGTGAGGGGAGGGTTCCTTAGAATCTAACGTCAAATGATCCGCCTGCTGACCCCCCTGTCCGCTGCCCGCCCGGAAGAAGAACTTCCCCGCTGCGCAGCGCGTGAGTCGGCACGACGCGCGGAAGCACCGATTTCCCACCATCACGGAGCTTTCCCATGTCCCACGCGTCGTTGGCGACCGCCCTGGTCGCGCCGTTTGAACAACTGAGGATGACCGACGTCGAGGCGGTTGGCGGCAAGAACGCCAGCCTCGGCGAGATGATCAGCCAGCTGAATGCCTCCGGCGTGCGCGTGCCCGGCGGCTTTGCCACCACCGCCCATGCCTTCCGCGAGTTCCTGCGCCACGCCGGCCTGGCCGAGCGAATCGCCGCGCGGCTGAAGACACTCGACACCGAGGACGTGCGCGCGCTGGCCGAGGCCGGTGCGGAGATCCGGCGCTGGGTGGTCGAGACGCCGTTTCCCCCGGCCTTCGAAGCCGCCGTGCGCGCGCAGTTCGGCTTGCTGGCAGGCGACGCGCCGGGTCAGCCGCAGGCCTCTTTCGCAGTGCGTTCCTCGGCCACTGCCGAAGACCTGCCGGATGCCAGCTTCGCCGGCCAGCAGGAGACCTTCCTCAACGTGGTCGGTATCGAGGACATCCTGCACCGCATCAAGGAGGTCTTCGCCTCGCTCTACAACGACCGCGCCATCAGCTACCGCGTGCACAAGGGCTACGCGCATGGCGACGTCGCGCTGTCGGCCGGCGTGCAGCGCATGGTGCGATCAGACCAGGGCGCCGCGGGCGTGGTGTTCACCATCGACACCGAGTCGGGCTTCGCCGACGTGGTCTTCGTCACCAGCAGCTGGGGCCTGGGCGAGACCGTGGTGCAAGGCGCGGTCAACCCCGACGAGTTCTATGTGCACAAGCCGACGCTGCGCGCCGGCCGGCCGGCGGTGATCCGCCGCGCGCTCGGCAGCAAGCTTGTGCGCATGGAGTTCGCGCCGCCCGACGAGCGCGCCACCGGCGGGCGCCTCGTGCGCACGGTGGACACGCCGCCCGAGCAGCGAAACCGCTACTCGTTGAGCGATGCCGACGTCAGTGAACTGGCGCGCTACGCGCTGGTGATCGAGCAGCACTACGGCCGAGCGATGGACATCGAGTGGGGCAAGGACGGCGTCGACGGCAAGCTCTACATCCTGCAGGCCCGGCCCGAGACGGTGAAGAGCCAGCTCGGTGCGCGGGTCGAGCAGCGCTGGCGGCTCAAGCATGGCGCGGCGCGCAACGTGGTTCTGGCCGAGGGCCGCGCGATCGGTCAGAAGATCGGCACCGGCCCGGTGCGGCTGGTGCGCTCGATCAGCGAGATGGACCAGGTGCAGCCGGGCGATGTGCTCGTCACCGACATGACCGACCCCAACTGGGAGCCGGTGATGAAGCGCGCCAGCGCCATCGTCACCAACCGCGGCGGCCGCACCTGCCACGCGGCGATCATCGCGCGCGAGCTCGGCATCCCGGCAGTGGTGGGCTGCGGCGATGCCACCGAACGCCTGGCCGATGGCGCGCTCGTCACGGTGGCCTGCTCCGAAGGCGACACCGGCTTCGTCTACGAGGGCCTGCTGGAGACCGAGGTCACCGACGTGGAGCGCGGTGAGATGCCGTACTGCCCGGTCAAGATCATGATGAACGTCGGCAATCCGCAGCTGGCCTTCGACTTCGCGCAGATGCCCAACAGTGGCGTCGGCCTGGCACGGCTGGAGTTCATCATCAACAACAACATCGGGGTGCATCCGAAGGCGATCCTCGACTACCCCAACATCGACGCTGACCTGAAGAAGGCTGTCGAGTCAGTGGCCCGCGGCCACGCCAGCCCGCGCGCCTTCTACGTCGACAAGCTGACCGAGGGCATCGCCACCATCGCCGCGGCGTTCTGGCCCAAGACGGTGATCGTGCGGCTGTCGGACTTCAAGAGCAACGAGTACCGCAAGCTGATCGGCGGCACCCGCTACGAGCCCGACGAAGAGAACCCGATGCTCGGTTTTCGTGGTGCCAGCCGCTACATCAGCGGCGAGTTCAGCGACGCCTTCGCGATGGAGTGCGAGGCGCTCAAGCGAGTGCGCCACGAGATGGGCCTGGACAACGTCGAGATCATGGTGCCCTTCGTGCGCACCGTGCGCCAGGCTGAGCGAGTGGTGCAGATGCTGGCGGAGCGCGGCCTGCAGCGCGGCAAGGACGGCCTGCGGCTGATCATGATGTGCGAGGTGCCGAGCAATGCCATCCTAGCCGAACAGTTCCTGGCGCACTTCGACGGCATGTCGATCGGCTCCAACGACCTGACCCAGCTGACGCTGGGCCTGGACCGCGACAGCGGACTCGAGCAACTGGCTGGCGACTTCGACGAGCGCGACCCGGCCGTGAAGGCGCTGATCGCGCGCGCCATTGCGGCCTGCCGCGCCACCGGCAAGTACGTCGGCATCTGCGGCCAGGGGCCGAGCGACCACCCGGACTTCGCGGACTGGCTGGCGGCCGAAGGCATCGCCTCGATCTCGCTCAACCCCGACAGCGTGGTGGAGACCTGGAAGCGGCTGGCCGCCGGCTGAGGCTGCTTCCTGCGGTTGAGCGAGGGGGCCTGCGGGCCCCTTTGTCATTGCGCTGTGCCGGCCCGATGGCGCCAACCCGTTGCCGAACCGAGGGTAATGCCTATGCGTGATTGCCAGCGGTCCGGCCCCCCATGTCAGAACTCTGGAAGGCCGTGGATCAGAATCACTTCTCTCTCATACTGGTCATCATGTTGACCTTCCTCAACGTCGCCCAGTTGCTGCTGTACATCGCGCTACTCGCGCTGCTGGGGCAGGGGGTGTTGTATCTGTTGGCCGGCCCGAAGCGCGAGACCAACGTCTTCTACAAGCTGCTGCAGCTGATCGGTAAGCCGGTCACGCTGCCGGTACGCAAGCTCACGCCGCGCCAGGTGGCTGATCACCATGTGCCCTTCGTCGCCTTCTTCCTGCTGCTGGTGCTCTACGCGGTGGTGACGTTCGAGAAGATCAACCTGTGCATCGCCTCGGGCATGGTGGGCTGCCGATGAGCCGCTGGTCGTACCTGGCCTTGAAGTGGCGGGCGATGGGCTGGCTGGTGCTCGGCCGCCAGGCCGACGCCAAGGCGCTGTTCGACGTGATGCTGAAGCGCTGGCCCGACGACGCGTACGCGCTGGCCAGTCGGGCGCATCACTTCGTGCAGGCCGGACAGCCGGCCGAGGCCTTGCCCGACTCCAACCGCCTGGTGGCGCTGCAGCCCGACAACGCCCAAGGCTGGTTCAACCACGGTTTCATCCACGAGGCCTGCGGCCAGTGGGAGCTGGCGCTGGCGGCCTTCAGCCGGGCGACCGAGCTCAGCCCCAAGCTGGACCGGGCCTGGTATGGGCAGGCGTTGGTGCTGATCCGGCTTCAGCGTCTGGACGAGGCGGTCGCTGCGCTCAAGCGCAACACCGAGCTGCAACCTATGAGCCCATTCGGCTGGTACCAGCTGGCGCGGGTGCATGTCGACCGCCAGCAGCCGGATGAGGCGGTGAAGGTGATCCGTCACCTCAAGGGCTTCGAGCCCAAGGTGGCGGCGCAGTTGGAGCGTGAGACCGGGCTGCTGGTTGGCGGCTCGAGGTGATGAGTGGTGTCGTAGTGCGATGCAGTGCGGCGCCTCAAAGCGCCGCGCGGCCTGGGTGTGGAACGGCCCCCGATGCGGGGGTCCTGTGGATCTGAACAACAAAGGGGCGATGACCATGCAGGTAAGTGAGAACCACCAAAGCTACTGGCGGAAGAACTTGAGGATCACCTCGATCCTCCTGTTCATCTGGTTCGTGGTGACCTTCGTGACCGCGTATTTCGCGCGCGATCTGAACTTCAACTTCTTCGGCTGGCCGTTCAGCTTCTGGGTCGGAGCCCAGGGTTCGTTGCTGGTGTACCTGGCCATCATCGGCTTTTACGCCCACTACATGAACCGACTCGACCAAGAACACGGCGTTGCCGAGGAGATCTGACATGGCCGGCTTGAGTTTTGACCCCAGTGCGGGCGGTGGTGGCAAGGCCGCCAACCGCGCGTTCAAGCAGCAGCTGAACAAGGTGTACGCCTGGTACACCGGCGGCTTCATGGCCTTTGTCGTGGTCCTCGCGGTGGCCGAGCAGATGGGCCTGTCGCGCGGTGCCATCGGCATCGTCTTCCTGCTCGCGACGGTGGCTCTGTATGCCGGCATCGGCATCATGAGCCGCACCAGCGATGCCTCCGAGTACTACGTGGCCGGACGACGCGTGCCCGCGGTCTACAACGGCATGGCCACCGGTGCCGACTGGATGAGCGCGGCCTCGTTCATCGGCATGGCCGGCACGCTGTACCTGACCGGCTATGGCGGCCTGGCCTTCATCATGGGCTGGACCGGCGGTTATTGCCTGGTCGCGCTGTTCCTTGCGCCTTATCTGCGCAAGTTCGGCCAGTTCACGATCCCCGACTTCCTGGGCGCGCGCTACGAAGGCAACATGGCGCGCTTCGTCGGCATCCTCATCGCCATCCTGGTTTCGTTCGTCTATGTGGTGGCGCAGATCTACGGCGTGGGCCTGATCACCACCCGGCTGTCGGGCCTGGCCTTCGAGGTCGGCGTCTTCGTCGGTCTGGCCGGCATCCTGGTCTGTTCGTTCCTGGGCGGCATGCGCGCCGTGACCTGGACCCAGGTGGCCCAGTACATCATCCTGATCATCGCCTACCTGATCCCGGTGGTCTGGCTGTCGGTCAAGCAGACTGGTGTGCCGGTACCGCAACTGGTCTACGGCTACCAGCTCGACAAGGTCACGGCCAAGGAAAAGGTGCTGATCGACGATCCCAAGGAGAAGGAGGTCATTGCCATCTTCAAGGGACAGTCCGATGCGCTCGCGGCCAAGCTCAAGGACGTGCCCGCCGCGCTGGCAGCTGACCGGGCTGCGGCGCAGGCCAGGCTCGATGAGCTGAAGGCGGCCAGCGCGCCGGTGGCCGAGATGCAGGCTGCAGAGAAGACGCTGGCCGCTCTGCCCAAGGACGCCGCCGCCGCCAAGGACACCTGGACCAAGGCCAAGGCCGCGGCTGATGGCCGGGCGCGCCCGCTGGCCGGCATGCCGCGCCACCAGCAGGCCTATGCAGGCGACCCGAACGGCGACGAGAAGGCTCAGAAGGCATTCAACGACTCGCGCCGCAACTTCATGGCGCTGGTGTTCTGTCTGATGCTGGGCACCGCCGCGCTACCGCACATCCTGATGCGGTACTACACAACGCCCTCGGTGAAAGAAGCTCGTGAGTCGGTGACCTGGTCGCTGTTCTTCATCTTCTTGCTGTACTTCACCGCGCCGGCCCTGGCGGTGCTGGTCAAGTTCGAGGTGTTCAACGTGCTGGTGGGTACGCCCTTCGACAAGTTACCAGGCTGGATTGCAGCCTGGGCGAAAGTCGATCCGACACTGCTGGCGATCAGCGACATCAACAAGGACGGCATCTTCCAGCTGGGTGAGATGCGCATCGGCGGCGACATCATCGTGCTCGCCACGCCGGAGATCGCGGGCTTGCCGTACGTGATCTCGGGCATGGTCGCTGCCGGTGGTCTGGCGGCGGCGCTGTCCACCGCCGACGGCCTGCTGCTGACCATCGCCAACGCCCTCAGTCACGACCTGTACTACAAGATGATCGATCCCAACGCGCCCGCCGCGCGCCGGGTGTTGATCTCCAAGGTGCTGCTGTTGGTGGTGGCCATCATGGCGGCCTATGTGGCCTCGCTGAAGGTGGCCGATATCCTGTTCCTGGTGAGTGCCGCGTTCTCGCTGGCGGCGGCGGGCTTCTTCCCGGCGCTGGTGTTGGGCATCTTCTGGAAGCGGGCCAACAAGTGGGGCGCGACGCTGGGCATGCTGGCCGGCACCAGCATCACCTTCTACTACATGGCCACGACCCAGGCGTGGATGCGCGGGGTCTTCGGCGTCACGGCGCCGGTGGCCGACTACACCTGGTTCGGCATCCTGCCGATCGCGGCCGGGGTGTTCGGCGTCCCGCTGGGCTTCGCGGTGATCATCATCGTCAGCCTGCTGACCCCGGCGCCCAGGCCCGAGGTGCAGGAGTTGGTCGAGCACGTGCGTTACCCGAACCTGAAGACCGCCTGATCACGGTCTGAGCCCGCTCCGGCTGCCTGTCGGCGGCTGGCGCTGGCCCTTGCTCGGCAGCCTGCGGCGACCCCGCAGGCTGCTTTACTTTGAGCTACACTCGTGGGCTTACCCTTTGCCGCACCCCACCTCCGCTTAAGACGCACATCCCGGGGGCGGCTTCCTGCCACAGGAATCCACAAGGAGCTTCCATGCGTCACTATGAGATCGTGCTCTTGATCCATCCGGATCAGAGCGAACAGGTTCCAGCCATGCTGGAACGTTACAAGGCCCTCGTCGGCGCAGCCGGCGGCAAGGTGCACCGGGTCGAGGACTGGGGTCGGCGCCAGCTAGCCTACATGATCCAGAAACTCGCCAAGGCGCATTACCTGTGCCTGAACATCGAGTGCAGCAACGAGACGTTGACCGAACTGGAAACCGGCTTTCGCTTCAACGACGCGGTGCTGCGGCACCTGACGGTGGCGCGCAAGAAGGCCGAGAACAACCCGTCGATCATGATGAAGGCCGTCGAGCGCGAGGAGTCGCGCAAGTCCAGCCCGCAGGAGGCTGCCGCCTGAAGTCGGCGGGCGACTTGCATTACACGCGCCACGGATGAACCGTCTGGTTCTGTCGGCGCAGCTGGTGCAACGTGCTGCATTGCGTTACACGCCCGCCGGACTGCCCGCCCTGAACCTGGTGCTCGAGCACCGATCCGAGGTATCGCAAGAGGGTCAGCCGCGCAAGGTTTCGCTGGAGATCAAGGCGCTGGCGATCGGGCAGATGGCCGGCGTGATGGGAGCGATGGCACTGGGGTCGGAAACCCGCTTCGCCGGCTTCCTGGCTAACGCACGCAACGGTCGCGGCTTGCTGTTTCACATCACCGAGGTCGAGCCCGTGCCGGGTTGAGCGGCCTCGCGAGAGTTCACAGGAGATTTCAAGATGCCTACATCACGCGGAAAGGGCCGTCTGTCCAAGGACAAGCGGCCCAAGCGCAATACCCAGTCGCTGCTGTTCCGTCGCAAGCGCTTCTGCCGCTTCACGGTCGCCAACGTGCTGGAGATCGATTACAAAGAGATCGACGTGCTGCGCGACTTCATCGGCGAGAACGGCAAGATCACGCCGGCCCGTCTGACGGGCACGCGCGCCTTCTACCAGCGTCAGCTGACCACCGCCATCAAGCGTGCGCGCTTCCTGGCGCTGCTGCCGTACAGCGACCAGCACAAGGTCTGAGGAGACTGCCATGCAAGTGATCCTGCTGGAGAAAGTCGGCAAGCTCGGTAACCTGGGCGATGTCGTCAAGGTCAAGGACGGCTACGCGCGCAACTTCCTGATTCCCTCACGCCTGGCGCGCCGCGCCACCGAGGCCGCGATCAAGGAGTTCGAGACCCGCCGGGCTGAACTCGAAACCGCTGCCGCCGCCAAGCTCGAGACCGCGCGCGCTCTGGGCGAGCAGATGTCGGGCAAGACCGTGCGCATCATGCAGAAGGCGGGTGTCGACGGCCGGCTGTTCGGGTCGGTGACCAACGCCGACATCGCCGAGGCGCTGACCAAGTCGGGCATGACGGTGCAGAAGTCGCAGGTGCGGTTGCCCAACGGCCCGTTGAAGACCGTCGGCGAGCATGCTGTCATGGTCGCCCCGCACGGTGACGTGCTGGTCGAGGTGACGGTTCAGGTGGTTGCCCAGGTCGACTGAGACGCGTATCGTGCGGTAGTTCGTGGGCGGCCAGTCCGCCACGCTGCCCGAGGGCCGGCCATGCCGGCCCTCTTGCATTGAGCGAAGCGTTTGTCCCCCGGCTGCACACGGCTTGTCCACAGGCTTGTGCGGTTGCGGTTCCTCAGCCTGCCCGGATCGGAGCGAAGACGGTGATTGACAACGAAGTCGAACGGCTGCGCGTGCCACCGCATTCGGTGGAGGCAGAGCAGAGCGTGCTCGGCGGCCTGCTGCTGGACAACCTGGCCTGGGATCGGGCGGCCGACCTGCTGACCGACAGCGACTTCTACCGCTGGGAGCACCGGCTCATCTACGCTGCAGTCGGCGCGCTGGTCGGTGCCGGCAAGCCGGCCGACGTGATCACCGTCTTCGAGCAACTGCAGAACCAGGGCAAGGCCGACGAGTGCGGCGGCGTGGCCTACCTGAACGCTCTGGCGCAAAGCGTGCCCAGCGCGGGGAACCTGCGCCGCTACGCCGAGATCGTGCGTGAGCGCGCCATCCTGCGCAAGCTGATCGCCGCCAGCGACGAGATCGCCACCACCGCCTTCAACCCCCAGGGCCGCGCGGTGACGCAGATCCTGGACGAGGCCGAGAGTCGCATCCTCAAGATCGGCGAAGAGGGTGCGCGGCAGCGCAACGGCTTCCAGCCGATCAACCAGCTGATGGTCTCGCTGCTCGACCGTGTCAACGAGCTTTTCGAGAACGGCGCCGAGGACGTGACCGGCGTGCGCACCGGCTTCTACGATCTGGACCGCATGACCGCCGGTCTGCAGAAGGGCGATTTGATCGTGCTGGCGGCGCGGCCGTCGATGGGCAAGACCGCCTTCGCGCTGAACATCGCAGAACATGTGGCGGTGCAGGAAGGACTGCCGGTGCTGGTGTTCTCGATGGAAATGGGGGCCTCGCAACTCGCGCTGCGCCTGGTGGGATCGCTCGGCCGCATCGACCAGCAGCATCTGCGCACCGGCAAGCTGGCCAACGACGAATGGGCTCGATTGACCGAGGCGGTCGAGCGGCTGAAGGCCTCGCAGGTGTTCATCGACGAGACCGCGGCGCTGAACGCGGCCGAATTGCGCGCGCGTGCACGGCGCATGGCGCGCACCTTCGGCGGCACGCTGGGGCTGATCGTCGTCGATTACCTGCAGCTGATGAGCGGCTCCAGTGGCAGCGACGAAAACCGGGCCACCGAGCTGGGCGAGATCTCACGCGGCCTGAAGGCGCTGGCCAAGGAACTGCAGTGCCCCGTCATTGCGTTGTCGCAGCTGAACCGCAGCGTCGAGAGCCGCACCGACAAGCGCCCGATGATGAGCGACCTGCGAGAGTCGGGTGCCATCGAGCAGGATGCCGACGTCATCACCTTCATCTACCGTGACGACTACTACAACAAGGAAGACAGCAAGGAGCCCGGCATCGCCGAGATCATCCTGGCCAAACAGCGCAACGGCCCGGTGGGCACCGTCAAGCTGACCTTCCTGAAGCCCCTCACACGCTTCGACAATCTGGCCAGCGGCGGCGGTGGGCACGAGTACTGAGTGAGCCCGTTCCGGCCCTCGAGCGCTACTTGAAGAGATCCTTCACACGGTCGGTCCAGCTCTTGGCATTCGGCGAGTGCCGGTCGCCGCTCTTGCGAAACGCCTCGTCGAGTTCCTTCAACAGCTTGCGTTGATGCTCGGTCAGCTTGACCGGCGTCTCCACGCTGACGTGGCAATACAGGTCACCCGGGTAGCTCGAGCGCAGGCCCTTGATGCCCTTGCCGCGCAGCCTGAAGGTCTTGCCGTGCTGGGTGCCCTCGGGCAGTTCGATCTCGGCTTTGCCGCCCAGCGTGGGCACCTCGATCGAGCCGCCCAGCGCCGCCGTGGTCAGGCCCACCGGCGCCGTGCAGTGCAGGTCGTCGCCGTCGCGCTCGAAGATCTCGTGCTGCTTGATGCGGATCTCGATGTACAGGTCGCCCGCCGGCCCGCCGTTCTGTCCTGGCTCGCCGTTGCCGGCCGAGCGGATGCGCATGCCTTCGTTGATTCCGCCGGGAATCTTCACCTCCAGCGTCTTCTGCTTCTTAATTCGGCCCGCGCCGCTGCAGGTGGTGCAGGGCTCGGGGATGATGCGGCCGCTGCCGCGGCATTGCGGGCAGGTCTGCTGGATGCTGAAGAAGCCCTGGCGCAGGTGCACGTTGCCCGAGCCGTTGCAGCCGGGGCAGGTCTTGGCGCTGGTTCCTGGCTTGGCGCCGCTGCCGTGGCAGGTCTCGCAACTCTCCCACGAGGGGATACGTATCTGCGTCTCGCGTCCGGCCGCGGCTTCCTCCAGCGTGATCTCCATCGCGTAGCTGAGGTCGCTGCCGCGGAAGACCTGCTGGCCGCCACCGGGGCGCCGGCCGCCGGCCGCCCCGCCGGCCGCCCCGCCGAAGATGTCGCCGAAGATGTCGCCAAAGGCCTCGGCAAAGCCGCCGAAGCCTTCGGTGCCGGGGGCGCCGGGACCACGACCGCCCAGGTTGGGGTCGACGCCGGCGTGGCCGTGCTGGTCGTAGGCGGCGCGCTTGGTGCCGTCGGAAAGCATCTCGTAGGCCTCCTTGGCCTCCTTGAACTTCTCCTCCGACTTCGCCGCCCCTTCCCCTTGGTTGCGGTCGGGATGGAACTTCATGGCCAGCTTGCGGTAGGCCTTCTTGATGTCCTCTTCGCTGGCGTTCTTCGGTACGCCCAGGACGTCGTAATAGTCGCGCTTTGCCATGAAAACCCGTGGACTTCTGAAAACTGAACCGCCGCGCAGCGCGGCGGACGCGGGCCGCCGCCGCGTGCGCGGCGCCTGACCGCCCTCACCGGCGGCCTTGGAACCTTCGTCAGCCGCAGCGGCCCACGAAGGCCTGCCCGCCGGTCACTTGCGGACTTCCTTGAATTCGGCGTCGACGACGTTGTCGTCGGCTGCGCCCGACGCTGCCCCTGCCGCGCGGCCGGGCGCCTCGGGGCCGCCCCCGGCGGCACCGGCGGCCGCCGCGGCCGGCTGCTGCGCGTCGGCATACATCTTCTCGCCGAGCTTTTGGCTGACCGTCATCAGCACCTCGGTCTTCTGATCGAGCGCCGTCTTGTCCTCGCCCTTCATCGCCTCATCGACGTCCTTCAGCGCAGCGTCGATTTTCTCGCGCTCGGGTGCATCGAGCTTCTCGCCATGCTCGGCCAGACTCTTTCGCACCGAGTGCAGCAGGCCGTCGGCCTGATTGCGCGAGGTCGCAAGTTCGAACTTGCGGTGGTCCTCGGCGGCGTTGATCTCGGCATCCTTCACCATCTTCTCGATCTCGCCTTCGCTCAGGCCCGAGTTCGCCTTGATGGTGATCTTGTTCTCCTTGCCCGTGGCCTTGTCCTTGGCGCCGACGTGCAGGATGCCGTTGGCATCGATGTCGAAGGTGACCTCGATCTGCGGCATGCCGCGCGGCGCCGGCGGAATGCCCTCGAGGTTGAACTCGCCCAGGCTCTTGTTGCCGACGGCCATCTCGCGCTCGCCCTGGAAGACTTTGATCGTCACCGCCGGCTGGCTGTCGTCGGCGGTGGAGAAGGTCTGCGCGAACTTGGTCGGGATGGTGGTGTTCTTCTTGATCATCTTGGTCATCACGCCGCCGAGCGTCTCGATGCCCAGAGACAGCGGCGTCACGTCCAGCAGCAGCACGTCCTTGCGCTCGCCGCCCAGCACCTGGCCCTGGATCGCCGCGCCCACTGCCACCGCCTCGTCGGGGTTGACGTCCTTGCGCGGCTCCTTGCCGAAGAACTCTTTGACCTTCTCCTGCACCTTGGGCATGCGCGTCATGCCGCCGACGAGGATCACGTCGTCGATCTCGGTCAGCTTCACGCCGGCGTCCTTGACGGCGATCTTGCAGGGCTCGATGGTGCGCGCGACCAGCTCGTCCACCAGCGCTTCGAGCTTGGCCCGCGTGAGCTTGATGTTCAGGTGCTTCGGGCCGGAGGCATCAGCCGTCACGTAGGGCAGGTTGATGTCGGTCTGCGTGCTGTTGGACAGCTCGATCTTGGCCTTCTCCGCGGCTTCCTTCAGGCGCTGCAGCGCGAGCACGTCCTTGGTCAGATCGACGCCTTGTTCCTTCTTGAACTCGGTCACGATGTAATCGATGATGCGCTGGTCGAAGTCCTCGCCGCCGAGGAAGGTGTCGCCGTTGGTCGACAGCACTTCGAACTGCTTTTCGCCGTCCACGTCGGCGATCTCGATGATCGAAATGTCGAAGGTGCCGCCGCCAAGGTCATAGACGGCGATCTTGCGGTCACCCTTGCCGTGCTTGTCCAGGCCGAAGGCCAGCGCTGCCGCAGTGGGCTCGTTGATGATGCGCTTGACGTCCAGCCCTGCGATGCGCCCGGCGTCCTTGGTCGCCTGCCGCTGGCTGTCGTTGAAGTAGGCCGGCACCGTGATCACCGCTTCGGTGACCTCTTCACCGAGGTAGTCCTCGGCGGTCTTCTTCATCTTGCGCAGCACTTCGGCACTGACCTGCGGCGGCGCCAGCTTTTTGCCGCGCACCTCGACCCAGGCGTCGCCGTTGTCGGCCGCCGCGATCTTGTAGGGCATCAGATCGATGTCCTTCTGCACTTCCTTCTCGGTGAACTTGCGGCCGATCAGCCGCTTGACCGCGTAAAGCGTGTTGCGCGGGTTCGTCACCGCCTGGCGCTTGGCGCTGGCACCGACGAGGATCTCGCCGTCCTCCTGGTAGGCCACGATCGAGGGCGTGGTGCGCGCACCCTCGCTGTTCTCGATGACCTTTGTCGTATTGCCTTCCATGATCGACACGCACGAGTTGGTGGTGCCGAGGTCGATGCCGATGATCTTGCCCATGTCCTGTTCTCCTGATTCGGTGATGCGCTGGTTCGCAGTTGCGGCCCCGGGCCGCAGATTCAAGTCTTCGGCGCGCTGACGGTGACCAGCGCGGGGCGCAGCACACGCTCGGCGATCCGATAGCCCTTCTGCAGCACGGCGACCACGGTGTTCGGGTCTTGCGCCGTCGGCACCACGCTGATCGCCTGGTGCTGGTGGGGGTCGAACCTGGTGCCGGCCGGCGGCTCGATGGCCGTCACCTTGTTGCGCTCGAGCGCCGAACTCAGCTGGCGCAGCGTGGCATGCACACCTTCGAGCAGTTGCTCGGGCGTGGCGTTGGGGATGGTGATCGCCGCCTCCAGGCTGTCGCGCACCGGCAGCAGACTCTCGGCAAAGCCTTCGATGGCGAAGCGGCGTGCCTTGGCCATTTCTTCCTCGGCGCGGCGGCGGGTGTTTTCGGCCTCGGCCTTGGCGCGCAGGTAGGCGTCGGCCACGTCGGCGTGGCGGGCCTGCAGCTCGGCCAGTTGGGCTTCGGGGCTGGCGAGGCCCGCGCCGGCCGCCGCGGCCTGGTCGGCGCCGGGCTGGTCGGCCGCGCTGTTCGGGTGGTCAGGGGTGTCCGGTGTGTCGTTCATGGCTTCAAGCGAGAGATTGGCGGGGAGGTGGGGGCACCCTGCGGCGATTCAAGAGCGGCGTCGCGCGCCGCGATCACGGTCGAGATCAGGACGATCCGGAGTCGTCGTCCAGACGGGCGCTCCAGCGCTGCCATTCGGCCAGACCGCGGCGGTTGCGCTTGGTCGGGCGGCCTTGCTCGAGCGCCAGCGCCGGCTCGGGCGCCAGCCGCCGCTGCGCGGCCAGGTGTTCCCGGGCGGCGATGCTGTCGGGCGTCTCGCGGTACAGCGTCTGCGCCTGCGGGGCCGGCCCGCGCAGCAGGCTCAGGGCCAGCACCTCGATGACGCGCTCGGCCTCACCCTGGCGCAACTGCACGCGGTCGCCGATATGCACCTCGCGCGCCGGCTTGGCCAACTGGCCATTGATGCTGACGCGGCCGCGTTCGGCCTGCTCTGCGGCCAGTGCGCGGGTCTTGAAGAAGCGAGCCGCCCACAGCCACTTGTCCAGCCGCACGCGGGCACCGCTGGACGCACTGGCGTGGGGGGCGGAGTCGGCGCGCGCGGGCTTCATGCGGGAAGCACGGATTATTCAGCGTGGCCGGTCTCGGTGTTTCCCCTCATCTGCGGGGGCCGGGCGGCGGACCGTTTGCAGGGCACCATCGAGGGCCTGGTTTTGCAGTCTGACCCACATCACAAGGAGACACCATGCGTCGAGACACTTTCCTGCGCGCGCTGGCCGCGCTGGCCGCCAGCGGATCGCTGCCGATGGCTGCCCTGGCCAACACCAATCTGAAGATGATGATCCCCGCCAACCCGGGCGGTGGCTGGGACTCCACCGGCCGTGCGCTGGGCAAGGCGCTGCAAGAATCCGGCGTCGGCTCGGTGCAGTACGAGAACAAGGGCGGTGCGGCCGGCGCCATCGGTCTGGCGCAGTTCGTCAATGCCGCCAAGGGCGACACCAACGCCATCTTGATTATGGGCGCCGTGATGCTGGGCGGCATCATCACCGGCAAGCCGCCGGTGACCATCACGCAGGCCACACCGCTGGCCCGCCTGACCAGCGAGTACAACGTCTTCGTGCTGCCCGAGAACTCGCCGCTGAAGACGATGAAGGACGTGGTCGAGCAGATGAAGAGGGACCCGGGCAGCGTCAAGTGGGGTGGCGGTTCGCGTGGCTCGACCGAGCACATCGCCGCTGCCATGCTGGCGCGTGAGGTCGGGGTCGACGCGACGAAGGTCAACTACGTGCCCTTCCGCGGCGGCGGCGAGGCCATCGCGGCCATCCTGGGCGGCAACGTCACGGTGGGCGGCAGCGGCTACAGCGAGTTCCGGCAGTACATCGAGAGCGGCAAGATGCGTGCGATTGCCATCACGGCACCGACGCGGCTGAAGGGCCTGAACATCCCGACCATGAAGGAGCTGGGCTACAACGTGGAGATCGGCAACTGGCGCGGCATCTACGGCGCGCCCGGCATCACGCCAGCGCAACAGAAGGTGCTGATCGACATGGTCGTCAAGGCCACCCGCAGCAAGGCCTGGGCAGAAGCACTGGAGAAGAACAACTGGACCCCTGCCGTGCTCACCGGCAAGGAGTTCGAGGACTTCGTCGACCGCGAGTTCGCCGGCCTGCGCGCGACCATGGTCAAGGCCGGCATGATCTGAACCTGCGCTGGCCCAGGCAAGGAACTCCCATGACCGGGCCCGCACCGAGGGTGCTGCAGCAGACGCTGATCGGAGCCGCCGCGTTGCTGCTGGGTCTGGCGATGGCCGTCGGCGCCAGCACCATCTCCGGCGAGGCGGGCTATGCCGGCGTCGGCCCGAACTTCCTGCCCTGGGTGGTCTCGGTGGTGCTGGCGGTGTGCGGCATCTGGCTGATCGTCGATGCGCGCCGCGGCGGCTGGCCCGACATGGACGAGCCCTCCGGCGCCGCGCGTGGCGACTGGCGAGCCGTCGCCTGGGTGCTGGCGGGCATTGCCGCCAACGCCACGCTGCTCACCACCATCGGCTTCATCCTCTCGTGCACGCTTTGCTACATGCTGGCCGTGCGCGGCTTGCGCCAGGCCGAGGGCAAGAGCCACCGCGGCCTGCGCGGGATGGTGATCGATGCAGTCACCGGCTTCCTGATCGCTGCGCCGGCCTTCTGGCTGTTCACCAAGCTGCTGGCGATCAACCTGCCCGGCGTCACCGACACCGGCTGGATCTGAGCGGCGGCGCGCTGCACTCCCCCCATGGACATCCTGAACCAGCTGCTGCAGGGCCTGATCACCGCGGGCACGCCGGTGAACCTGCTGTGGGCGCTGCTCGGCTGCGTGCTCGGCACGGCCATCGGCGTGCTGCCCGGCCTGGGGCCGGCGGTGACCGTGGCGATGCTGCTGCCGATTACCGCGCAGGTCGAACCGACGGCGTCGATGATCTTCTTCTGCGGCATCTACTACGGCGCGATGTACGGCGGCTCGACCACCTCGATCCTGCTCAATACGCCGGGCGAGACCGGCACCATGGTGACCGCGCTCGAAGGCTTCAAGATGGCCAAGAACGGCCGCGCGGGGGCGGCGCTGGCCACCTCGGCCATCGGCAGCTTCGTCGCCGGCACCATCGCCACGGTGCTGGTGACGCTGTTCGCGCCGATCGTCGCCACCTACGCCGTCAGGCTGGGGCCGCCCGAATACTTCATGCTGATGCTGCTGGCCTTCACCACCGTCAGCGCGGTGCTGGGCAAGAGCATGCTGCGCGGCATGACCGCGCTCTTCATCGGGCTGGCGATCGGGCTGGTCGGGCTGGACCAGATCACGGCGCAGGTGCGCTACACCGCCGGCGTGCCCGAGTTCATGGACGGCATCGAGGTGGTGCTGGTGGCGGTCGGGCTGTTCGCGGTCGGCGAGTGCCTGTACACCGCGCTCTACGAGGGCCGCGCCAGCACCGAGATGAACCGCATGAACAAGGTCCACATGACGCGGCTGGAGTGGCAGCGCTCGTGGCCGGCCTGGCTGCGCGGGACGGCGATCGGATTCCCCTTCGGCACCATCCCGGCCGGCGGCTCGGAGATCCCCACCTTCCTGAGTTACGGCGTCGAGCGCAAGCTCAGCAAGCACAAGGAAGAGTTCGGCACCACCGGCGCCATCGAGGGTGTGGCCGGGCCCGAGGCAGCCAACAACGCGGCCGTGACGGCCACGCTGGTGCCGCTGCTGACGCTGGGCATCCCGACCTCGGTGACGACCGCCATCTTGCTGTCGGCGTTCCAGAACTACGGGCTGAACCCCGGCCCGCAACTGTTCCAGACCAGCAGCGCGCTGGTCTGGGCGTTGATTGCCAGCCTGTACATCGGCAACTTGATGCTGCTGATCCTGAACCTGCCGTTGGTCGGCCTGTGGGTCAAGCTGCTGAAGATCCCGCGCCCGCAGCTTTACGCCGGCATCCTGATCTTTGCCACCATCGGCGTGTACGGCATGCGCCAGAGTGCGTTCGACCTTGTCCTGATGCTCGCCATCGGCCTGGTGGGCGTGCTGATGCGGCGCTTCGACTTTCCGACCGCGCCGGTCATCGTCGGCATGATTCTCGGGCCGATGGCCGAGGCGCAGATGCGCAATGCGCTGTCGATCGGCGAAGGGCGCTGGGGCGTGTTCCTCGAGCGCCCGATGTCGGCCGCGCTGCTGGCCGTGGTGGTGGCGGTGCTGGTGCTGCCGCGGGTCGTCAAGCTGCGGCGGCGGCTTCGAACGTCAGGGTGACGCCGACGCGTGCGTTCAGACTGAAGCGCCCCGCGCCGTCGCGGCTTGCCGCTGTGCGGCCAGCGCCGCCTCGTCGGGCCGGCTGCGCGTGTCCCAGCCGAGCATGTGGCGCTCGGCCACCGCCGCCAGCGCGGCGATCCATTCGCTGCGGTCGTTCAGGCAGGGGATATAGCTGAAGTTGCTGCCACCGGCGCCCAGGAATGCCGCGCGCGCTTCCTGGTCGATCTCTTCCAATGTCTCCAGGCAGTCGCTGGTGAAGCCGGGGCACATCAGGTCGACCGACCTGACACCCTGCTTCGCCAGCGCCAGAAGCGTCGGCTCGGTGTAGGGCTCCAGCCACTTGGCCTTGCCGAAGCGGCTCTGGAAAGTGACCACCATCTGCCCCGGCGCCATCTCCAGCGCCTGGCCCAGCAGGCGAGCGGTCTTCAGGCACTGGCAATGGTAGGGGTCGCCCATCAGCAGGCTGCGGTGCGGCACGCCGTGAAAGCTGAGCACCAGCCGCTCGGCACGCCCGTGGGCCGCCCAGTGCGCGCGCGCCTGGGCGGCCAGCGCACCGATGTAGCCCGGGTCGTCGTGGTACTCGCCGACGAAGCGAAGCTCGGGCACGCGCCGCGCCTGTTGCGACCACTGCATCACCGCATCACCCACGCTGGCGGTGGTGGCTGCCGCATACTGCGGGTACAGCGGCAACACCAGCACGCGCGTGGCGCCATCGACGCGCAGACCGTCCATCACCGAGCGGATCGAGGGTTCGCCGTAGCGCATCGCCGGGCGCACCAGCACCCGGTGGCCGGCCTCGCTGAGCGCCGTCTGAAGCAGCCGCGCCTGGCGCGCAGTCCATACCGCCAGCGGTGAGCCTTCAGGCAGCCAGATCGAGGCGTACTTGGCCGCCGACTTGGCCGGCCGCGTGCGCAGGATGATGCCGTGCAGCAGCGGTAACCAGACGATGCGCGGGATCTCGACCACCCGCGGGTCGGACAGGAACTCCGCCAGATAACGGCGCAGCGCCGGGGCGGTGGGCGCGTCAGGTGTGCCCAGGTTGACCAGCAGCACGCCGGTGGTCGCGGGCTGACCGTGGCGAAAGGGCGGTTCCTCGCGAAAGGCCATACCCGTCAGCCAGCCTGCGGCGGCTGCGGGGCGTGCAGCGAGGCCAGGTCGGCGAGATCGGCCAGCATCGCCTGCAAGTCCACCGGCTTGGGCCAGCAACCGGTGAAGCCCGCCGCGGCCGCAGCGGCATGCGCGTCGCGGGCATTGTCGGCCGTGCACAGGAATGCTGGCAGCGCACCGTCACCGGCGGCGGCGCGCAGTTGCGGCAGCAGCGTGCAGCCGTCGGTGTCGGGCAGATGCAGGTCCACCACCAGCACCTGCGGCTGCCAGTCGCCGGCCAGCTGCAGTGCCTCGGCGCCGTTGAGCGCGATCTCCACCTGCAGCCCGGGGCCCAGCCGGCAGGCCTCGCGGAAGAGCAGGGCGTTGATGCGGTCGTCGTCGACGTACAGCAGACGCATCATCGGGCCGCGACAGCGCACATGCCGGCGCGCCTCAGGAAAGGTCCAGCAAGCCGGGAATGGTCTGCGGCTGCGTGTCGCTGAAACGCAGCACGTCGAAGCGCACGCAGGCCGAGTTCGGGTCCACCGGCGAGCCACCCAGTCCGATCACGCCGCTGCCATGCAGCGCGCAGCTGCCACGGCGCAGGCTGAGGATCTCGCCGTCGTTGAAGCGCACATAGGTACCGTTGTAGGACAGGTCGGTGAGCTGGAAGCCGCCGCCATGCCAGTCCACCCTTGCATGCGAGCGCGAGACGCGCGAGTCGTCGACGCAGAAGCTGGCCTGCGGGCTGCGCCCCAGCACCACCGGCATCTGCTCGCTGGCGAAGAGACGGTTCAGATCTGTCCAGACCAGCCGCAGGCCCTCGGGCTCCATCGCCACGGCAACCTCGCCGAACTGGGTGACCGCCATGTCGGCGCCGCGACGGCCGCCCTGCACGTGCACCTGCACCGGCTCGACGCGGCCGCGCAGCGTCAGCTTGTCCAGACTGCGAAAACGCGTACGCTGGTCGGCCGCCAGGTCGCGCAGCACCTCCGCGGTGATCAAAGTCTCGTTGTCGCTGGCATGGTCCAGCAGCCGCGCCGCCACATTGACGGCGTCGCCGAAGCAGTCACCGGCCAGCTGCACCACCTCGCCGCGCGCCACCGCCACCTGCACATGCAACTCACGCAGGTTGCTCGCGCCATTGGTGGCATCGAGCAGCTCGTGCATCTGCTGGGCCGCGGCCACAGCCTGCGCTGGAGAAGGGAAGACGGCCATCAGCCCGTCGCCGAGCGTCTTCACGACATGGCCGCCGAATTCGGCCACCGGGCGCGCCAACTGGCCCACGCACTGCGTGACCAACGTGGTCGCCTCGGCGTTGCCCAGCGCTTCGAACAGCGCGGTGCTGCCGCGCAGGTCGGCAAACAAAACGGCACGGTCCGCGATCTGTGTCATTGCTCACGCAGTGTACCGGTGGGCGCAGATCGATCCGGGCGAACCCGGTTGCGGATCACAGGTTGTCGAGGTAGGTGCGCAGCTTGTCCGAGCGGCTCGGATGCTTGAGTTTGCGGATCGCCTTGGCCTCGATCTGGCGAATGCGTTCGCGCGTCACGTCGAACTGCTTGCCCACCTCCTCGAGCGTGTGGTCGGTGCTCATCTCGATGCCGAAGCGCATGCGCAGCACCTTGGCCTCGCGCGGCGTCAGGCCGTCCAGGATGTCCTTGACCACGTCGCGCAGACCGGCCTGCATCGCCGCATCCACCGGAGCCACCGAGTTGGTGTCCTCGATAAAATCGCCCAGGTGCGAGTCGTCGTCGTCGCCGATCGGCGTCTCCATCGAGATCGGCTCCTTGGCGATCTTCATGATCTTGCGGATCTTGTCCTCGGGCATCTCCATCTTCTCGGCCAGCGTCGGCGCGTCGGGCTCGAAGCCGAACTCCTGCAGATGCTGGCGCGAAAGGCGGTTCATCTTGTTGATCGTCTCGATCATGTGCACCGGGATGCGGATGGTGCGGGCCTGGTCGGCGATCGAACGCGTGATGGCCTGGCGGATCCACCAGGTGGCATAGGTGCTGAACTTGTAGCCGCGGCGGTACTCGAACTTGTCGACCGCCTTCATCAGGCCGATGTTGCCTTCCTGGATCAGGTCCAGGAACTGCAGCCCGCGGTTGGTGTACTTCTTGGCGATGCTGATGACCAGGCGCAGGTTGGCCTCGATCATTTCCTTCTTCGCGTCGCGGCTGGACTTCTCGCCCGCGTTCATGCCCTTGTTGATTTCCTTGAGATCCTCCAGCGGCACCACCGCGCGGGACTGCAGGTCGATCAGCTTCTGCTGCAGTTCTTGCACCGCAGGCAGGTTGCGCACCAGGATCGTGCTGTAGTTCTTGCCCGCCGCGGCCTCTTTCTCGGCCCACTTCAGGTTGAGCACGTTGGGCGGGAAGGTGCGGATGAACTGCTCCTGCGCCATGCCGCACTTGTCGACCACGATCTTGCGGATCTCGCGCTCGAAGCGGCGCACGTCGTCGACCTGGCTGCGCAGGATGTTGCACAGGCGCTCGATGGTCTTGACTGTGAAGCGGATCGTCATCAGGTCCACGCTGATGGCGAGCTGCGCCTTGTTGTAGGCGGACGACTTGTAGCCCTCCTTCTCGTAGGCCTTGCGCATGCGGTCGAAGTGCCCGCGCAGCGCGTCGAACTTCACCAGCGCCTGGTTCTTGAGCTCCTCGAGCTTCTTCGTCAGCGCCTTGCTGCCGCCGGCGCCGTCGTCGTCGTCCTCTTCGTCGAACTCGTCGAAGTCTTCTTCGGCGACGTAGTCGTCGGCCTCGTCGTCGCTGACGAAGCCGTCGACCACCTCGGAGATCTGCATCTCGCCTGCGCGGATGCGGTCGGCGAAGGTCAGGATCTCGGCGATCGTGGTCGGGCTGGCGGATATCGCCAACATCATGGCCTGCAGGCCACCTTCGATGCGTTTGGCGATCTCGATCTCGCCCTCACGCGTGAGCAGCTCCACCGTGCCCATCTCGCGCATGTACATGCGCACCGGGTCGGTGGTGCGGCCGAACTCGCTGTCGACGGTGGACAGCGCGGCCTCGGCTGCCTCCTCGGCCTCTTCCTCGGTGGCGGTGGTGGCGCCGCCGCCGGCGATGAGCAGCGTGGCCGCGTCAGGCGCCTGCTCATAGACCGCGATGCCCATGTCGTTGAGCATCGAGACGATGGCCTCGAGGATCTCGTTGTCGACCAGCTTTTCCGGCAGGTGGTCGTTGATCTCCTGGTGCGTCAGGAAACCGCGCGTCTTGCCCATCTTGATGAGCGTCTTCAGCTCCTGGCGGCGCTTGACGACCTCTTCTTCGGTCAGCGTGGTTTCGTCGAGGCCGAACTCGCGCATCAGCGCGCGCTCCTTGGCGCGGCTGACCTTCATGCGCAGCGGCTTGGCCTTCTCGGTCTTGTCGGTGCCTTCGGTGCCTTCGGTGGTTTCGGTGGTTTCGGTGGTTTCCACCACCTCGGCCTCGACTTCGGCCTCGAACTCGACTTCAACTTCGCTGTCGACGACGTCCTCTTCCTCGACCCGCGGCATGGTCACCGGCTCAACGCCCTTCTTGCCCGTGGTCTTGGCAGCAGGCTTGGCCGCAGTCTTTGCCACGGTCTTTGCCACAGTCCTCACCACAGCCGGCGCGGGCTTGGCAGCGGTGCCCCTGGCCGCGGCAGCCGTCTTGGTCACCACCGCTGGCTTGGCCGCCGGTGCAGCGGCCCTGCCTGCGCTGCCGACGGTCTTGGCGGCCGGCGGCGCGGCCTTCGCCGCGGGTGCGCCCGCCTGAGGCGCTGCGGTGGCGGACTTCGGTGCGGACGAGGGCTTGGCGGTCGGCGCCGGCTTGGTGGCCGTGGGCTTGGTGGCCGCGGGCTTGGCCATCGAGGCCTTGGGGGTCGCGCTGACCTTGGACTCGGGCGCGGCGGGCGCCTTGGCGGCAGGGGCGGGGGCGGCGAGCTTCTTGGCGGTCATTCTTTTCCTCGATGGCGGATGTCGTCGGCAAGCCCGGCCGGGCGGGTCTGGATGCAAGGGGCTCGGCGCAACGGGTGCCGGGGCGTCAGAGGCTCGAACTGCGCAGATGCCCGCAGGGCAGACGCCGGAGAGCCGGACATGCTGGGTGCAGACGATGAAGCTCGAGCAAGAAGGCGTGACCGGGGTCGAAGGCGCAGCCCTTGCGGGTGGGTTGTGCTGTACGGGCCTGAGGATGAACCTGGGTTCGTCCCTGCTGGAGGGTGGCCTGGGCCCGGAGGTGCTGCTGTCACTCTTGCCGCTGCAACAAACGCAGGATTATACCGCCGACCCCGCGGCCGCGCGGCTCCGGCGCCCGCTTCCCGGCCGCAGTCAGTGTGCGCTGGGCGGCGTCGCGCGCAGTGCCCGCTGCAGCCTGAAGAGCTCGCTGCGGCGAGCCGCTGCAGCCTCGGACAGTTCACCCGACTCGATCAGCCAGGTCAGCTCTTCTTCCACCGCAAGCAGCCGCAGCCGGCGCAGTGCTGCGGCCGCCTGCTCGGCCACGTCGTCCTCGGCCGGCAGGTCGTGAAAGGCGCGCAGGCGCTCGATCAGCGCAGCCAGCGTCTGCGCACCCGGCGCGCTGCTGATCTCTTGCAGCAAGGCGCCCATCGCCAGCGGCCCGTGGTCGTGCACCGCGCGTTCCAGTGCGGCAAAGAAGGCGCCGTGCGGCTCGGGCTGTCCGGCCAGGAACTCGTGCTCGTCGGCGCTCAGGCGCTGCCACTGCGGGGTGTGGCGCGCCAGCAGCCAGGCGCTGCGGTCGAGCAGCGACGCGACTGGTGGCGGTGTGCGTCCACCGCCGGGCGAGCGCACGCGCAAGCGGCCCGCGCTGCCGTTGGCCGACGAACCGCCCACTGTGCCGGGGGTGCCGCGGTTGCCACGTGCGCCGCGGGCGGCAGTGCGCGCCCAGTGGCCGGCCAGCACCTCGCGCGGCATCGCACCGCGTTCGGCCAGCGCACTCAGCACCTGTTCACGCAGCAAGCCCTCGGGCAGTGCCTCGAACAGCGGCCGCGCCTGACCCAGCATGCGGGAGCGGCCCTCGGGCGTGCCGAGCTCGCAGTCCGCTGCGGCCTGCACCATCAGCTGCTCTGACAGCGGCACGGCCTGCGCAACCATCGCCTCGAAGGCGTCGGCGCCATGTTCGCGCACGTAGGAGTCTGGGTCGTGCTCGGCAGGCAGGAACAGAAAGCGCACGCTGCGCAGGTCGGTGGCCAGCGGCAGCGCGGCTTCGAGCGCGCGCGCCGCTGCGCGCCGGCCGGCCGCATCGCCGTCGAAGCTGAAGACGACTGCGTCGGTGAAGCGGAACAGCTTCGTCACGTGTTCTGCGGTGCAGGCGGTGCCCAGCGTGGCGACAGCGTTGCCGAAGCCCGACTGCGCCAGCGCGACCACGTCCATGTAGCCCTCGACCACCAGCGCATAGCCGCGCTCGCGCAACGCCTGTCGCGCCTCGTGCAGGCCGTAGAGCTCGCGGCCCTTGCTGAAGACGGGGGTCTCGGGCGAGTTGAGGTACTTGGGTTCGCCGCCGTCGAGCACACGGCCGCCGAAGCCGATCACCTCGCCCTTGACCGATCGGATGGGGAACATCACGCGGTCGCGGAAACGGTCGTAGCGGCGCTGCTCGGCCTCGTTGCCGTCTTCGCCGCCCTGCACGATGACCAGGCCAGCATCCACCAGCAGCGGGTCGTCGTAGCGCGCGAACGCGCTGGCCAGGCTGCGCCAGCCTTCGGGCGCATAGCCCAGCCCGAAGGTCGCCGCCACCTCGCCCGTGAGGCCGCGGCCCTTGAGGTACTCAACCGCGCGCGGGGTCGCCCGGAGTTGCGCGCGGTAGTGCGTGGCGGCCTTCTCCAGCACCTCCGACAGCGTGGCGCGCTGGCTGCGCGCGGCTTCGGCGCGGGCGCGTTCGGCGGGGTCGCTGTCATCCTCGGGCACCGCCATGCCGGCCCGCTGCGCCAGTTCGCGCACGGCATCGGGGAAGGACATCGCGGTGTGCTCCATCAGGAAGCGCACCGCGTCGCCGTGCACGCCGCAGCCGAAGCAGTGGTAGGTCTGGCGCGTCGGGCTGACGATGAAGCTGGGCGACTTCTCGCCGTGGAAGGGGCACAGGCCTTTCAGGTTGACACCGGCGCGCTTGAGTTCGACGTGGCGGCCGACGACCTCCGCGACATCGACGCGGGCGAGCAGTTCCTGCACAAATCCAGCCGGGATCACCCGGCCAGTCTAGCCTCGTGGCCCTTGTCACCCGGGCCGGCGGGGCCGAGGGTGAACATGCCCTTCCAGTCGCGCACCCAGGCCGCCACCTGCGCACTGGGCATCGGCGAGGCGATGCCGGTGCCCTGGCCGATCTCGCAGCCGAGTTCGAGCAGCATGCGCGCCTGCGCCGGCGACTCGACGCCTTCGGCCACGACCGTGCAGCCGAAGGTGCGCGCCAGCCCGATCACGCCCTCGACGATCGCCCGGTCCTGCGCATCGTCGAGCATGTGGTGAACAAAGCTGCGGTCGATCTTCAGCACCTCCACCGGCAGCCGCTTGAGGTAGGTGAGGGTGGAGTAGCCGGTGCCGAAGTCGTCCAGCGCGAAGCGCACCCCCAGCGCGCGGCAGCGCGCCATCAGCGCCGAGGTGGCGTCGATGTCGGCGTGCGCAGCGGTCTCGAGCATCTCGAGTTCGAGCCACGGCGCCAGCGGTTCGGCGTGCCGCGCCAGCAACTCGGACAGGCGCTGCGCGAAGTCACGTTCTTGCAGGTGGCGCGCCGAGACGTTGACGCTGACCGAGATGTCCAGCCCGCTGCGCCGCCATTGCTCGAGGTGTTCCAGCGCCTGACTGAATACCCAGTCGCCGACCCGCGCCGACAAACCGGTGTTCTCGATCTGCGGCAGAAACTGCATGGGCGCGACCAACCCCTGTTCCGGGTGGTCCCAGCGCAGCAGCGCCTCGAGCCCGAGCACGCGGCCGCTCTTCATGTCCACCTTCGGCTGGTAGTACAGCAGCAGTTCTGCGCGGTCCAGGGCCTCCTGCACGCGGCCCAGCACCAGCGCGCGCTGCTCGCTCTGGCGCCTGTGCTCGGGGTCGAAGAACAGGTAGCCGTTGCGCCCGGCCTGCTTGGCGCCGTACATCGCGTGGTCGGCGTGGCGCAACAGGGTGTCGGGGTCGCTGTGGTCGATCGGGTAGATGGTGGCGCCGACGCTCGCCGTGACATGCACCGGGTCCTGTTCGGCGTCGACCACGTAAGGCTGCGAGACCACGCGCATCACACGCTCGACCGCCATGCGGGCTTCGTCCACCGTGCCAGCGCGCAGCAGCAGCACGAACTCGTCGCCGCCCAGCCGCGCGGCGGCATCGGCCCACAACTCGCGACTGCGCAGTGCGCTGCGCAGGCGGCCTGCCAGTTCGGCCAGCAGGCGGTCGCCGGCAGCGTGGCCGAAGCGGTCGTTGACCGGCTTGAAGCGGTCGAGGTCAAGGTAGCAGACCGTCAGCAGGTAGCCGTCACGGTCGGCGGCGCGCAGCGCATCGGCCAGCAACTGCTGCAAGCGGGCGCGGTTCGGCAGGCGCGTGAGTTCGTCGAAGTGGGCCTGGCGTTCCAGCCGGTCACGCTGAAGCCGCTGCTCGGTGACGTCGGAGATCACCAGTACGTGGTAGCGCAGGTCCTCGCCGCTGCCCTGCACCGTGGAGGCCGTGGTCATCAAGGTGCACAGTTCGCCGCTGCGCCGGCGCTCGACCAGTTCACCGCGCCACTGGCCGCTGTCGCGCAGCGCGGCCCACATCGCGGCGCGTTGCTGACGTGCCAACGGGTCCACCGGCGAGGCGCGCAGCAGCGAGGGCACGCTGCCCAGCAGTTCGGCACGCGGCACGCCCAGGATGCTGCTGTACGCCGGGTTGGCGTCCAGCACGCGCAGCTCGCCGTCGGTGATCAGCAGGCCCTCGTGCAGGTGCTGGAACAACGCGACAGACAGCCGCTGGCGCTCCATCGCCTCGCGCCGCTCGCCGATGTCGGTCAGCGTGGCCAGCAAGCGCTGCGGGCGGCCCTGGGCATCGGCATCGACGCCGACCACGGTCGACTCGACCCAGCGCCAGCCGGCGTCCAGCGCCAGCCGAATTTCCTGACGCTCGCCGAAGCCGGCGCCGTCGGTGCCCTCGCGTGCATGTTGCAGCGCCTGTCGCAGGCGCTCGCGATCGTCGGGGTGCACCTGGGCCAGAAAGCGCCCGGCATGCCAGTCGCCTGAGTCGCTGCCCGGCGCCAGCGCCTGCCAGGCGCCCGTGACCACCGGGTGGCGGCTGTCGCGGCTCCACTCGGCGACGCCGATGCCGATGCCGTCGAGCGCTGTGGCGAATCGGCGCCAGCGCCGCCCCCGCTGGCTGGCCGTCAATTCAAGCAGCAGCAGCGCCAGCGTCACCCACGCCAGGTTCAGCGCCAGGCGCCAGGCGTTCTCATCGCCGGCCCAGGGGCCCAGTCCGGCCGCGGTGCCGGCCGCCAACAGCATCGCACAGACCAGCAGGGCCGACGCCGACAGCGTGATGCCGGCGCTCATCTGCAGCGCCAGCAGTGCCAGCGCGACGATGCCGAAGGCTGCCGATCCGTCTGCGCCGAAGGCCAGCGTGAGGGCAATGGCGGCCAGCGCTGTCAGTCCGGCCGCCAGCGCCGCTGCGCGGTGGCCTGCCGGCGCAGTCGCACCCGCAGCGGCCAACATGGGCAAAGCAGACAAGAGGGCGCCGACCGCCACCCAGCACCAGGCGCGCAACAGGCCGACTGCCGAGCGGGCCTCAGGGGCAGCCAGCCACCCGGCGACGGCCGTGAGCGGTGCCTGCACCAGCAGCACCAGCGCCAACAGGGTCAGCAGCGCGGGCGCCGAGGACAGCGGTGCCGGCAGCGGCCGGCGCCACAGCAGCAGCGCCACAGCCACCGCGGCGAGCAGCGCGCCGGCCGCTTCGATGGTGGCGCGGGGGACAGGGCTTGCCACGCCGCCGTCGCCGGCAACCTGCATCAGCGTCATCGCCAGCAGCACCAGCGCCAAACCGCCTGCGACGCCCAGCACGCCGGCCGGGCCGCGGTACCACACTGCCACAAGCGCGACGCCACCGGCCAGCCACCACAGCGCGGAGCCGTGGGCGCCGACCGCGTCTGGCGTCACCAGGCGGTCGAAGCCGGTGAGCAGGGCGCACGCCATTGCACAACCCAACGCGGTGGCCAGGTTGCCGGGCGGCTTGAAGCCCTGCGTTGCGGGGGGCTGCAGCCCCCGCCCAGGCAACCCGGGCTTAGTGTGGTCGCCGGTGCTTCGGCCGCGCTCGGCCTGCGGGTTCAAGGGGGGCCGCCCGCCTGCACGTCAGCGTCGGATGACCTACAGCGCAAAGTCGCTGAGAGACTTGCCGTCGGCCATGGCCGCCTTCAGCCAGCGCGGCTGCAGACCGCGGCCGGACCAGGTGGTGCCGGTGGCGGGGTCGCGGTACTTCGCCGCTACCTTGCCGGCGCCGCCCTTGCGCGTCGGTGCGGCCGCCGGGCGGCTGCCCAGGTCAGCCATCGTCAGGCCATGTTCGGCCATCAGCGAGCGCACCTCGGCAATGGCGGCCGCGCGGGCCGAGCGCTGCGCATCAATGATCTGCTGTTCCAGGGCAGCTCTTTGCGCCAGCAACTGCTTCAGGTCGGGTTGGGTCATCGGATAACTCCAGGGTTTTGAGGAAACGCTGAAGTTTAGCCGCTGCGCGCCGCCGCGAGTATCCGATTCATACCGTCCGCGATCCGCCGGTCAGCGGTAACCGACGCGGTCGAGCATTTGCTGCACACGCACCTGGTTCATGCCGATGACCGATACCGGCAGTGTTTCCGTCTTGAATGTGCCCAGTGTGGCAAGCGCCGGATTGCTGAGTTTTACGCCGGCGACCACCGGCCATTCGTTATTGCCATCGGCGAAATACGCCTGTGCCGCCGGGCTGGCGAGGTATTCCAGAAAGAGTCGCGCGGCCTGTGCGTTCTTCGCGTGGCGGGCGATCGCGCCGCCGGCGATGTTCATGTGCGTGCCGTGGTCCTGCTGGTTGGGCATGACGAAACCGATGCGCTCGATCACCGCGCGGTCAGCCGGCGCCGTTGAGCGCAACAGGCGCGCCAGGTAGTAGCTGTTGGTCAGCGCTACCGCGCATTCGCCGCTGGCCACCGCGCGAATCTGGTCGGTGTCGCCGCCCTTGGGTGCCCGCGCCATATTGGCCACCAGTCCGGCCAACCAGCCTTCGGCCTTTGCCGGACCCAGGTGTTCAAGCATCGCCCCGAACAGCGACAGGTTGTAAGGGTGAGAGCCCGAGCGCGTGCAAAGTCGGCCCTTGTTGATCGGGTCGGCCAGCTTTTCGTAGGTATCGACATCGGTTTTCATCACCCGCTGGCGGTCATACACCACCATGCGCGCACGGGTCGAGAATCCGAACCATTGCGAACCCTGCCCGCTGTCCTTGCCGCGCCACTGTGCCGGAATCGCCGATTCCATCACCTTGCTGCGCAGCGGCTGAAACAGGCCGTCGATCTCGCCGCGCCACAGGCGGGCGGCGTCGACCAGCAGGATCACATCGGCCGGGCTGGCCGCGCCCTCGCTCTGCAAGCGCGCCAGCAACCCGGCGTCATCGGCGTCGATGCGATTGATGCGGATGCCGGTGGCCTTGGTGAAATTGTCGTACAGCGCCTCGTCGGTCTGGTAATGACGGGCCGAGTACAGGTTGAGCACCGTGGCTTGAGCCCAGCCGGCCGCAGGTATCAGGGCGGCCAGCGTGCCCAGCAAGGCGCCGAACAGCGCCCCGAGCAAGGGTCTGTGCAGACGTTTCGATCTCATGGCAGTTTCCGGTGGAGTGGATGCACCAGAGTCTACATGCGAACGCGAATGCGTCTCAAATAGATTTTCTCGACGTCACTCGTTGGGTGGGACGTAGCCCATAGGCTTGTCGGCCCCTTCGCCGAAAAAGAACTGCTCCATCTGCCGTGCCAGGTACTGGCGGGCGCGCGCGTCGGCCAGGTTCAGCCGGTTCTCGTTGACGAGCATCGTCTGGTGCTTCTTCCACAGGTCGAAGGCTTCCTTGCTCACGTTGTCGTAGATGCGCCGGCCGAGCTCGCCCGGGTACGGTGGGTAGACCAGGCCTTCGCCCTCTTTCTTCAGGTGGATGCACTGCACCATGCGGGCCATCACGACTCTCCTTGTTCAGACGATCTTCTTGACCAGCACCTGCGATCGCCGGTCCCAGTTGTATTTGCGTTTGCGCGCTTCGGGCAGCCGGTCGGGGTCGACCTGGGCGAAGCCGCGCTTGATGAACCAGTGCATCGTGCGCGTGGTCAGCACGAAGATGCTGTCCAGCCCCAGCGCCTTGGCGCGCTGTTCGATGCGCTTGAGCATTCGTTCGCCGTCGCCCTGGCCCTGCGACAGCGGCGAGACGGTCAGCGCGGCCATCTCGCCGGTCTTCGCCTCGGGGTAGGGGTACAGCGCGACGCAGCCGAAGATGACGCCGTCGTGCTCGATCACGGTGTAGTTGGCCACATCGCGCTCGATCTCGGTGCGTTCGCGGCGCACCAGTGTGCCGTCGCGCTCGAAAGGCTCGATCAGTTGCAGGATGCCGCCGACATCGTCGCTGGTGGCCTCACGCAGGCTCTCGAGCTTCTCGTCGACCACCATCGTGCCGATGCCGTCGTGGGTGAACACTTCCTGCAGGATCGCGCCGTCCACCGCAAAGGGCAGGATGTGCGAGCGCTCGACGCCGCCTTCGCAGGCCTTGACGCAGTGTTGAAGGTAGAACGCGGGGTCGCTTGGCTGCTCGGGCCGCGGCAGCGCGGCCAGCAAGCGTTTTGCGTCGGCCAGCGCGAGCTCGGTGTCGATGGCGCTGTCGGCATCGTCCTGGCGCTCGCGCACGCCGGGCACCTCGGTCAGGAACAGCAGCTTGTCGGCCTGCAGCGCGATGGCGGTGGCGGTGGCCACGTCTTCCATCGTCAGGTTGAAGGCCTCTCCGGTGGGTGAGAAGCCGAATGGGCTGAGCAGGACCACCGCACCGATATCGATGGCGCGCCGGATGGCCGCGCCGTCGACGCGGCGCACCAGTCCGCTGTGGATGAAGTCGATGCCGTCGACGATGCCCACCGGCCGCGCGATGAGAAAGTTGCCGGAGACCAGGCGCACCGTGGCATTGGCCATCGGCGTGTTGGGCAGCCCCTGCGAGAAGGCGGCCTCGATCTCGAAGCGCAACTGGCCGGCCGCCTCTTGCGCGGCGTCCAGCGCCACCGGATCGGTGATGCGCACACCGTGGCTGTAGAGCGAGACGTGTCCCTTGGCCGCCAGCTGCTCGGTCACCTGCGGCCGAAAGCCGTGCACCAGCACCAGCTTGATGCCCATCGCATGCAGGATCGACAGGTCCTGCACGAACACGCTGAGCTTGCCCGCGGCGATGGCCTCGCCGGCCAGCGCGACGACGAAGGTCTTGCCGCGGTAGGCGTGGATGTACGGCGCCACGGCGCGGAACCAGGGGACGAAGGTGTGCGGGAAAACCAGACTCATGCTGCCGAAGATTGTGCCGCAGGGCCTTTGTCACCGAGGTGTCGTTGACGGGCTCGCACCGACGGCGCACGATGCAAGCCCCTTCAACCTGGACAGGAGCGCAGGAGATGGATGCTTACAAGACCCACGGTGCCTTCAGCTGGTCAGAGCTGATGACCAGCGACCCCGCAGCGGCGACCGAGTTCTACGGCGGGCTGTTCGGCTGGACCTCGAAGGACGTGGACATGGGCACCGGCCCGTACCACGTTGTCAATGTCGGCGAGACTGCCGTCGGTGGCGTGATGGGCCTGCCGCCGGGCGCGCCGCCGATGCCGCCGCACTGGGGCGTGTACATCACGGTGAACAACGTCGACGAGACGCTGGCCAAGGCCGTTTCCCTCGGTGGCAAGGTGTCGGTGCCGGCGATGGACGTGCCGGGCGTCGGCCGCATGGCTGGCCTGCAGGACCCGCAGGGCGCGCACTTCATGGTGATGACCTACAGCACGCCCTGATGCAGTGCCGGGGCGCGCCCATAATCCGCGCCCCGTGAGCCACCCCGGCCGGCTTCGCCCGGCGAACCCCATTCCCCCGATCGAGTACCCCGAGGCGCTACCCGTCTCGGCCAGGCGCGAGGAGATCGCGCGCCTGCTGGCGGCGCACCCGGTGCTCATCGTCTGCGGCGAGACCGGCTCGGGCAAGACCACCCAGCTGCCGAAGATCGCGCTCGAGATCGGCCGCGGCCGCCACGGGCTGATCGGCCACACGCAGCCGCGGCGCATCGCCGCCAGCAGCGTGGCCAAGCGCATCGCCGAAGAGCTGCACTCGCCGCTGGGCGAGGTGGTGGGCTTCAAGGTGCGCTTCCAGGACCGGCTGCATCCGGGGGCCACGGTCAAGCTGATGACCGACGGCATCCTGCTCGCCGAAGCGCAGGGCGACCCGCTGCTGCGTGGCTACGACACGCTGATCGTCGACGAGGCGCACGAGCGCAGCCTGAACATCGACTTCCTGCTCGGCCACCTGCGCCAGCTGATGCAGGGGCCGCGGCCGCGGCGGCCTGACCTGAAGCTGATCGTCACCTCGGCCACCATCGACGCCGAGCGTTTCGCCCAGCACTTTGCCGGCGAGCACGGTCCGGCGCCGGTGATCCAGGTCTCCGGGCGGCTGTTCCCGGTGGAGCTGCGCTGGCGCCCGTACGAAGAGTCGCGTGAGCATGACCTCAACGAGGCCATCGCCGACGCGGTGGACGAACTGTGGCAGAAGGCGCCCGGCGACATCCTCGTCTTCCTGCCCGGCGAGCGCGAGATCCGCGAAGCCGCCGACCACCTGCGCCGCCACATCGCGCAGACGCAGCGGGGCGGGCCGCCGGCCGAGATCCTGCCGCTGTTCGCGCGCCTTTCGCAGGCCGAGCAGGACCGCGTGTTCGTCGCCGGCAATGGCCGGCGCATCGTGCTGGCGACCAACGTGGCCGAGACCTCGCTCACCGTGCCCGGCATCCGCTACGTGATCGACAGCGGGCTGGCGCGCGTCAAGCGCTACAGCTGGCGTAACAAGGTCGAGCAGCTACAGATCGAGCCGATCAGCCAGGCGGCGGCGCAGCAGCGCGCCGGGCGCTGCGGCCGCGTGGCCGACGGCATCTGCATCCGGCTTTACGACGAAGCCGGCTTCGCCGAGCGGCCGCGCTTCACTGACCCGGAGATCCTGCGCTCATCGCTGGCCGGGGTGATCCTGCGCATGAAGTCGCTGGGCCTGGGCGCGGTGGAGGACTTTCCCTTCCTCGAGGCGCCACCCAAGCGGGCCATCTCGGACGGCTACGCCTTGCTGGCTGAGCTGGGCGCGGTGGACGAGGCCAACGAGCTGACCGATACCGGCCGCGATCTGGCGCGGCTGCCGCTGGACCCGCGCATCGCTCGCATGATCCTGGCCGCGCGCAGCCAGCAGGCCCTGTCGGAGGTGCTGGTGATCGCCTCGGCGCTGTCGGGCCAGGACGTGCGCGACCGCCCGCTCGAGCACGCCCAGGCGGCCGACGACAAGCACCGGATCTTCGACGACGAGCGCTCCGAGTTCAACGGCATCCTGAAGCTGTGGAGCTGGATCGAGGCCGGCCGCGGTGTGCACGGCCATGCGGCCAGCGCCGTCGAGCGTGTCGACAGCCACAAGCTGACCCACCGCCAGCAGGAGCAACGCCTGCGCGAACAGTTCGTCAGCCCGCGCCGGGTGCGCGAGTGGCGCGACATCCACTCGCAGTTGCACACCGTGGTGGGCGAGCAGGGCTGGCGGCTGAACGCCTCGCCCGCCACCTACGAGCAGGTGCATTGCGCGATGCTTGCCGGTCTTCTGGGCAACATCGGCCTGAAGTCCGACGAGGACGAGTGGTACCTGGGTGCACGCGGTATTCGCTACTGGCGCCATCCGGGTGTGCACCTGAGCAAGAAGCCCGGGCGCTGGATCGTTGCCGCAGAACTGGTGGAGACCACCCGGCTGTACGGACGCGGCATCGCGGCGATCGACCCGCAGTGGATTCCGCCGCTGGCCGGCCATCTTCTGAAGACGCAGCTGCTCGAGCCGCACTGGGAGAAGAAGGCGGCGCAGGTGGTAGCGATGGAACGTGCCACGCTGTACGGCCTGGTGATCTACGCCAACCGCCGCGTCGACTACGGGCGCATCGATGCGGTTGCGGCACGCGAGATCTTCATCCGCGAAGCGCTGGTGGCCGGCCTGAGCGAGGACACCTGGGACACCAGGCTGCCCTTCCTGGCGCATAACCGGCGCACGGTGGCGCAGGTGCAGGAGCTCGAGCACAAGACGCGGCGGCAGGACGTGCTGGTCGACGACGACCTGATCTACGCGTTCTACGACCGGCTGCTGCCGGCCGACGTGCACAGTGGCGCAGCGCTCGAACGCTGGTTGCGCGATGAGTCGAAGCGCCAGCCACGGTTGCTGCAGCTCACGCGCGAAGAGCTGATGCGCCACGAGGCGGCCGGCGTCACCAGCGCGGCATTCCCGAAGACCGTGCGCCTGGGCGGCGTGGACTGCGCGGCTGGCTACCTGCACGAACCCGGCGACGCCAAGGACGGCCTCACCGTCACGCTGCCGATCTACGCGCTGAACCAGGTGGCCGAGGACCGCTGCGACTGGCTGGTGCCGGGCATGTTGCGCGACAAGGTGCTGGCGCTGCTGAAGAGCCTGCCGCAGCGGCCGCGCTCGCGGCTGGTGCCGCTGCCGGAGTTTGCGGCCACCTTCTGCGCCGAGGCGCCGTTCGCGCACGGTGCCCTGCTCGACGCCTTGCTGGCGGCGGTGCGCCTGCGCACCGACTTGCCGGTGCCGCGCGCGGAGTTCAAGACCGACCAGCTGCCGCCGCACCTGCTGATGAATTTCCGCGTCGTCGACCAGCATGGCCGCCAACTGGCCAGTGGCCGCCACCTGGCCGCGCTGAAGGCCGAGTGGGGCGCGCAGGCGCGCGGCGCTTTCCAGGCGCTGGCGGTGTTGAAGCTGGCGGGCGACCCGGCGGTTGCCGCGCCGATACCGACCGCATCGCCAGTGGCAGGCCGCGGCATCGTGGCGACGCTGGTCGAAGCGCCGCCCGCGCCAGTCGCCGTGTCGGTGGCCGAGCAGCGCTACACCAGCTGGAGCTTCGGTGAACTGCCCGAGCTGATGGAGATCCGCCGCGGCGGCCAGTCGCTGGTCGGATTCCCGGCCCTGGTGGATGACGGCACGCAGGTGGCGATCGAGGTCTTCGACGAGCCGCTGACGGCCGCCACACGCCACCGCGCCGGGCTGCGTCGCCTGTTTGCGCTGCAACTGCGCGACAGCCTGAAGGCGCTGGAGAAGAACCTGCCGGGCCTGGTGCATATGGCCACTGCCTACATGCCCCTGGGCAGCGCTGACGAGTTGCGCGCGCAGATCATCGAGCTGGCGCTGGACCGCGCCTTCCTCAACCTGCCGCTGCCGGCCGACGCCGCCGCGTTCCAGGCCCGGCTGGAGGAAGGCCGCGCGCGGCTGGTGCTGATCGCGCAGGAGGTGACGCGCCAGGCCGGCGTCGTGCTGGCGGACTGGCTGGCGGCGCAGCGCAAGCTCAAGGACAGCCGGCCGCCCAAGGAGGTGGCCGAGGACATCGCCGCCCAGTTGCAGCGGCTGGTGGGCAAGCGCTTCGTCACCGACACGCCGTGGGCCGCGCTGCAGCAGCTGCCGCGCTACCTGAAGGCGGTGACGATGCGGCTCGACAAGCTGCGCGCCGACCCCGCCCGCGACGCCACCCGGCTGGCCGAGTTGCGGCCGCTGGAGCATCGGTGGCAGCGCCGGCTGGCCGAGATGAAGGGCGCGCACGACGCCCGGCTCGACGAGTACCGCTGGCTGCTGGAAGAACTGCGCGTGAGCCTGTTTGCGCAAGAGCTGCGCACCCCGCAGCCGGTCAGCGCCAAGCGGCTGGACCGCGCCTGGGCGCAGATCAGCGGTTAAGGTTCGAGCGGCCTCAGCCGTCGATCAGCAGCGCCACGCTGCGTGCCCGCAGCGCGAAGCCGGCGTCGCCCACGCGTTGCCAGCCGCTGCGGCCGTCGGGCTCGGCGCTGTCGAGCAGTGCCCGCCAGCGGCCCGCCGGCAGCGTGAAGTCGACATCGGTCTCGCCGGCGTTGAACAGCAGCAGCAGCGGGGCGCTGCCCCGGCCCGGCGCGCCGATCGCGGCACCGATCACGCGGGCGCCGCGCTGGCCCCAATCTGCGGGCGTCAGCGCGTCGCCATGCGCGGCCAGCCACGCCAGGTCGTGGCGGCCGCGTGCGTCGGCCAGGCCGGTGTACCAGTGCGAGTCCAGCGGCAGTAGTCGTTTTCGCAGCGCGATCACATGGGCCGTGAAGTCGCACAGCGCCTCGTCGGCATTCGCCCAGTCGATCCAGCTGATGGGGTTGTCCTGACAGTAGGCGTTGTTGTTGCCGCCCTGCGTGTGGCCCAGTTCGCTGCCTGCTGCGAACATCGGTGTGCCCTGGGCCAGCAACGTGGTGGCCAGCAGGGCGCGCTGCAGCTGCTGGCGACGAGCGATCACTTCGCGGTCGGCGCTGGGCCCTTCGACGCCACAGTTCCAGCTCAGGTTGTGCCCGTGGCCGTCGTGGTTGTGCTCGAGGTTGAGTTCGTTGTGCCGGCCGTTGTAGCTGACCAGGTCGGCCAGCGTGAAACCGTCGTGCGCGGTGACGAAGTTGACCGACTCGCCGGGCGAACGCCTGCGCGGCTGGAAGATGTCGGACGAGGCGCACAGCCGCTGCGCGAACTCGCCGCGTGTGCAGGCCTCGGCGCTGCCGTGGCCACCCAGCCAGAAGGCGCGGGTGGTGTCGCGAAATCGATCATTCCACTCCAGCCAGCCGCGCGGGAACTCTCCCAGCCGGTAGCCGCCGGGGCCCACGTCCCAGGGTTCGGCGATCAGCTTCACACCCGCCAGCAGCGGGTCTTGTGTCAACGCCTGGAACAGCGGTGCGTGGCCGGCAAAGCCGTGATCGCCGCGGCCCAGCACCGGGGCGAGGTCGAAGCGAAAGCCGTCCACGTGCATCTCGCGCACCCAGTAGCGCAGGCTGTCCATCACCATCTGCAGCACGCGCGGGTGGCGGATGTCCAGCGTGTTGCCGCAGCCGGTCCAGTTCTCGTAAAGCGCCTTGTTCGATGCGTCGAGCCAATACCAACTGGCGTTGTCGAAGCCGCGCAGGCTGATCGTCGGGCCGCGCTCGTCGCCTTCGGCGGTGTGGTTGTAGACCACGTCCAGCAGCACCTCGAGACCGGCCGCGTGCAGCCGTCGCACCATCTCGCGGAACTCGTCGCGCGCCGCCCGCCCGGGGGCCGAGGCATAGCGCGGCTCAGGGCAGAAGTAGCCGACCGTGTTGTAGCCCCAGTGGTTGCGCAGCCCCTGCGCCACCAGCCGCTCTTCGTCGATGAACTGATGCACCGGCAGCAGGCTGACGGCGGTGACGCCCAGACGCTGCAGATGGGCGATGGCGGCGTCGCTGCCCAGCCCCGTGTACCGCCCGCGCTGAGCCACTGGCACGCCCGGGTGCTGCATCGTGAAGCCGCGCACATGCAGCTCGCAGATCACGCTGTCGGCCAGCGCCGTGCGCGGCGGGCGGTCGCCCTGCCAGTCGTAGTCGTCGTGCACCACGCGGGCCTTCAAGGCCATGTGAGCGTTGTCGCGCATGTCCATGTGCTGCGGGTGTTCGCGGTCGGCGCCGAACTGCGCCGGCTGCCACTCGAAACGGCCGACGATCTCGCGCGCGCAGGGGTCGAGCAGCAGCTTGTGCGGGTTGAATCGGTGGCCGCGGTCGGGTCGCCACGGGCCGTGCACACGAAAGCCGTAGACCAGCCCCGGCCGTGCGCCGGCCAGGTGGCCGTGCCAGACATCGCCGCTGAGTGCGCGCAGCGGCAGGCGCTGAAGTTCCTCGGCGCCTGCGTCGTCGAACAGGCACAGCTCGACCTTGCTCGCGTGCGCCGAGAAGACCGCGAAGTTCACGCCGTCGGCGTCGACGGTGGCGCCCATCGGCCAAGCCCGGCCGTGGTGCAGCGTGGGCAGCCCGCCGCTGCCGAAGCGGCCCAGTTCGCGGTGCAGTGCATCCATCTCAGTGGCCCCCTGCAGCGATATCGGCCGCGTTGGCCGCCGGCTGAAGCCACGTCTCCGGTGCCCGGCAGGCAGAGGTTTCGCGGTTCGGCGTCATGGTCGAAGGGTCGACATCAACTCGCACGATGGCGCACACAAAGCAAAATGGCTCGGCTGCCCAATGTAAACCGGGCCCGACCCCACACCGAAGGAGACGGCATGAACCCGACCGATCTGGCGCGCAACCTGGATCTGCCCAAGCGCACCGTGGCGCTGGTGCTGGCCGGGGGCCGCGGCAGCCGCTTGAAGAACCTGACCGACAGCCGCGCCAAGCCGGCGGTGTACTTCGGCGGCAAGTTCCGCATCGTCGACTTCGCGCTGTCGAACTGCCTGAACTCGGGCATCCGGCGCATCGGCGTGATCACGCAGTACAAGAGCCACAGCCTGCTGCGTCACCTGCAGCGCGGCTGGGCCTTCATGAAGACTGAGATGAACGAGTTCGTCGACCTGCTGCCGGCTCAGCAGCGGGTGGACGAAGAGTCGTGGTATCGCGGCACCGCCGACGCCGTCTACCAGAACCAGGACATCCTGGCCGCTTACGGCGCCGACTACATCGTCGTGCTGGCTGGCGATCACGTCTACAAGATGAACTACGCGCTGATGCTGGCCGACCATGTGGCGCTGGGCCACGAGTGCACGGTGGGTTGCATCGAGGTGCCGCGCCTCGAAGCCAAGGCCTTTGGCGTCATGCACGTGGACGAGCAGCGAAAGATTCTCGACTTCGTCGAGAAACCCGCAGACCCGCCCGCGGTGCCCGGCAAACCCGGGTTCGCGCTGGCCAGCATGGGCATCTACATCTTCAACGCCCGCTACCTGTACAAGCAGCTCGAGCGCGACATGTCCGACCCCGGGTCGACGCATGACTTCGGCAAGGACATCATTCCCAACGTGGTGCGCGCCGGCCAGGCGGTGGCCCACCCCTTCGAGCTGTCGTGCGTGGGCATGCGCTCCGGGCAGCCGCCCTACTGGCGCGACGTCGGCACCATCGACGCCTACTGGGACGCCAACATCGACCTCACCGCGACCGACCCGCAGCTCAACCTGTACGACACGCGCTGGCCGATCTGGACCTACCAGCCGCAGCTGCCGCCGGCCAAGTTCGTGCACAACGAGCCCGATCGCCGCGGGGCGGCCATCGAGTCCTTGTGCTCTGGCGGCTGCATCGTCTCGGGCGCGGTCTTCCGCTCGGTGCTGTTTTCGCAGGTGCGGGTGCATTCCTACGCCAGCGTCAGCTGGTCGGTGCTGCTGCCCGGCGTGCAGGTGGGGCGACGCGCGCGGCTCAACCGCGTCATCGCCGACCGCGATTGCCTGATTCCTGACGGCATGGTGATCGGCGAGGACCCGGTGCTGGACGCGCAGCGCTTCCACCGCACCGAGTCGGGCATCACGCTGGTCACCCGCGACATGCTGGACGCACTGACCCGATGAGGGTGCTGCAGGTTGCCGCGGAAGTCTTTCCGCTGGTCAAGACGGGTGGCCTGGCCGACGTGGTGGCGGCGCTGCCGCCGGCGCTGGCGCGCCAGGGCGCCGACGTGCGACTGCTGCTGCCGGGCTACCCGGCCGTGCTGGACGCCGTCAAGCACGCCCGCATGGTGCTCGAGCTGGGCCCGCTGTTCGGCGCCGCGCGGCTGCGCCTGCTGCTGGGGCGCATGCCGGGCTCCGAATTGTCGGTCTACGTGATCGACGCGCCCTACCTGTACCGCCGCGGCGGCGGCCCGTACCAGCAGCCCGATGGCATCGAGTGGCCGGACAACATGCAGCGCTTCGCCATGCTGGGCTGGGTGGCGGCGCATCTGGCGGCAGGAGAACTGGACGGCCGCTGGACGCCTGAGCTGGTTCACGCGCACGACTGGCACGCCGCGATGTGCTGCGCCTACATCGCTGAGCACGCCCCCACTACCGCTGGCAGCGTCTACACGGTGCACAACCTGGCCTACCAGGGTGTCTTCGCGCACGAGGACTCTCAGCAGCTCGGGCTGCCGGCGCGTTACATGGTGCCCTCGGGCCTGGAGTACCACGGCCAGCTGTCCTTCATGAAGGCCGGACTGAAGTTTGCCGACGTGGTGAGCACGGTCAGCCCGACCTATGCGCGCGAGATCACCACGCTCGAGTTCGGCTGTGGCCTGGACGGCGTGATCCGCGCGCGCAATGGCCTGGTGCGCGGCATCCTCAACGGCATCGACGATGTGGTCTGGAACCCGGCCACCGATGCGGCGCTGAGCTCGCGCTACGACACGCAGCAGTTGCAGGGCAAGGTGCTGGTCAAGGCCGCGTTGCAGCAAGAGTCAGGGCTGGTGGTGGACGCGCAAGCGCCGCTGCTGGCGGTGGTGAGCCGGCTGACGGCGCAAAAGGGCCTCGACCTGCTGCTGGAGGCGCTGCCGCAGATGCTGCGCGAGGGTGCGCAGCTAGTGGTGCAGGGCAGCGGCGAGCCCGCGCTGGAAGCGGCGCTGCGCATGGCCGCCAGCGCCTACCCCGGCGCGGTGGGGCTGCACCTGGGCTATGACGAGGCGCGTGCGCACCGCATCATCGGCGGCGCGGACATCATGCTGGTGCCGTCGCGCTTCGAGCCCTGCGGGCTGACCCAGCTCTACGGCCTGCGCTATGGCAGCGTGCCGCTGGTGCACCGCGTCGGCGGGCTGGCCGACACGGTGGTCGATGCCGACCCGGCTGCGCTGGCGGCCGACCGCGCCACCGGCTTCAGCTTCGACGAGGCCACGCCGAGTGCGCTCCAGGCGGCCTTCGAACGCGCGCTGGTGCTCTTCCGGCAGCCTGCGCTGTGGCAGCAGCTGATGCGCCGGGGCATGGCGCAGCCGCTGTCATGGGACGGCCCGGCGCGCGAGTACCTGGCACTGTACGAAGACGCCTGCGCCGCCCGGCTGCGCGCACCACGCGGCGTGCCTGCGGGCTGAACAAACCATGGCCCGGAGGGTCAGGACTCGGCCTTGATGCCGTTGGCCAGAAGCACCGGCTGCCAATAGCGCTGCTCAGCCGCGATGCGTGCAGACAGCGACGCTGGGGAAGACGACACCGCAGTCATGCCGGCCTGCGCGAACGTGGCGGCCAACTCGGGGCGGGCAATCGCATCTTGCAATGCGGCGGACAGGGCCGCGATGGTGTCCTTGGTCGTCGAACCGGGTGCGAAGAATGCAAACCATTCCTTGACCACCAGCTTGGCGTGACCCTGCTCGACGAACGACGGCACATCCGGCAGGTAGGTGCTGCGGCCTGGCCCCGAGGTCGCCAGCACCCGAATCCGCTTTGACGCTTGGTGTTGACGCAGCAGCCCTTCGGGCAACACCAGGGCGGCAATCTGCCC